>Ga0210059_1006428_pt1 | contig 18833 bp, 13 predicted proteins | sample Ectturendosymbi2_FD_188042 | JGI IMG/M metagenome (GOLD analysis project Ga0210059, IMG submission 188042) | Ecteinascidia turbinata endosymbiont from Florida, USA - Sample 2 (SPAdes) (version 2) | ecosystem: Host-associated > Tunicates > Ascidians > Unclassified | place: Key West, Florida... | reverse complement strand
AAATCTGTTCTATACAGTTGAATTCGTTTATAACGGCTTCCTTCGTAACGTCAATTCGCCCATAACGTTACATTCTGTTTGGTCGCGACGGCATCTTTTATATGCAATTCAATTCGCTTATAATGTTAATTCGGCAATAACGTTATTTATGCAATCCCCTAGACTCTAGAGGTGCCGTTATAAGCAAATTCTGTAGTTACATTGCTTGTTAACTCAAGGGGTTGAAGTTCCTTGCGTATTGTGTTCTCCCAGACAAGAAATTTTACGGTAATTGCTTTTAGTGATGCAAATTTGTACTCGACCTCGATGACGCAACGCAATGTTTCAAAAGCGACGATTCCGGATCGAAGGATCTGACTCCCTAATCCTACCTGTGTTATCGCTGCTGTGCGCTTGAGCAAGGCACTTAAAGACGCGCACTCAAAGGAGCCAACTAATCTGCACGTCCATGCTGCCCGCTTCTAAAACTCCTGTTAATCAAAAAAATCTATCATCTTAACACCTTGCACCTCTACCCAGTGAAAACGAACAAACACTCGAAAATGAACAAAGAGAGAGACACCGAATTCTTATATCAAGCTGTTGAACTATCGACATCAGATTGTTCGATTTTTACAGAAAACGAGGGCTTGGTCCAGATAAAATTGATTATAACCATTCACGACTTTGGTCCAGATTACACACTACACTAGCCCAAATTATACCTCCAAGTGAATATACACTGTATTGAAAATTTTTTCACCGTTCACGATTTTTGAGCAACTTGCGCTTGCCCTGAAAAACCAGAGTTGCCCTTAAAATTTTCACTGTATTGAATATAGATTTTACATTGAGGATTTTTAACAACTTGCGCTTGCCCTGAAAACAGAGTTTCCTCTGCAATTTTTCACTGTATTGAATATATTTTTTACATTCAGAATTTTGAGCAACTCGCGCTTGCCCTGAAAAACAGAGTGTGCCCTGAATTCACAGTCCTGAATACATATTTTTTATTATTCAGGATGTTTGAGCAACTTGCGCTTGCCCTGAAAAAAGAGTTGCCCTGGAATTTTTCACTGTATTGAACACGTATTTTTTGTCATTCAGGATTTTTGAGCAACTTGCGCTTGCCCTGAAATTTTTCAAGCCCGGGGAGGCGGCCGCCTCCCCGACCCCCCGCCTCGTACGCCTATGCGTGTTCTGATGCCATGACCAAACACTTTCAGGTTTAAAATTACTAACAAGTAAACGTCCAGTACGAAGAAATGCGCAACCTTCCGACACAAGTTTTACTGAAAGTTAGCTTTCTGGAACCCAACTTTGCAAGAGAGAAAATAACTGCTCAATTTTGTATTTTTTCATTGGTTGCATTAGTCGAACGAATGAAAATGAGTATCTCAAACATTTGGCGAATGTGAGCGGTTTTGCCCATATTTTACACAATAATCCTGCGTATTCTGTGTAAGCTTTGGTTGAGTAACGAGACCTCCCAGGTATTTCAAATTTTCAAAAATAAAATTTTGCCAGTTTTCATCTTCTTCGTTTCAGATTTTTACTAAGTTTTGCTAAATTTTAGCTGCTTCAGAGAATTTTGCCCTGCCACATTGCACAGTTGTCCGTCAAATTTGAACTCGATTAAAATAACGAAGCATTGCAAACGTTGGAAGTGCACCACTTGCTGTAATAACTTCTTTTGAGTCAATATTGATAAACCACAGAAAAAAATTACGACTTGTACATGTAAAAAGGCGATTCTGCACTCGCTTTCTCTTCTGTGATAGAACAGAGAGGCAATACCCCGTGTTTTGTGATCTCTACTTCTGCGAAAGGTTATATAGCGAACCTGGACTCCAACTTGGCCCAGCTACAAAAATTTAGGTTATACTGCTCGGGCAACGCATTTCCACAACCACCAATCAGCTATAGCACAGTTACGGTTTTCAAAATGGGTAAAAACGCAAAGTTGTCGTGAACTTGAGTTTTCGTTTGCTGATTGAACTTTCATTGACTGCAAATAATACAAGCATTAGTTTCATAGAAACTCAACTGGCAATAACACGTTATGTCAAAATCTTGCAAGCTGACGTTCTGGTCAGCTTCGCAGTTGACTTTCAAGAGGACCTCGGGAGACGGCAAAGGTCCGGCACAATGCTCGGAAGGGATTGTACTTTTGACTCGGCAGCGGTCGGGGCAGTCTAAGCAGTTCGTCGCGTCACAGGTTTGTTTACTTTTTCTTGTAATAATACTTTCAACCGAAATTTTTGTATTCTACCAAATTTTATCACATTAAAATGCAAATTTTTAAATTTAGAAAATGACAAACAACATTCCTGAACCTAAAATTATGAGATCATTCACACCCAACGCGTCTCAAACTTTTTAGAGTTCTGTAAGAAATTTGTACAAAAATAGTGATAAGCATTGCATCATTTTATTGCGATATTCCTAACTGACATCTGCGGCATAAAAAAATATTTGCAAACAAATCTACTGTAACAACCAAGTCTGGGGACCATCGTGAAAATGAAAATTCTCCGGCTCCTGAGTTTTTCTTTTCATGAACATCGCTCCTGTTCCAGCTCCGGTGTTCATGGTTTTTATGAGTGTAATCGGGCACCATACCTCTCTTTTTTCATGATATGGTTCCGGATCGAACAACGGTTTCTGTTTGATTTTGCACAACAACGTTTTCAATTGTCTTGGTGTGCCTCACAGAGTTGTAAGTCGGGCCGGGCTTTTCGGGTCTCGGGCTTACATATGTCAAAATATTTCGGGCCTACATACAAAACATTTGCATAACATTCAGAGTAACGATTTTTTTCATCCGTGACTTAGGTTTGTTGTGCTCACCACGGTGACGTCTGCGAGTGAAGTGGTTATGACTTTTTTCAATTAATTCTATTTGCAAACACAGCTGCTTTCTTTTGTTCTCTGCTCGAATTAGTCTCACGCTCTTTTGGAGAATGCGACAGCGGTGAGGAAATTAACAATGCGTTGTTTCGAAAAGGATTCTTGACTTGTTTTAAGAAGCGATGGTCTGCAAACCGGCTTATCATGCCCATAGCGCTATCCTAGATGGCTTCTTTTATGCCCCTAACAGTAGCGGTTCTAAGGGAGGCCTGGGTGGGCCATGGTCTCCCAGATTTTTTGCTGGCCCCCTCCTTGGCCCCCAGTTTGTTGCTTAATTTCACGTTCAAGTTCGTTTAATTGACATATACAGCAGATAACTTTCAGCCAGCAAAATTTCAAACGATTTGAAGACTTTTTGGCGACGGTTCTAACGATATTCCTCAGCCTGTTGGGTTTGATAGGTTTAATTATAGCAAATCAATCTTCATTACAACGGAAAATCACCGTGAAGGAGATACATTTATGTTGTCCCTCCTTCGTCTTTCCTTGGCCCAGAGCGCCCCCCCCCCAGTTTTTTTCATTCTAGAATCGCCACTGGCCCCTAGCGCCATCGTGGACAGTTTCGCGATGGTTTCTTTTTTTTATTGAAAAACATTACATTCTGTAATATTATTGTGGACTCACAAGCTAAATCTGAGCTTGCTCAAGGTAATGTTTTTGTCAAGGTGGTTGCTGTATTGGGTGTGATAAAACCGTGTACCTGCTAGAGTCCTGCGCGGGTTGAAATTTTTTGTCCGCACCCGCCGCGCACCCGCAAATTTCAACCCGCCCCGCATCCGCAGGTCCTTCCAACCCTCACCCGTCCCACACTGTTTCCGTCCTAAACCTGCACCTGTTACGGAAAACCATTAAAAACTCATCCAACCTGTTTCGTCGTTAATGGAAATTTATTCAGTTGTTTATTTTAAAACCAATGGAAGTCTTGAAAAACACTACAAAGTAAAAAAGTTGTACCTAGTCAAACTTCAGCACTTCTTTCTCAGAGCACTACTAAAAAAGTGTGCCGTTCACTGAGGAACTCTGTTCAAATTGTTCTTCTGCTATTCACGATGTGATCGTCTGTACTATGTAAGAACTCGTTCATTACAAGGGCTAGTTGCCATTACGCAGAACGTATTTCGTTGAGACATGGAAACTCCAATATGTGATCTAGCCACCACTGGAGAATGTCTCTACATCAGCTATGTCAAACCCGAGGTCTGCATGCCGCCCAGTAAGATTTTTATTTCTTTGTATGTACAACACAACGACACAGCTTGACTTTATTTTTGTAATCTCAAATTCGCCATTTGCGATGCAATGTTTTTTTAATACTAAGGTTTTGTGTACTTAGTAAAGAAGCAAATATATCGTAATGAATGTCAAGTACTACATGCAGTAGCACAGTCCCATGCAGATGCAACTGCCATAACACCTTTGGCGTAGCTTGGGGGTACTTGGGCCATGGTTCGCAAAATATATCATTTCCATAAGTTGCCTCCCATTTTGTCTATTTTACAAAAACATCGTACTACAAAGTGCATACAATAATATTTTATGCACAAAGCATGCATATCACGTAAAATGTGACCCCCAAAGTTTTCTAGCATACTCGGTCCCTGTCCTAGTGTACTAGCCGGTATTACTGTCCGCCAATTGCCTTTGTTTCAATGCATGAACTTTCTGTGATGAAGCAAAAATGTTATACTTTCAATAAGGTCGAATACTAGTCTTTGAAGTTGGAATCTTTGTTGTAAAATCAGACATTGCAACTTTGGAAAATGATGTGCTCTCCAAAAACGTAACTAGTTTTTGCACAAACCACACGACAAGCTTTGACCAATGGATATATTCAACATTCAGAGATGAGGGATGTTGATTTTTTAACTCCTGATCCATATCCGAAAAATGTTTGCATATCCATACCCAATCCTTATCCGAAAAAATTCAGAAACTTGGTATCCGATATCCATCCGTGTCCCAATGCGACATTTACCCATTTTACACTGCACTGTTATCGGATTGACGCGTGAGCGATTCGTCGCCCTTGGCTTACCTTCGTGAACCCACTTGCGAACTCGATATTGGGGCGTTTTTACACTGCAAGAAATTCGAAGATTTGCTTCGTGCGCTTGACCTATAGTATTGCGAAAACAGGGGAATAGGTGAAAATGAAAAGATGAAAGCTGATTCCACTACAGAAAGGTGCTTTTCGTAGCTGTAGTTGGAATCGACGAGACGTGATTTTATTTAGCGTAGTGCTAAACATAACAGCCAGCAGAGAACATCGTAGAGAACTGCTGGGCGATGAGGTCATGAAAACCGCGTCGCATCGTAATTGCACTCTTCAAGTGACTAGAATTTGAACAGCTTTTTTACAGGGCAGGAAATGGGGGTTTGTTTTTACATTGCAAAGCAACTTTGTTGATTTCGGTCAAGATCATTAACCAGTCTGTTCTCTGCAGTACCATACAGTACAACAGAGTGTCAGATATGAGGATTCACAGCAATTTGCAAGTCGTAATCTATGAACACTAGGTACTGTAATTAACCAAATTACAAGGATAACCTATTTCACAAACTATTATGACACATATTATGCTACTCCATGTGTTCCATTATGAACTGGGCAAATCACAGCCACATAACTGGGATACAAACTTCAAAGTGCAGCCTATACTGAAGTCATCCACTTCAAATATTACATATTTTGCACAGAGGTTGTACCATTCTACTATACCAAGGTGTAATAAAAGCCTATTAATCAGTATTGGGGTAATAGTCCTTCAGTCCAATATATGATGTCTTGTAACCTTCTGAATAATCTTTAGTTTGCTCAACCGATTGAATTTTGCTGATTGTTTCCCTAGCTAGGTGTAGTTAGCCGACAGGCAAAACTATTAAATAAATTGATCCGTCATTTTTGCTAAAGAATAGCTTGAATAGGCTAATCTGATCCACGGTAGTGGTTTTAGCATCGAACAAGTACAGAAAAGGTTGTCGAAGACTTAATACAAACCACGTTACATCATTTTCATTCGAATCCCTTATTATCGGATTCCCAATCTACCTCTGCTAGTTGGATTTGCCGAATCGCATATGATTGAAAAAATGCGCGCTCAAGCAGCTCGGTGAGTCACTCACGGTCGTGCTTGAGTGATTTGTGGGATTCCCAACCAACGCGAATCCCATAACAGTGCAGTGTAAAGTTGGTAACTGTCTCAATACAAAACAGAAACACCCTGTTACTTTTGCGATCCAATCCATAACAATAACATCACGTGTTGTGTAATGACAATAGGAATTAAAACATGAGAAACAGAAAGGTAGTGCCTTTTTATGCCGCCACGGGCAACAGCTCTGCTGTGGCTATTTTGCCATTCGAACCATATCCAGCTTTGGCGACCTATGTAACGTTAAGTGCGGGACTACAGCAGTACGGTGAACCTGGTCGATTGGAAAGTGTCTATTTCCGCTGTGCGCGTGGTCGTCGGCAGTGGCGTGCAGAGGTCTGGTGATGCCCGGGGCGACTGCTTCATTGTATTTCCCCCTACTAAATTCTAGCATTGAGGAGTGTCGCATGGGGGTAGAGCTTACTAGGTTTAAGCTGTTTTTACGTCACAATATGACATCATATTCACGTTTGCAACTAAAGTTTTGGTGTAGTTTCTTGACACAATATTGCTATGCATATGTTTTACATGCACTCAACTTACTTGTTGATGTACAATGTGTCACTGTAATGAACATTTAGCAGCGCTCCACGTTAGGAGACCGGAGCAAAGTACAGCACTCAACGCTAAGACGACATAGCAGTTGATAACTGCAAATTTATCCGGCAATTGGTTGACACAGGGTAGTAGAACACACTCAGTACAACGTCAGTGCTGATCACAACTGCAAAAATTTAAAGCAGCGCATTAACAGCAGGTTTACCAGCACCATATTTCTACCCCGTCGTTTACCGAGGTGTCGAAAACGACACCGAAAGATTTACAGTACACTACAGCCGCATTAAAAAGCAAGCAATGCCGAATTTACTACATTTTTCAAATATCTATCTACACCAGCTGTGTTTTCATGTCATTGGAGTTAAAGTAAAAGGCATTGCAGTGCAATACTTCAAATTTCGAATAGCGAGCACATGTGACTAACTCTGGCAGCTGATCAACTTGTTAAACATATGGCAAATGAGATGCTGTGATACGGAAGCAGCTATTTACATAATTATAATGTAATAGTGAAAATAGTCTTGATACAGTAATGTAAATCACAGAGGAACTATCAACATGAAGCAAATTTGCTGAAATTTGAAAATAAAACTGCAAAATTTTCTTCCTTTTTTCCAAATCTTTAAGTTATTTTTGAGATGCAAGCAGAACATTTGCCACAAGCTGGTTTCTTTCAAGCGATGCACACTGTTGCATCTTGCTCCATGACAACGTTTTCGAAGGAGTTTTAATTTGATGGAAGAAAGAATGGCCACAACATTTTCAAGTGGAAATTTTTTCATACGCCCTTTGTGTATCCGCTGAAGAATTAGTTTCCGTTTACTCAATAGTTTGTCGGTTGACTTTTGAAACAACACTTTTACTTGATCCATATTAATCGGATTCCTTTAGCATAAATGTCATGAAAAACCAACGTGACTTCAGAAGTATCAACTGCTCATCCTCTGTCAACTAAAAGTTTCACCAATATTTTCACTGATAAATGGAAGCTAATGTCTGGATAACAACACGTATTGTTGTGAATCGGACTGGTCCCGGCCCAGTGTACCTTCGGTTCGGGTTATCATCAAAACTCAAATACGTTAGGATATTAGTAGATTTACCAGGTAACATTTCTTCTGAAGACAATGGGATGCCGTGAATTTCATTGTAAAGAAAATGAAATGGGTGATTTGTGCCGTAAAGTTCTCGGACATACTGAAGAGCAATAAACGACTCTAGCTCACACACCATCAAGTCAAAGGCATTCTCTTCTTATCTGTACACTTCTTGGTTTATGCATTTGACAAATGAATGCGGATGAGCGATTTTCATTGTTTCGCATTCTTGCATCGCGAACAAAATCAACGAAGCATTGAAGCGGAAATCGAGTTCAAGAAACGGGGGAAAAGCAAGGAAAAACTGCTTAGTGGAAAACTTGATATGCCAACTTTCACGTTCAATTTGAAAGTGAAGACGAATTCCTTCTGAAAGTGGTTTGTAAGATGTGGCATTGCTCAAAAAACGCGTGTTCTACTAAGATTATTGTCAAATAATTTTATTGGACAGCGAGTCTTATTGAAAGGCTAAAAGCAAGACAGGACGTTCCAGAATACAGATAGCAAAAGTGTAGAAAAAAATTGCTTACAACAAATTAATGGTGAAAGACTGATTAAAAAGTTCGAACAATGCTGCCATTATGGAGTTGTGCACAAACATGTTTTAAGTGTTCATCTCAAATGACTGTACTCGTGTATCGTGTATTGTAAAGAAAAAATGGAATGCCCAATTAGGCGAATCAAATATTTTTACACCCACATCGCTCGCCTCGCCTTAAATCTACCCATGGTTAGTTACTGTATCGATTGCGGTTAATGAATTTATTTTCTGACAACATTTGCGTGTCAGAAAATATTTTTTTTTCTGTTTTTTCACTAATGACAATAGCACTAAAAATCCAATGAAACTGAATATTTGAAATGCGTTTGTTTCAGTAGACAACGAACATACTGTATATTGAATTGTATCAGCGAAAATTTCACATGGGCTTTAGGGGCCGTCATGTTTGAATATCACCCAATGGACAGTGATATCATTTCACAATTTCTTCGAAAAAAGTAAACGTTTTAGGAGGACAAAGAAAGGAAAACCTATGAACGTGCGAAACGGAACGCCTGCTGTAAGGTTCGTGCACACTAGCTTATGTAGGCAGTGCGCTTGGTCAGTTTAGCTGTAGTTATATGCCGATGATGGAACAAATAAGAAGTAAAACAATATAGTTTACTTCAAATCGCGGGGAAGCATTTTGTCGCTATAGTGGAACAAAGTGTTGTTATGTTTTTAGAAACATCAAGAAATCAGGAACAAACGTGTTTGTAACTAAATCTGAATCTTCAACCCCTCCAATGAAGTGACACTCTCCGAATACGAAGTGAAAGATGAAGCTATTGACTCTTTCTTTGGCATTTTTCGTTGTCTGCGCGAAGGAAGGTATTGAATTGACAGTAGAGCTTTAATTTAGATTTATATGGAATGTTACTGAGAACATAATTTGGTGTTAACTTCGTGCAAAGAAGTCACAACCTACTACTACGTCAGTTGACTTAGGTATTTGCTACTTTTTTGAAAAATTTAACGCCTTATTATTCAACTTTACTAAACTTGTCGCTTCGACTACGAGTAGTGGCGTACCGGGGGTTTCCAGCGCACGAACACAAGTCAGTTTGGGCGCCACCACGCAGCCCGTTTGTGGCGGCATAGATGCGAAGAATGAGTTAGGAGTGAAGGGGCGTCAAAAGCTGACTCGTGCCAATCATATATTTGTTTCTATATCCGTCTGAAAACTTCATATTAGTGTGACGTCACGGAATTGACGCCAATGCCTTTGAATCGTGGAAACAATTAACTCTTAGACAACACTGTGATTTGTAATTGTAAAACTATCGTAGAGTTATAAATCTATTCGTTTCGCGTGAGGCTTTCCCACTTTGACATTTCAATCACAATTGAATATAAACTGCTGCATTGCGACAATCCAAATTGCGATGCTACATTCGAATTGTAGCAACTAGTGAAAGAAAATAGAAAAACTAGGCAATAACTTCTCTGATTATCTGCAAAATCTGCAGTAATTGCATGACACTGCATGAAAAAATTTTATGGGCACACAAATCTGATCATGCCGCATAAAATTGGCCAGAGTTGCACCTTGTTTTCTAAAGTACTGGTTTGTCAGTCGTTTCACGATCCGGAATGCAGCGTACAAGCTTGTTCCCCTCTCCAGGTCTGGTCACAATCACCGCTAATGCGAGCGGTAGAGGGTTCCGGAGCATGCACTCCAAAGATTTCGAGCAGGGTTCCCACGAGGTATTGAGAGTATTGAAAAACTACGGAATTGTGAAATCGGTTTACAAGACCTGGAAAAAGTATTGAATACAGTATCATGCAAAATGTAAATAAACTATTGAAAAGTATGGAAATTCCACATTCAGCCATTTGTTTCTTCAAATTTCGTTCTTTACCGCTGATGACAGTTTTGCAGATGTTTTTTGCATTGTGTTCCATGAATAAACTTTTGGAAAAAATGAAGATAAGTGGTGGTATTAAAGTTTTTCATTTAGTGTTGAAATAGTATGGAAAAAGTTTTTTGAAAATGTGTGGGAACCCTGTTCGAATTTTGGAACGTCATAAAGACTGACTGAGAGGAGACTCACCGATGTAAAATAAAGGGCAAATAGAAGAGTGCTTATCAAAAACTGAAGGCAATGACTTTATAAAAAACTATTGGACAAATACAAAATTGCAAACTCCTAAAGCATTTCTTTGGATATAATACCCTGACAAGTTAACAGAAAATAAAAATGATGGGGATGTATACTTTACCTGTAATACTTTACCTGTAATTGTGTTTTTTGCCTTGGCTGCTAAAGATGCATCGATTATTTCGTCCAAGAACGGATATAATTTCAATGTGCTACTTGTATTAACCAAGGAAATGTCTGAGGACAGTGACACTCCGTGGGAAGATTTACGTTAGCAATTGTGTCACCTAAATTTCGACAATCACGTACATGGAGATGCTAAAGGACAAGCTACCAGAAGAAAATGGTTTAAAATTGTCAAATTAAACAATTACTATTTTGACACATTCAGAGAAACATTCGTGAATGCTGGAGAGGAAATGCGGCAGATGCTATAGACCGCTGCAGCACTGCAATGGTGTCACGAGATTCAAGCAGGTTGAGAACCAGTCGCGCAATCATGCTTTGCGGAAAAGAACTCGTTGTCAATGCATGCATGAGAATGGAAACGCGCTTACTTTGTGTCTATAGACCAAAGACATCACAGTATACACTGGTTTGATGCAACCAATTTCTGTGAACGCAACAAAAGCCAAACGATGTAACAGAGATACTTCATGATTTGACACTTTCCACTCTAACAGCGTTAAGTAATTAAATCAATACACTTGGTTCATGTACACCAGTGGTGCTCAAACGTTTTGTCTCATGTGCCACATTTGTCTTTCAGAAACCCTTCGCGGGTCACAAGAATTAATAATCTTATTTATGAAGGTAAACGTTCCTGTATCTTAACTCTGTTAAATTATTAAGTGTTACGTTTTCTTTCCAATGAAAATTGCTTCGCGGGCCACTCCAGAGGGCCTTGCGGGCCACATGTGGCCCGCGGGCCGCGGTTTGAGCACCACTGATGTACACCAATGCATATGAACACAAAGTATGGTTCCAGAAGCTGAGTAATACATAATCTTTACACTCTGCCAAAAAAAGTGCCAAACACGTTTCATTTTTTATTTCCGGAGGAATTTTTGACCAGATTTCTATTGATTATATTTTATCATTTTAGCACCTGAGTTTGAACGTGCTTTTGGCAAAACAAATTGTCAAGTTTTGATTTGTCTTGTATTATATGGATGAACATCTGTAATAAGTTTAAAATAATTGTTAAACGTAGCAGGTAACTGCTAGGTAGTATATTTGTACATGAATTTGATCACTTCAAGTTTGTATATATCTTTTAGTTAGATAATTTTTTGCATTTTATAAATGGCAGTAATTTTATTAGTCAAAAGTTTATTTAGATTTAGGCATCTAATGGCACGATTTAAAACAACCGATATTGGCTGTATATGACATGAAGCTGCTCTTCCCCAAGCAATAATTCCATACTGTGCTCGTGAGTTTGTTAAGCTGTAATACAACGTACGTAATGCTTGGTTATTTACATAATGTTTAACTTTATACATTGCACCAACATTTTTGGATGTAGTACAACACAACTGTTTGCAATGCTCTTTCCAAGTCAGTTTTTCATCTACAATTACACCGAGGTACTTGAAAGTCAAAGTTTTTTCAATACGATTACTGTTCACATTTACTACAAAGGATTCCCTGCTTACATGTTTGTTTGTGATCAACATATACTTTGTTTTGGAAATATTCAGTGAGAGTTTGTTTGCGGTTAGCCAATCCATTGCTTTTATCATTTCACGATTAACCGAGTTTTGTAATTTTCCCAGGTTGTGGTCACTTTGAACTAAAACTGTATCATCAGCGAAAAGTTTAACTTTCATAGAATTTGACTTTGGTAAGTCGTTTATAAATATTAAAAAAAACAATGGGCCTAAAATTGAGCCCGGGGACCCCAGAAACAATTGAATTTAAAGATGGTTCAATATTTCCCGCATGAACGTACTGTTTTATGTTGGAGAGATAAGACTATATAAGTTTGAACGCATTTCCACTAACACCGTGATGCTCCAATTTTGTTAGCAAAATGGAGTGATTTGCTGAGTCAAATGTTTTTCTTAGATCTAAGAAAACCGCACATGGTATCAGCTTTTTATCGAGGTTTTGAAGAAGGTTTTCGTACAAGTCTGTAATAGCCAGGGATGTGGAATGGTTGTTGCGAAAACCGTATTGCTGCTGACTGAACAAGTTGCTTCTGGTAAAATAATCGTTCAGTCTAACGAACAGTACCTTTTCAAAAAGATTTGAAAAGTACGTTAAAAATGATATAGGTCTGTAATCAGAGGGAATTGCGCTATCTATCGACCTAAAAATCGGTACTACTTAAGCGATTTTTAGATTGTCCGGAAAGACACCGTAACATATGCTTTCGTTTAAATCTTTGATAGAAGAGCTGGCAGCAAGTATTTTGACAATTTCAAAGTGCACACCGGAATATCATCGTGTCCACACGATTTTTTAGAGTCTAATCCGTTAATTAGTGTAAATATTTCTTCAGGAGTGGTTGGTGATATATAATAGAATTCACTTGGCGTGGTAGAAGATATTTCTTTGTATTTGCATCAGTACCTTCAGCTGGGTCAGCAGGGGTGGACTTTGCTTGAGCTGATGCAACAAATCTATGACGTGTATTTTTACGGAAAGTACTACAGAACAATCCCTAGATGTCACAACACCCGAATAAGACCGACTCTCTGAACCGTTGGATTAAAATCTAGTGATGGCGTGATTAAGATCCAACGGCTGCCTATCACCTATGTGAACCGTTTTGAAGCTATCACTCCTGCAAACCATGTAAAAGATTTGATTGTTGGAACTTCGAAGAATTTTTGCCACCGCCCATAAAAAGATCGTTTCGTTTTCATACATGATATCGCAAACTTTCCGTGCTGTTTGTGGTAACTATCGTAGAAGTGAAATGCATCCAGAAGCGAATTCACACTGATTAAAACTCCAACTTCAAGTCCACATTTCTGGGTGGAACTTTACCAAGGCTTACTCTTGCCAAATTCGATGATCTGTGCGGTGAGCTCAACCCGAAAAAGGCTGAGTTGAAACATTTTTATCGTGTATTTTTACAGAAAGTACTACAGAACAATCGCTAGATGTCACAACAGCCGAACAAGACCGACTCTCTGAACCGTTGGAGACAACAACGAGTATCTCCGACGATGGTACGACGATTTCAGATGCTGTGACGTCAACAACCAATACGTCGATTGCAGATGTTGTGACGTCGACAAGCAATACGTCTACGGGTGAGATTGTGATTACTAGCGTTTGCATCGCTGTTGTATCAAATCCATAAAAACAGTTCAGATTTAACCTCAGACTGCAGGCAGGAGCAGTGCTAAAGCTAGACAACGACTGCTCTGCTGGTGCGTTTAAAGATTTCCAGTTCTGTCTGCGTTTGACTCTTGAATGAATCGCTTTATGTTTCATTTGAAATAACTAAATGAGTTCAGTTTACATTCGTTGCAGATGGTCTACAGTCACAAAGTGTTTAGAATACGTGGTTAGTACGGTCTGAGAAACAAAATTGTTTGTGATTGGTTGTTCACTTCTCAACTGGACGCATGCGATATGAGACCAAACAAATAGACTTCGATAAAAATACCACGACTTAATGTTCCGTTGAACAGCGAAGCAATGACTCGCATTGGCTGAACGTCCGTCGTGACGGCTCATTGCTTTCATTGTGATGATCCATGGCGTTTCCACGCAAATGATCTCATTGGTTATTGCTATTGTCTCATATTGCTGCCAATGTTTGGTTTTCAGTTTCTGCACATAACAGCAGTTTATGACACGAAAACAACAAGCACACTTGTATAGACGTTTGGTTCACATATAGCTACATTTGATGAAAAAAGTAGATTTTGAAAAGAAACAATGCAGTTTAAAAAAAAACACTGCTTTTTTGAAAATGGCAAGCACACACTGAATAACCTTAATTGCATGGGTGAACAAGCGACCAATTCAACAAACCTGAACACCCTCAACTGCTTATGTGTAGTGCTGGTACCTTTGCACATGTAACTTTTTCAAAGCGGATCACAAACCGAAATACAATGTGAGTGAGCTCGCAGTAAATGCTTTTCAGGGTGATTAAGACAATGTTTGCGACTGCAGATGGTGACAAATATTTCAGCATTATGTTTTCAGGCATTCCTGGCAATGCTGACTACTAGTTTTCGCACATCAAACCTGTAACTACAATTGAGAAGGCTGAGTCGCATTTTCCCGATATTTCGTACATGGTAGCAAAGCGTTGAATCTCACAATCGTTTGGAAGCACAAACTTGAATATTTGCGCTTGCTTCAAACTACAATGCGTTCTTGTATATATCAGCCACAAGACCTTGGACATGCGTGCAAAGAGTAGAGAGATCATGGATTGTTCAGGTGCTCTGGTTACCACAAACAAGGACAACTGACTTAGCCCAAGGATAGGCTTTTGATTTTTATCAGAATTGAGTTGAAAGTGCATTATCTTTCCTGCCTTCATAAATAGCTGAAAAGATCAAGAAAATTGAAAATACTCCTTTTCGGACTTGCTATTTTAAACCATTACTTGCATGCTATTTTCAACCATATGCTTTAAAATTATATTCTGACAATATATTCATTTACGCAGATGCATGTGTAACACACACAAAGAACTTCTGCTTCAACCTTGTAAATCAAACTAACTTTCTAGTGATATGAAAAGCTTAAATTAGTTTTGTCATATTTAAAGATGGTGGTTGTATTTGCTTAAAGTTTGCGTCTGTATTATTGCTACTTACTTCATTTATTCCAGCTTGTAAATCGTACAAAGCGTAAACGTGTTCATATTTATTAAGGTGTGAACAACTTGATCATGCTACGTTTGTTCATGCGAAAATGCTTAACCTTACGCTTAAATCTTTTCAACCAACCCTGCAAGCCTTTACTTTAATTAAAACTTGGTAACCACGTTCCTGTGTTGCATTCTACGTGATTAAGATTTAAACAGCTGCCTATCACCCTTGCGAAAAGTTTTGAAGCTATGACACCTGCAAACTATGTAAAAGATTTGATTGTTGGAACTTTGAAGAATTTTTGCCACCGCACTTACGAAGATCTTTTCGTTTTTATACATGATATAGCAAACTTTCCGTGCGGATTGTGGTAACTATCGTAGAAGGTAAATGCATCCAGAAGCGAATTCACACTGATTAAAACTCCAACTTCAAGTTCACATTTCTGTGTTGAACTTTACCAAGGCTTACTCTTGCCAAATTCGATGATCTATGTGATGAGCTCAAAGGGAAAACAGCTGAGTTGAAGCATTTTTATCGTGTATTTTTACAGAAAGTACTACAGAACATACACTAGATGTCACAACAGCCGAACAATACCGACTCTCCGAACCGTTGGAGACAACAACGAGTATCTTCCACGATGGTACGACGATTTCAGATGCTGTGACGTCAACAACCAATACGTCGATTACAGATGTTGTGACGTCGACAAGCGATACGTCTACGGGTGAGTTTGTGATTACTAACGTTTGCATCACTGTTGTATCAAATCCATAAAAACAGTTCAGATTTAACCTCAGACTGCAGGCAGGAGCAGTGCTAAAGCTAGACAACGACTGCTCTGCTGGTGCACTTGAAGATTTCCAGTTCTGTCTGGGTTTGACTCTTGAATGAATCGCTTTATGTTTGATTTGAAATAACTCAACGAATTCAGTTTTCATTCGTTACAGTTCGTCTGCAGTCACAAAGTGTTTAGAAAACTTGGCTAGTACGGTCTGAGAAACAAAATTGTTGGTAATTGGTTGTTCACTTCTCAACTGGACACATGCGTTGTGAGACCAAACAAATAGTCTTCGATAAAAACAACCCGACTTAATGTTCCGTTGAACAGCGGCGCAATGACTCGCATTGGCTGAACGTCCGTCGTGACCGGTTAATACTTTCATTTTGATGACCCATGACGTTTCCACGCAAATGATCTCATTGTTTATTGCTATTGTCTCATATTGCTGCCAATGTTTGGTTTTCAGTTTCTGCACATAGCAGCAGTTTAAGACACGAAAACAACAAGCATATTTGCATTGACCTTAGGTTTACATATAGCTACGTTTGATGAAAAAAGTGGATTTTGAAAGGAAACAATGCACTTTTCCTAAAAAAACACTGCCCTTTTTTTGTAAATGGCAAGCAGGTACTGACTAATGTTTTTGTATGGGTGAACAAGCGATCGATTCAACAAACCTGAATACCCTCAACTGCTTATGTGTAGTGCTGGTACCTTTGCACATGTAACTTTTTCAAAGCGGATCACAAACCGAAATACAATGTGAGTGAGCTCGCAGTAAATACTTTTCAGGGTGATTAAGACAATTTTTGCGACTGCAGATGGTTACAAATATTTCAGCATTATGTTTTCAGGCATTCCTGGCAATGCTGATTGCTAGTTTTCGCACATCAAGCCTGTTACTACAATTGAGAAGGCTGAGTCGCATTAGCACTATCTTTCCGTACCTGGTAGCAAAGCGTTGAATCTCACAATCGTTTGGAAGCACAAACTTGAATATTTGCACTTGCTTCAAACTACAATGCGTTTTTGTATATATCAGACACAAGACCTTGGACATGCGTGGAAAGAGTAGAGAGATCATGGATTGTTCAGGTGCTCTGATTACCACAAACAAGGACAACAGATTTTGCCCAAGGATAGGCTTTTGATTTTGATCAGAATAGAGTTGAAAGTGCATTACTTCTTCCTGCCTTTATAAATAGCTGAAAAGATCTAGAAAATTGAAAATACTCCTTTTCGGACTTGCTATTTTAAACCATTACTTGTATGCTATCTTCAACCATATGTTTTAAATTATTTTCAGATATTACATTCATTTACGCAGATGCATGTGCAACACATACAAAGAACTTCTGCTTCAACCTTGTAAATCAAACTAACTTTCTAGTGATATGAAAAGCTTTACTTAGTTTTGTCATATTTAAAGATGGTGGTTGTATTTGCTTAACGTTTGCGTCTGTATTATTGTTACTTGCTTCATTTATTGCAGCTTGGAAATCGTACAAAGTGTAAACGTGTTCATATTCAGTAATGTGTGAACAACTTGAACGTGCTACGTTTGTTCATGCCAAAATGCTTAACCTTGCGCTTAAATCTTTTCAACCAAGCCTGCGAGCCCTTACTTTAATTGAAACTTGGTAACCACGTTCCTGTGTTGCATTCTACGTGATTAAGATTTGAACGGCTGCCTATCACCCTTGTGAAAAGTTTTGAAGCTATGACACCTTGAAACCAGGGCTGTGGAGTCGGAGTCGAGGAGTCAGAGTCGGAAGAATTTTTAACCGGAGGAGTCGGAGTCGGAGTCGTAGATAATTTTATCGACTCCGACTCTGACCCCGGGCAGACCTTTTGCTCATCAATTGTGACTGTTTGTTCCAGAAACGTGCGTAAGCGTAACACTTGGCAATTTGAGCAGCTTGGCACTTCAACAAGAGATGATCATGTCTATTCAGACAGGCGGCAGCGCACTGACTTGCATACCTTCACTCAAGGGCCATTCCAGATCAGCAGCGTCCCTTGGGCTCATCACGCAACCTGCACTTTGTGAATGCAACCGTTCGGGGCTTGCATCGCTGAAATTTCCATTTGCTCATTCTGGCTGGCTCTATCGTTGCTTCGTGACGTTGGCTACGCACCAATGAATGAGAGTTCTCATGGGAGCTCGTCCATTTTACGTAACGCACGTCATAGAACAATGATAACGCCAGTGAATCCTTCATGTCATAGGCTCATTCATATTAGCCCGAGTTACCAGACAGTTTATCGTTCGTTTGGAATTATTTTGAAATGAGTACTGTCTATTGGATTGGAATTCAAATCCAATGTTCTATGTAAACCCATTGCTTCAAAAAAACATTCAATCTGATTTTAATCAAATTGAAAAAATACTTAATTGCAGAGGGCAGCTCGGGCTCCAATGGATGAGCCTGAGTAAAGAGCGAGCGAAGGTATTCGAGAGAGCCGTTGTTGTGAACGATATTTTTTTATTCACGTCACCTGCAAATTGCATGCGGAAAGCCAACATGAAACGAAGATATATGAACACTGACCATGCCCAATGGAAAGAGCCAGAGTTAACAACTTGAAGTGGGTGTTAGCACAAACATGCAAAGCATGCAAGCTCACGTTCTACAACATAAAGCGTAGTCGAAGGCTCGCGTTGATCCCGAGTGCTGGAATCGCCACTGCCGACACATGATTTAAATGTTTTTACACAAAGACTTTTCCCTGCAAACACATGCTGGTGTTGGTTGACTTTTCAACACTCGGCATTCCACAGACGTACTCGATTTGAATGAGTAAGCGGCAACTGAATAAAAACACACTGTGACCTTAATCCCCAGTAAAATACACTCGGATTTCGTTGCGTTGTCAGGTAGCCTTGCACTTTATTGCATGGCATCGGCGAAGCACG
>Ga0210059_1006427_pt1 | contig 18834 bp, 11 predicted proteins | sample Ectturendosymbi2_FD_188042 | JGI IMG/M metagenome (GOLD analysis project Ga0210059, IMG submission 188042) | Ecteinascidia turbinata endosymbiont from Florida, USA - Sample 2 (SPAdes) (version 2) | ecosystem: Host-associated > Tunicates > Ascidians > Unclassified | place: Key West, Florida... | reverse complement strand
GCTAAGAACAAGCTTTAAAAACTGTTAAAATTTGCCAACTCATTGAAGGATAGTCTTTATATCTGCCTGCTTAAATCTGGATAGAACTTTTGTTCAGAAGAAACGCCAGACAAAAACGTATTTTATGAATGATGATTTAAAAAAGACTCATTAAATGTTTAAATATTGAGGTTCAGTTGTTATTTCCCCCCTAGTTGTTATTTCCCCCCTAGGCAATAGGTGTTTTGCCGCCTGTGACTGTTGAACGCAGGCATCTTGGCAAGTAACGCAGCGAAACAGTTACTGCTGATAGCGGTAAGCCAAATAGTTTTATACTGTGTGAAAAGATGCAAGGACACCGGAAAGCAGAAAAGTGACACGGGCATTTCGCTCTGCCCTCTCAAAAGGGGGCGGAGGTGCATTGTTCATCACAGTATTGTGGGTAATATCATGGTTTATCAAGATCGAGTTGAAACAAATTTTTGCAGCTATTCGCGCAACAAGAAAATTCAGAATGGTTTTCAATCATTTCTGTTATTATTTTGAGGTCAATTTTGTTGCTGAACAGAAACAAAAATATCGGTAACGATTTGCTTATTTTTTATAAGTTTCCTATTCCCTCAACTTTTATACTGCTTCCCCTGACCTACCGTTTTTCGGCGTGTCTGAAAAGAAGCATGAGTGAAAAAGAAGCATGGCTGCCAACAAGGCGCATCTGAAATCAATGCCCCCTCTAAGTTACGAAAATGCCAGTACCACCAGAATCGTCGCCAGAAAGTGTTCAATAGGGGGGTTTTACGTCTGTGTGCAGGGGGGTTTGACTTTTAAAAATTTGACAAACGCAACTGATTTGTAGTAGCTTATTTAATGCTGCAAACCGGGGCGTGTGGAGGTTTGTTTGGGGAGGGCTTACCCCACCAAAACCCCCGGTGGCGACGGGACTGAGTACCACCAGACCATTTAGGCAGTGAAATCTCATTCTGGCGCACTTGCAATATTCCGAAACATTGTGAAATCATTAAAACAAAAAGAACCTACTTGAATTATGTGTGTACCTTGTTCGTATTTTGATAAAATAATATACTTATTCTAATCATTTGCAAGTTTCGTAATTAATTCAGAACTCTGCTAATTCAGTCTTAAGAATTAAGATATTCATGCTCACTAAAACAAATATTTGCTCAGTGTAAATTTTCTTAGAGGGAACACTGTTTGCAACTGTTGCCGTAACATTTGCCATTTTCTTTATGGCGCAGAAAGGGTAAAGCGTTTTTTGTACGTCAGTTTGCGTTGCGTCGTCAGGAACCTGAAGCTGATAAGCAAAATATCGTTTTTGCCCCCCTGAAAAAATTTCAGCGGACACCCACTGGGAGGCACAAGTGCATGTCAAAGCAAACTTAGGAAGACTTTTTTCATTACACAATTTACTTTAACAATGGACCGAATAGGCTACTGATTGTGTTGCTCAAACGTACTTCGGCAAATTTCGAAATGTGAAAGAGGGGGCCTAGTCCCTTGCGGCCGTCACCCTTGCTTACTGATTAAAAGAGAGGATATAATGATAAATTCAGAAAAGCGTAAGCTCCTTCACGATTATTACCAATCCCGTATACTGTTTCACAAAAAGCTCAAAAACGTTTTGTGATAATAGTTTAACAATAGTCTTTTTGGAGTTTTCAGATGTAAAACCAGTAAATCAGTCAATCCTAGACATCTGTTAATATGAAAAAAACAGAAGAATAGATGACATGTTATACAAATAACACAGTGAAAAACATTCATACCGACCAAAAAATTACACATGGTTGAAGGTAGCTGCTGGATGTGCCTGCGAGAAAATCAGCTAACTGCTAGATTTAACAGCAAATCAGCTAAAATTGCAACTCTGTGTAGCAGTAGCCTCGATTCGTAGCAGGGGTGTAGTGGGGCAGGAACGCGTGGGAACGGCCTTCCCACACCTTTTTCATGTTTTGCTTTAAAATGAGTTTAAAGCTGTTTCAAAATGGCTAGATTTTTGGGAACGTTCCAAACATCCCACACTTTTTTTGTTAACACTACATCCCTGATTGGTAGCAATGGATTCCTACTGTGTGAGGCAGTGTTATTTTTAAGCCGTTTTTGGGTGTCAAAATGACACCCTAAAATTTTGCAATGACACCCTAAATTCTGAAAGCCTTTATATGGTTTTGCCTTGTCTTGAAGTAAAACGAATTGAAATAAGCATGTTTTCCTGCACGTGGCTATTGCAATAGACGGCTGCAACGTACAGGCCTACACAATTTTGTTGCGCAGAAATTGGAAGCGAAAACTGTAAGTGTGGTATCTGTGCATTGTCATGCGCACCGCTTCCCTTCGGCCTCTTACTATACTGCCTCAGATTTGTACAGTATGGCGTTCGAAACTGCGAAAGCACTTTAATGCAAACATGGAATTGTTTCACTGTTTCACCGTTGCGATCGACTTGCCTTGCGATGCATCAGACTACAATGAAGACAAAAGGTCGGCAGTTGCAGCGCGCATTGCAAAATAAGGTGTTTGTCGAGTGACGCAACAGTGTGAGCTAAGAGTGAGATTTTGGCTATTTGGGCCGAACTGAAGCAGCTACCAGAAAATAAAAATGATGCAATGTGCGATGTTTTACTGCGACTTATGAAAACCAAATATTGCAACATGGTGCTTTCCTTTTGTCAACATTGGCACCTCACCAGACAGAACTGAGCAAAGTTTTTCAGGTGCTATGTTTTGACTTGGCACAGGTTAAATCTTCCGTAGAACTGTGCATCAATAAGCTCTCTGATGCCGCTGCTAAATCCGAGCTTAAAGCTAATTGTGAAATGTTTGATAGTGAATTAGGTAGCTCGGAACGCTGGATATTTTGGCTGCCTCGTGTGTCAAGTGGCATGGCGTTTTGGAAGGGTGCCGAAAGATTAGCAAATTGATCGTCCCAATTACACAAAAAAGAGAGACAGGAGTGAATGAACCAACTACCGCGGCATCTCTTTGCTTAGCCTCCCAGGAAGAGTGTATGCCAAGATGCCGCGAAAATAATTGAACCAAAGCTGGATGATACCCAGTGTGGTTTTTGTCGTGGCCGTAGCACTGCAGAACAAATTTCCGCTCTCCAACAAACTTTCGAGATATCCTGGGACCATGCCAAAGGTCAGAAGATTGTGTCCGTGTCGACGGAGTTACTTCACAACCGTTCAGCGTTGGTGTTGGACTCCGGCAATGTTGTATGCTGTCACCACTCCTCTTCATAGTCTATCTGAGGGTTCTCCACCTTACGGCCCATGGGCCAAATCCGACTTGCGAAACTATTTCACCCGGCCGCAAAACACATTTTGCCAATACTGAAAAAATATATTTACGAAAAATGTGTTGATTTGGTAGAATGTAACATATCCCGAAAAAATCACATTACGCAAGATGTCTGGCCCTCGAACTGTTGTGCAATAACTTATGTGGTCTCTCCCAAAAAAATTGAAGAGCCCTGGTCTATATGAATTGAATAGACAGTCACAGACGCGTCGACAAGTGTGTCACCGTTGGGAGCTTTTTGCGGACGAATTGGTACTGTGTGCGTGGGTCTTCGCAACAGGGTCGTCAGCATGCATCTGATCGGCTTTCTGCTGCGTGCAACCAAGAAGGAACGAAAATCAAGCCTAAAAAGATTGAGGTATTATGTATCTTGAGGCGCCCAAAATAGTGTTTTCTGCAAGTGAGCGGAATACACTGCAGCAGGCGGAGACGTTCAAGTACCTTGTGGTGGTATTCACGAGTGATCAAAGTCGGAACAAAGGGATTGATACACGGATAGGTGAAGCAAACGCAGTTCTGCGTGAGCCTTATTGCTCCATGGTGACGAAACGACAGCTTTCAAAGAATGCAAAACTTTCAATTTTTAAATCGGTCTTTGTTCCGATCCTCATCTGTGGTCATGAATCTTAGGTGACGACTGAAAAAATAGGCCTAATATCAAAAGAACAAACGACTGAGATGGGATATTTGCGAAGAGTTTTCGGTGTGACACCGTGTCAAAGACCACAGGTCTGAAATCCACAAAGCCCGGCATGTCAAGCCACTTCTCCGAATCAAGAGATCCCAGCTATGTTAGCTCGGCCATGTATCCAGAATGCCCCAGGAAAGAATGGCGAACTAAATCCTTCAGAATACAGTCTACACCAACGGGAAAGCGGTTTAAATTTTGTCCAAGGACCAGGTGGCGTGACTACATCTCCAATTTTACTTGGTCTCGTCTTGATGTGGAGCCAGCAGAACTATCTGAGATTGCTGTTGATCGTGAGGTATTTCGGGTCCTCCTAGGGATGCTGCCCCGCGACTCTCGCCAAAGGACAAGGGGGCAGGCATGAAAATGAGTAAATGAATGAGTGTGTAGGTCTACATTGAATCTTTCTATTTATGAAATTGTCTTTAGTTTGTTTGCCAAAAGCGAATGTCGTATTCAAATAATAAAGCATATTTGGATGGAAACTTGCGTTTTTGTGAAAATGAGTTAAAAAGTATCAGACATAGTAGGGAAAGTGGTGTTGACACCCTAAAGCTCCACCACGACACCCTTTTAAAAACCTTAAAAAAAGCACTGGTGTGAGGTCACATTTACAACCACAACGTCACCTTCATGAAACGTATGGTTTCACTTCACAGCTAGCGCCTCAAAGCTTGTCTCCGGTTCTGTGTTGGGAGTTTTCGGCAGCATGGTACATTGATCGGTTAATAGTTTTATCCAATATGACGCAGCACACACGTATGCGAAACAGTTGTCTTGAGAAGAAGTTTACGTAGAGGTAACACAGTTTCGTGAAAAATCTTTTCATGTGAAGTACGTGAATGCCATCATGTTTGCAAAAATTTCGCGGAGGGCAATTGGCCGGTTTGCCCGTTCCTGGTTGCGCCCTTGTATCTACGCAACCAAAATTGTGCGTATTGCACTGAGATAAAGATTTTTCAAGGCTTTTTAAATCAACCAACATTGTGTTACAAAATCGTCGACATTGAACAGTGCATTCTACTTTTTTAGTTTACCAGAAAGGATCTCGCTCTACCAACACTAGAAATAAATTTGAATTTCATTTTGGTATTTCAAGAAAGTTTGAAAATTCGTTGCCTCCAGCATACAATTAAATCCTTGCGCTTTGCTTGCAAAACTATTGGAAGTGGCCTCACGTCTTTTTGAAATAGGTGAAGTTGATATTATTTCTGCAAGGCAGAGGAATCAGTTGTAAACAAGACACAATACTGGTTTAGCCTGACAGAGATTACCTCAATACACCAACAGACTTAGCGCCCCTTGAAAGACTAGAGTAATTGTTTGTAGTTGTTTCCTAAAACAAAAAACACATGCCGGTACTGCGTTGAAATTAGTGTTTAAACGAGAGGGTGAACGAAGATCACAAATTCTTTTCGTTTGTCTCATCAGATTGCTAAGTTTCGTTGTGGCAATATCTTTGTCGATTTGCAAACGATTTGGTAAAGGTAACCTCCAGTACGAGCTGATAAGCCAGTGGTGTTTTCCCAACAGCTTTCGACAAGTAACACGCCAAAGTTCTTCTCAAACATGAACGCCATTATTTTTCGCTTACTCGTTTAACTCTAACCCAAGTCAAGATACCTGTGCTGTGTCAACCTGCTGTAGATATCTCATCCTTGCATCACTTGTCGCCAAGCAGACATGTGGAGTGAAGTGCAGAGTCTGATAAGCAAATGAAACGATTGAGGAAATGTCTGGAGTGGGTGTCTGCTGGTTACAATCAGAGGCTCTTGATGGATGGAGTCAAAGTTGTAGGTCCTAAACTGCGCGGTGGGATGTAAAGATAGTCAATTGTTTTTCAAAGTATATAGGACGATTTCTGGTTTTGCCGACCGCTCGGCACCAGCATCTTGCTCATGTTTGCAGGTCAGCGGTTATTATTTTGTATAGTTATCACAAGCCTACCAGGGTCTGCTGTGTAAAATTGAAAAAGTAAACTCTGATTTTGAGTATTGTTTTGGCACAAACATGCAGACCGAACTTTTATTGATTTTTGTACTCTGCACAGAGTCAATTTCAGGTGAGTTTACTTCGATATTATGTGATACAAACTAGCTCCTTTAGCTCAGATTTTGGTTCTTGTGTTGGATAATTTTCTGGGCAATAATCCCATGGTTGCATCCTAAATACCATACATTTACTGCTTGTTATGTGAGCTGTTTCGTGGCTTTCTCACAAAATGTTACGCAATCGCAGCATGGGCAGGTTTTATTCATGTGGTGCTGAACCTTTGGGGAAAAACAGGGCCTACGTGAGGGGGTACAAGAGGTACATCGCACCCAGGCCCGGCAGGATGAAAGTACGTACGCCAAGTTTTCCTGTAACATGTCCAAAAATAAGATTGATGGTTGCTTTCTCCAACTGCAGCGCTCGTAGCTATAACCAATGTCCCCATTTAAGATCTTTTACAAATGCGAAATTGTCCAAATGGTATTTTTAATGATGTAACGTTGAAACTACGATACAGCATAGTTAATGCAGGGGTAACCAGCCTTTTTTGAACTGACAGCTACTTATTCGGTACCGATTAAAGCAAAGAGATGCCAGTTTGACACACACTCCAGAAAATAAAACATTTCTCAATTTACCTTTAATTATGTAGTTGTTATCATTAATGAACTTAATGATTTTCATCTACGTGAAGACACTGATATTGATCATGTAAATGCTATTTTCAGAACAGGCCAGCGGGCGAAACACGTGGCCCATATACGGGAGACCTGCTGCCCGCGGCCATCATGTTGGTTGGTGACCCTTGACTATAGCGCACTGGATGTCCATACAGACGTTTTGAAAGGGAATCAGAGCGCTGCGTATCGTCCATAGATTCCACGTAGTCAAACTGTAACAAGGCGCTTGTAAAAAGCGCAGTCGCATCTCACAGAAGCTCGTGTATTTAGAACTAGCGCCACATTTTATTGCAAGGTTATGCATCATTCATAGGCCCGTCAATTTCTAGAAAACGCAGCTGCTTGGAAAAGTTGCTCAAGCCACGTCTGCGTGATACATTAGGCCAGTGGTTCCCAACCGGGGGTTCCCGTACCCCCGGGGTCCTAAACAACATTTTCGGGGGTCCAAATGCGATTTTCGAGGGTGAGAGTGTGTATGTTATTGTTGGATGTCCTTTTTTTAAAAATAACCAAGATTTATGAAATCTTGCAAGCGCTGTTACTCAAAAGAACATTATCCAACCTAACTGCTCCAGCTAACGTTGCATATTTAACAAATTAAATTGGTAAATGTGTGCATTGCAATTTCTGCTTCACGCAGCGGCAGAGTTGTAAACGGGTATCATGTTGAAGCCCGAACGCATAATCACAAGCCTGACATTTCTTTTTGAAGCCCGATTTAGGTCCGAAAGCCAAATTCACTGAGTGAGTCAAGATACGCGCTTCGAGGGGAATTGGTGGCGTAACAAAGTAACGTGACTAAATAATTCACAATTAATAATTTTTTATTAAAGATTTAATCTACTTGATTTCTTCAACAGTAACCTGTGACAAAAGTGTCCGTCGTGGCGAACAAAATTTTGTGTGCAGGCCCGAAACATTTTGACCAATTGAAGTCCGAACCCGGCCCGAATCGAAAAGCCCAGCCCGACTTACAACTCTGCGCTGCGGTTACCACGCTGAAGATGGCCGGCGATGCGATTGTGACGTTTAAATGTTTATGGCGCAATTATGGCGACGTTGTTTGATGCTACAGAACTCGAAAGTTTCTGGTGTTCAACCATGCAAAGTTACCAGAAATTGAGTACGAAAGTCCTGTCTACTCTAATGCTCTTTGTAACAACATATTTGTTCGAATCTGGATTTTCCTCTCTACATCATTAAAAAAACAAACATCGGAACCCTGTGAACCCCTCGAACAATTTTCGTGGTCTTGAGTAATTGTGTGTCAAGGGATGAGCGGATAATTTCAGAGAAGCAGCGAAAGAAGTCATTAGGTTGGTTCCTAATGAACAGTAAGGTGTGAAAATTAAACAGTATGCTGAGTGCTTTCTGTTGTGTCGTCAGTAGGCCAACGTTACGGGCAGGGACGCAATTAGCTGATATTTTTAGGGGGAAATGATTGTACGTAACAACTAAACATGTTTATAAATACTTCGGGGTGGCAATTGCCCTGTTGCCTCACCCCCGGTGGCGGATCTTGTTACGAGTAGTAATTAAAAAAATGAAGATACTGCAAAATCTGACTTTTTGTTTTTCCTTTTTTTGGAAAGAGGGGGTGTGAATGCTACTTTATTTTTGTGAAAGGGCTGCCATCTTCAAAAAAGTTTGGGAACCTATGCAATAGGCTATTCACTACCAAGTCAAAAAGATACAGAACTATTTGTTTACTGAGTTTATACCAGTTTGAATGAGGGCCCCAGAAGCTAAGGGGCCCAATATTGGTCTTCGTACCCCCTTTTAAACTTTCTCTCAGAAGTGCTGGGTAAACAAGCAAGTTGTTTCAGCTTTTTCGTGACGTACACAGGGGCGTAATGAGGTTAGATGGCGCCCGGGGCAAAAAGCAGTATGGCGCCCCCATGTTCGAACCTGAGGTCTTTCGGAAGCCAATTTACTGTATTGAAGAAGACACTTATACATTGTTGGGACTTTTCGGCGCCAGCCCTCAGTGATTCGGCGTCCCCATTGTGATTCGGCGCCCGGGGAATTGTGCCTCCCTTCCCTCCCTCGTTACGCCCTGGACGTACATGCCAATGAAATATCTAATTATTCGTTGTTACCAAAAATTATTAAAACAAATTCTGCGATGATTACACACAAATCATCTGATAAAATTGTCATGATCGCAGCAAGCAATCTCTTCTTTGGAATCATTTCTGAACACTTTTGGCTGATTGTAGGATTGAATTCGATAGAGTATCTATAGTTTGTATGTCATAGCGAATTATTTGCTGCATTCCACCACATATCCTTTGTGAGCTCAGCTTTTCTATGATTAGCTGGTTTTCATGGCAATAAGCATAGAGGTGTTTGTGTGCAAATTTGATTTGGGTCTCTTGTCACAGTTCTCGCAACACCTGACATGTGTATCATGTCTTGAAACGATCTATTACTTTACTTAACAATAACTGCAGAAACCGACGCGTGCGGCACCTACTGTACTAAAAGGCACTGTTGCCAATAGTCCCGTAGTTCCTGCAACTTAAAGATTTTGCTTAAAAATTTTAAAATTGTGCTAACAGCAGCTAAATTAGCTATATACCCAATATAAGTAAATGATTCTTGTAAAAGTTTCACTGCGATGGGTCTTGTCTGCAGTGTGCCGAGCACAGATCTGAGAAAATGTTCTATACACGCTATAAAACATTTAATGTTCTACAAACGTTCTTCTACAAAAAATCAGAACAGATTTACTTAAATTAGTTAAATATGTTCTGATTTGACTAAATCTGTCTGATTCAGAAGTTTTATGCTAAATGTGTCCCATATAATTTTTTACGAGTGGTGGCGCCCCATCGGTTTCACGTTACAGCGGCGGCCTCAATGCATTTTCTTGGTAAGATTTGGGCTTTCACTGGCATGCTGGGTGAGGTGAAAAGCTTGCCTGTCTTGGAAGAAAGTTATGACAAATCCGGGAACAGTGCAGTAAATAATTTGCCGATGTCATCAGACTTCAAGCTCGCAACACTGCTGTTCTGATAGTAATGGTTTCAATTGTTTTCTAAACTCTTTGTGCTATACAGCTTGATGAAATTTCTGCTTTTCGACATTAATTTCTCCTTTTTTCTTGGCACAGTTGTTGGATATGCTGTAAAACTGTTGCAAAAGCAATCAAGATGTGTTTTTGTCCTTGGTCATACTTTAGAAGCTCCTGGTATAGGGTGAAACAGATATTTTATTCTTTCATTTTACCCCATTACCACTGAACTAAGCAACGTACAATGTTTCTATTTGCATAAGAGCCAGGGCCGGATTAAGGAGAGGGGCAATTGCCCCGGGCATTCCGCTCCAAGTGGCCCCCCGTGATTATATTTATTTGTTTAAATAAAATATTCGTTTGAAAAATTGTCGTGATTCAAAAGAGATACAAGCATACAACTCTATATTCTGATGTTGCGTTGAGTATCATAATGATTTCTCTGCGAGTTTGACTTTCCGCTAGTTTTAGGAATCACTACTGAATATAAATATTTTCGGTTTTGTTGAATGCAAATATATTTGAATTTTGCTCGTAACTTTTCCTAATAATCGTTCTTTAGGCATGGGTTTATCTACTCGTGCATCACGCCTACTGCACAAATATCGCGAAAACGATACTATTTGCGTGCTTTAAGCTAGTTCTGCTGTGTTTGCTGTTTAGTATCAATGATTCAGTGACTTCTTGTGACGTCTGGAGGTAGCCGCAGCCGAACTGCGACCTTTGTTTCGTCATAAAGGGTAACGTACGGTGGAAACACACTTTTCTTCCGATGGGTACTATCAGTGGTGCCAGTCCCAGTGTTTTTCCACTAGATCTAGTGTTTTTCATTTCAGCTAGTGTTCTAGTGGTTTTTCATAGCTAGCTAGTGTTTTTTATGAGTGAGCTGAAGGCAATTAATTACACCATTTTTTGTAATTGCAACGGTAATTGAGACTTTTTGATTTTGTGCAATGGCAATTTGCTAAAAATTCTACGTAATTAGATCTTAATTTACACAAGAGCATATAATCTGTTTTGAGTTAAACCGCTACGAAGTCACTTTGGTCATCTGTTTTAAAAGTTTCAGTGACCCGTACAAACAAACGTTGCTGCTATCTCCGTTGTCTTTGTATCTGGTTTACAATGAGTTGCGCAATGTCTTTGCATTGCAACGCATTTTCTGGCCATTTTCATTGTGTGTAAGTTTGCCTTCATTGCTTTACAGTTAAAACTTGCATTGAAATACGTTAAAGACTAAAGAATAATCGTTTGTGTGTGTGTGTTCTATGGACCATCTGGTCTGAGACAAATAAATAAGTACATCATATAATGTTCATCAAAGGTGCCCTGTAAAAGACGAATATTCGTCAGTCGTGGACTTTGGTTGGGGATATGAAAAGACGGAAGCGGAGTCGCAAAAACCAATAATTTACGCTGAGCAATGACACGAAAACAGTAATAAAAATAAAATTTGTTGCTAACCTGAGGCTACTTTCAGTCATCATCGCTCTCACACTAAGATTATTCCATTCTTGATACAATGCTCTAGTTTCGTGGCTCTCAAACTTTCGTGAGGCGTGGCTCCCTTCTAAGTTTAATTGGCGAATACTTAATATGTCGTGATACTTGGGTTATGCAACATCACGGCATAGCTACCTGGTGAAGGACTCTGCTCGTGGCCGCCAAAGAACCACTCCGCGATATCCGCTCTGACGGACATCCGTTCTTTACATTGCACCTTCATCAAACACGCTCCTGTTCTTAAGTACAACACCAATTTTCTTGCAATCTGACTAGTCTGTCACATATACGTAATCTAGTGTTTTTTTGTGAATCTTGTGTTTTCTATCATGAAATCTAGTGCTTTTTCCGTAGCAACAGAGTGGCAACACTGGCTACTATTCTTGCGTTACATCATGAACATGTGAAGCTAGGCAAGCCCTTTACACCACATGTTGCATGGTCCGCCAGAAAAGTTTTTTAATCAGTCGATTTGCAGAACGAAAGAGCAGAAAGCGAGATTGCAGTGTTTAGCTAGCCCTATGCCGAAATCTGTAATGCCATCAGGAGCTAAAAATGGCAAAGTTTTTAAGGAGAAAAAGTGCAACAATATGGCAGTGTTAGCTGCAACGCCGCGAGCCCGCGACTGAAACGTTTTTTTCAGCAAAGCTTTTAAGCAGCAATGTTAAAAGTGGCGTTAACCAGAGCACCTGAAAATGAAGGTGAAAATCACACCATAAGTTTCGAAGCCCTTTCACACACAGACTGGTTGGCCGTATTGACATGTTATTTTTCCGGCATTTTGTTTGCAATCTCTGGTTGTTGTTTCTTGCCGAGTCACTCTCTACCCTGAGGAAATATTTTTTCTTAGTGAAATACACTGTAGTGCAGTGGTTCCCAACCGAGGAGGGATTCCTCCCCAGACCCCAGGGAGGAATTTCCACTTTATAGTTAAGTTACCTATTCATTGTAAGTGTTGGATTTATTTAAGTTGACATTGGCTTTTTTAATTAGTTATATCACTTTATATTTGTAAGTTATTTTGTGGACTATCACACGTTTTTGTTGACAAATTTGAGTCCCATTATTTGACAACAAATAGTTTTTGTACCACTTTTATTAATCAAATTATTGTCGTCAATAAAGAGCATTGTTCCAATTGTAGTTAATAATAGCCTACGAACCCTAACAGGGGAGGAATGAAAAGTTCCAAAATGAGAAAAGGGAGGAATGCATCAAAAAAGGTTGGAAACCACTGCTGTAGTGTTTATATCATAATCTCTCTTCTCGCAGCTAAATGTACGTGCAGTTGAGCACCGTATTTATTCGATTGTAAGCCGCGCTTTATACAGTTTTTTCATCATTTCATGCTGCTTACAATCAAGAGCGGCTTACATTTTTTATTCATTTACTTTATCGAAAGGTATAGATGACGCTCAGTCTTTCCTTGGCTACGTTTTGTCGAAAAAATTCTTCTTTCGCATTCGATTTTCTTCAGCATCACGTGCACATCCGTCACAGGAGGGATTATGATAACCAGAAGGCAGTTGTAGTGGTGTAAGCATCATTAATACGGGAAATGCACGAGTACGCGAACGTCACGAATGCATCTCAGAGGTTTAGGTAACCTATGTTCAAGTGTGCTTTACAATCAAGGGCAGCTTACATTAATTTTTAAATTTTACCAACGATAACGTAATTAAATACGTCATAGGGGCCCTCCAGCGAAAATGCCCCGGGGCTCCCCTACTCTTTAATCCGGCTCTGATAAGAGCTGATGGTGCCTACCCAGCAGGAGAAATATATACTCTGATAAGATCACAGTGTCTGATTCTTGGCTGTGAAAACAGGGTTGCAGATCGGAGTCGCACGGAGGTTTTTAGGTGGAGTCGGATTCCTAAGAACACTAGGAGTCGGATTTATTTCATCCGAGTCCGGAAGTCCAGTTGAATCATTTTTTACACCGCACTCCTAAGTTAGGAATCCTAACTGGTGTCTGTTGAAATGGTACAATTTCGTTTGAAACTTTTGTTGAAAAAGATAATTCTTGCTGTGTACCACGATTTCCACTGATCGCTAGTTGCTACAAAATTGTTGACAGCCAAACTTCATTCACGTTATGTTAAGGAGGTAGAGTCGGAAATTTTACCTCCGACTCCGAACCCAGAGTGAAAGGATTCGTTTCGATAGGTAGTGACGGACAATGCACTGATTCTTTTTTGAGTAGGTGTACTGAATCATCACGGCCGACCTGGAATGATTTTTTCTACTCATAGCAAGAGACAGTAAAGCAATTCGCTCGAGTCTACGAGTGCTAGACGATGACCTCCTTTTAACCTCTTTGTTTCTAGCTTTCACAACAGACGAAGGGCTTGGCTTGTTGGATGCAAGTTTCTACTTTTGCTTATTTACTCAGCCCAAGATATAATCTGTGGTTCTTAGTGAAAGCTTGGCAACAGCAAAGAAGCACCTTATGCTTTCCTACGAAAGTTGCTGGCATTATGTTATTTAAAATATCAATGCATTAAAGTAAGACAGGTACCAAAGCTATTCTTACTATTAGTGCGCATTGATAAAAAATAAATTATGTTTTCTTGTTTGGCGATATCAGTATTGATTCGGAAAACGCTAGCTAATGCCGGATTAAGAGTGTTGGAGGCCTAAGGCTGTTTACTAGAGAAGGGCCTATAATTTTGCAAACTTAGCTACAAAAAGTAAATACATACATAAAAAATGAAATTATTTACTGCGAAATGACGTAAGCATAACATAAAAACATGTATTAATTGTAACTCAGTGTCACAGTGTATTACAATTTTTATTTAAAATTGCATTTTCTTAGCCTTGCAGGCTGTAAAGAGATAATTCGGCAGCTCTAGTAATAAATACAACATATAAACAAAAAAATTGAGGGCCGAACTTTTCCAGGGCCGAAGGCTATAGCATTAATAGCGTAATAGTTAATTCGGAACTGATTTTGTCCAGGTACATTTATGCTATATTTGGATATTAAAAACAAAGAGGAGTTTTTAGTTGAAGAACACAACAAGTTTCGGAGCGAAGTGTCACCGTCTGCAGCTAATATGAGGAGACTTTCTTGGGATCCTAATTTGGCAACCATAGCCGCAACTCATTCCAAGTACGGTTTGATTACTGCAGCACCCAGTGCGTTGATTACGTTTTTGAAAAAGTCATATTGTGCAAATACGTGTAGCAAAAAACGAATTGTCTGCATTGTTTTGTGAATGTTGTTATAACTTAGCGTGTTTTTGTTCTCTTTGTAACTCAGATAAAGTAAATAACATGCGAATTGATACAATCGAATTACGAAAATATTCACGTACAAAAAAACTAAACAAAACCCGGGCGACAAAAGGTGGGCCTACACATAAGCAACTTACACATGGGCCAAGCCGAGTCAGAAGACTCAGATCAGAAGCATTTGAAGGTGACTATACGAAAGCTTCACATAATGAATAAAAAATGGCAAATCATGAAAATCACGAGATAGCTATAGTGAACAAATAAAATTGTTGGATGAAAATGCACACAGGCAAAGAAGGCCATGCTTAAAGCAAAACACTTTACCGCTATACTGTGTTGTTTAGTGTTCTAACTGTGAGGATTTTGGGGCATACGCTAAAATAGTAGAAAACATTGCCAAAACTTTTACTCGCGAGCTCTGAGCAGCTAACCTTGAATGACTAAATGTGTACACTTTTTCTTCGTATTAGCAACACCTCCGGTTGCAAAGCCTATAAGTGCATATGGACTCACTACGGGCAAAGCAGGGTGCAATAAAGCACTGGTTCACAGAATCACCAATTATGGCGCTCTTAAACAAGAGATATTAGAAACGTTGAATACGATTTCTGAAACACAGCTTAAAGTATACACCGAGAAAGACGCTACGATTGATAACGTTCGATTTTCTCAAGTGCACTGTTCCACTTTTGAATGTAATCCCAATGGCTATACGAGGCAGGGGTGGATCCAGCCCGTAAGTTTAGGGGGGGCGATTTCAGTAATATTTGGCAGTCAAGTGTCTTTCCGAATTGTAAAAAATCATGGTGAAAAAAGTTACTTTCGTAAGTTTTAGGGGGAGCGATCGCCCCACCCCCTGGATCCGCCCCTGATACGAGGTACAATCATACTGCAATTGCATATACGCTTATTGAAGTCAGGGCATCCGCACCTACATAAAATAACTTTGCTTACTCCAAATTTAGCGCTTATGTGCAGGGGCGTAACGAGGTTAGATGGCGCCCGGGGCAAGAAGCAAGTTTGACGCCCCCATGTTCGAACCTGAGCTCTTTCGGAAGCAAATTCACTGTATTGAAGAAAGTACTTGTGACATTTTTGGAACTTTTCGACGCCCCTGCAGTGATTCGGCGACCCATAGTGACTCGGCGCCCAGGGAATTTGCGCCCCCCTTGCCCCCCCGTTACGCCCCTGCTTATGTGATTTCGCCTTGTAACTAAACGTTCGTGTTTGCATTTCTTCAAAATTCTTAGGTGCGCATGTTCCGAAAAATGTATGAGCAACGCCATAAAGTGCAGCCAAGGGCCTTTGCCCAGGAAAGTCATTTTCCACGTGCGAATTAGCAATCAGTACCAAGTGTGTCTTATTCCAAATAACACATGCAAGATATACAGTTTTTGTCAAGATTTTCTAGAGCACATTTCGCTTATCATCGAGCTAGAGTGTTTGATGCATTAACTACGTGTTGAAATGTCGTAAACTCCACAGCTGCCTTGCAGGCATATGTGGTGATTACAAAAAATGTTCGCAATCTCGGGCTAGTGCATTTTTGGCGTTGCTCATTGTAAACTTACTAAGTTAACTAACGGTTATTCAACGAATCAAGTGTGTGTAACGCGATCTTTACGTAGCATGGCCACTTTACGTTACATTGCGCTGGAGAAAAACAGCTGATGATTTTACGGTTGTTTCATTTATACTTGCATGCTGTTGCTTTGGGAAGAGTTTGTACATTTTTCAGAGGGGAATTTCTGTGTATGGAAGGTTTACGTTGTCGGTATGACATCCAAAGTTTGTGTGAGGTTGCAGTTGCAAGTATTTTTCCTCTGGCAGAATTGTGAGATCACTAGGCCATTTGATGAATCATTGAATTCTATTTTTCAGCATTCTTAATATCCGAAACAACGCTGAGTTTCACATGAACCAGAATGAGACACACTTTCTGAATAAACGTATCTTATAACAAACTAGGTTAGCATGGCTGTTTGTGCTCTATCATCTAGTGTTTTTGCTATAGACTTATCTTATTCATGACAACCTTCACTGGGATTACTGATATATTATCATTGGCTCAATTGAATAAGAGGATTATTATATTGCAAATTTTCGCAGGCATGTGCTCAGCCTTGTTTATCTCTTCTAGCCCCAGTTGGTTCCCTATCGGTCAGGAAAAAAATATTATTTGCCAGCTTCTATAAACTTGGCACAAGCTATAGCTTCTGTATTTTAGTCACATGCAACATAGTGGTTTGCAAACCCCGAAAACGCTGTCTTGCTTTGCAGCTTGATGCAACATTTTTGGATTTACCACCATTGCTTCATTTATTCGAAACGTACTTTTCAGAGACTGTGAATTTCGTCACAAGTTAGACTACACAACCCCGGATTTCAACTATGTCGGAGAAAACATTTACGTTGGCGTTCGCCAGTCTGTATCTGCAACTATTGCATCATCGGTGGCGTCATGGCACAGTGAGGTGGTTGCTAAGTATTACGTGTTGATGAAGATTTTGCGTTGTTTTTGTCGATTCTAGTTTGCAATTGATGATAATGTTATAGACTTTCATTCAGCAGGAAAGGCAGTCAGATGCTGCTGTTAACACTCACGACATGGCCGCCTTTTGTTGCAGGTGGAATATTACAATTTTTCTTCAAACACTTGCGCTTTGGGAAAAATTTGTGGACACTATACACAGGTTGTCTGGGCGGAGACGAGCAAGGTCGGCTGCGCATTAGCGGTTTGCAGGTAAATGAAGAAGCGCCAGCCTCGCTACACAGCTGTAGACACGCTTGTCATCTGATCTTTACAATTGTGTTGCATTGCAGAAAAATAGCAGGAATGGGTGGAGTCAGAGGCTTATTGCTGAGCTGTTACTACGGAACAGCGGGAAACGTGATGTAAGTTGCATAGCTCTGGAATTTATAAATTTGTTTCGTTTTCTGCTCTACACAAAAATCTTTGAACGCAAGTTCGTCTTCATTAGTTTAGATGTTGGGCACCAGAAGTTATCGCAGCCTCCATATCTTGCTGGATCACCTTGCACAAAATGCAGAAAAGCAGAAGACTGCACTGGGAAGTTGTGTGACAAATCGACTGAGTCCGACATACATGAAGTCACTACAGAAGGTAGGTAAAGCCTGCAGTATCAGAACGTGCACAGTAAGTCTCGCAGAAAATAATACGCTGTGAGCTAAAGCTCCAAGCACCGTATTTGACCCGATAAAAAATCTTTGTTGTTTGTATTGTTAGTTTGTAAGTAAATTGGATACAAAATATTTACCATGTTGTAGCCACCTGCAAGATCTAGTGTTGTAAGAAGGCGATTTAACCTTGAACTAAACTCCTAAGGAAAACGCATGAAGAAGTACATGAATGTAAGGTTTCAGTGCATTCCTACTCAGTCAGTACCATTGACTTTCAGCTCAATTATACCGCTCTAACTGCTTTACTGCTCTTGAGGAAGTGGCAGAACATTTTTGGAGCTTAGTCAGTTATAGTGTTTGAAATAAATGTATTTGTATATTTGATGCCCACAATAGACACTAAAATATAGCACAACACTTAAACATTAGAATAGATAGGCATGAGGTTAGCAATGACAGATGTCGCAGAAGACACCAAATCACGTTCTATTGCGATAAAGATATTAAGAATTTGCCGCAGTAGGTCAGTTAAAACCAACCCATGTTCTAAACACTTCAAAAATAGGTCTCTACCTCATAGTCAGATGTAAACAAAATTGCAGCATAATGTAAAATTTGCGTTTACAAACGACTTAACTTTTTTATTGGAACAGTCGCCGCAGCACAAATGAACATCAGCATCTTTCCTTCATGTGGTTTTTGTTCAACATGTCACATGGCAAAATAAGATAAGGTTAAAAAACTGGCAGTATTTTCAAGCAAATGGCTGGGTTTCCACCAAAATGGTACCAAATAACTACTACTTTTACTACGAGTAGGAATGCTAAAAAGTAGTAAAAACTTTATGACGTTTCTTGAATATAGTTTGGGATGTTGTAGACGCAGTTTCCTAAATCTGCTTGAGAAATCGGTTGTCTACATAAAATAATACGGGAACGTAACCAAAAAATACTAAAGTTTTCAAGAACACTAACTAATCAGGTCCAACATCTTATTAAAAGCGTAGTGTTTCTGACTGTGGCCATTTAAATACAGTGGTAGTTGGGTGCTGGAAATCTTTTACATTTTTTGTCCACTTTAGTTTGCGTTGAAAGCGTGGCGAACGTTGATTAATTGCAAAGTGCAGTTGTCCCAGAACACGCAAAAATTACCGTGCGTCATTTTATTCTACCAGTAACATGCATCCACCCGGAGAACAAGCAAATAAAAAATCACACGAGCCAATAGCCTCACGGTATAAGGCTTTCTCCATACGAGCCGCACCCCTTTTAACC
>Ga0210059_1006426_pt1 | contig 18834 bp, 17 predicted proteins | sample Ectturendosymbi2_FD_188042 | JGI IMG/M metagenome (GOLD analysis project Ga0210059, IMG submission 188042) | Ecteinascidia turbinata endosymbiont from Florida, USA - Sample 2 (SPAdes) (version 2) | ecosystem: Host-associated > Tunicates > Ascidians > Unclassified | place: Key West, Florida... | reverse complement strand
AAAAAATACTAAAATTTTCTTTGGTTTTTACCTCATATCAAAAATTGCAGTATATCAACTTTTTGGCAATGAAAACGCCCCAGTTTTTGATAAGAGTGTTGAAACTGGAACAGCCTTGTGAACAACAAACCACGAACGTAGTGAAGTTAATCAGGCGTTGTTTTATTAGTGAGTAGCTGTTCAAGCAAATAAAAGATGGAAAAAACATCCGTAATTTTATCTGCTTTTACGCATTTTTGTTTTAGAACGATCCTTAATCGACACCAGTGGGTTAAACAAATCTTGCGTCACTGTTTTTTGAAAGAAATATTATTACCTGGTAATGAAGGGCGCTAAAATACGTTGCTGTATTTTATTAACAAACATTATTTTTATCTGAAGGAACGACAGCAGTAAATGTTGGGGTTACAGGAGATCAACCAAGGATATCAAGGTCTGATATCAGCCAAGGGATCAATGGTGAGGTTAACTTGATGCGGGTGCTTAGAGATAGCAATCATTTGTGATAGTTTCATTTCTAAACTTGGTTCAATTTTGATATGGACACCATTTTGCGATATTAAAGCTCTCTCAATTATGTGTTTTGTACTAGATCCATTGTGCAAAATGATTGAGCTATTTCTGTGGCTGATTTTGCTCCAAGTTTCAATTGAAGCGTCAAACTCTGTCGTCGTCGATCAGAGGAAGAAACAAAAATCTCTTGTCCAGCAGGGAAGCACTGCGACTGGAGAAACTTGCCATCAAGGTACAAGTCCGTGTTGTGTCAGTCTGAATCATTTACATTTGCGTCGCACCGGGTCTTTCTTGTTTTGTAGAAAGGCAGATGAGATATTTGCCTCATAAATGCTGGGACAGCATGCACATGATTTGATCGATTGACTCATCAACAAACCTTTCTTGTTCAGACAGACCTTTCATTTTTTTGCTGAGAAAGTGAAGCATTTCTTGCATGTGTAAGACTAGTGACAGCTGTTGAACCCATCTTTTTACTAAATAAAGAACATGCAATTGATTCATAAAGTCTTCAGTATTTCCTGTTTGAAAAATAAGGCCAATCACATTTGGATAAGATCAAATCTAAATTATGAAACAAACGATGTGATGGGAACAGGAATATGAACATGACAGCTCAACCGATAGCTTCGTCACCGCATGATCTGAGTTAAAACTATATGACAACATGCTGAAGGTGAAGCTTTCAAGCTTCGATGTATCTTCCCATTTAGCTTTTTGTTCAAGGTTGGTGAAAGAAACGTAGACTTGATAGTTAATATTGTAGCCATGATTTTTCATAATTGCAAATTTTTCGGTTTCTAAAATCAAGTGAACCTTTCTGAAAGAATTTTTGCTCATAAAGAAAGCAAAGGTATTGGAATCAATTCAGATGGGAAAACAGGCACTTTCACAGTTGTTCCTGAGCTTTTGCAAATCTTGTCATTTTTCCCTGATGTGATCTACAACAATGCGCACCTATGTCTTGCAGATTGCGCAAGTAGCATTGTCACAACAATTATATTTTACTTATTCAACAAAACTGGAATAGTTGCCTCAACCAAAGCGTGCGTTGATCTGCAATTGCTTGTTACGAAACAGCGCACAAATACAGGATGATAAAAAACGCTCATCACCTAGTTTTGAATCACTTTCGAAAAAAATAATGAATTCTTTTTATTTTTCAGATTTGCCAAGTAGCATTTATATTTTATGAGTCTACCAAATTTGATCTTTGAGAAACCATGGGCTACTGAGAAAATTATATTTATAGTTGAGGCATATTTTCGGCAGAAGTCTATCCACGCAGCTCAATTGCAATTCAAAGAACGGTTCGAATGTCGTGAATTTCCTGTCCACTCAATGATCTACTGATGGGTCAACAAGTTCAGAACCCATTGCACTGTGCATAACCTCAATCATAAAGACACTAACAGACAATCACACTCTGGACGACCGAAATCATCAAGGACACCACACAACCTTGCTGCTGTGAGAGACTTTCTTGTCTACAGCCCAAGCAAATCTGTGCGTCGGCGAAGTCAGGAGCTTGGAATCAACCGGGAGTCCGTGCGGATAATTTTGATTGCAGATCTCCACATGTATCTTCACAGGATACAGATTAAACAAAATCTTGCACCTGACGACATGAGGAAGCGAGTGATCATGTGCCAGTGGTTTTGCGACAAGATGACGCTGTGCCTGACTCTATTGACAATGTCCGGTTTTCTGACAAGGCATATGTTCTGTTCTCAGGTCACGAAAACTCTAAGAACAACTTCTGGGGTAGCACACCCCTTGAGCAGTGTCTGCAAAGGTTATTACACTCTGTGAAGTGCGCTCCGTGGGTTGCCATCTCCAAACATGTCATCATTGGACCATTCTGGTTCGAGGACGACAACGAGCGGTCTGTGACAATCAACACCGAGCAATACGTCCAGGTTCTTGGCAAGTTCTGGACAGCACTTGGTCGACGGAGTGGGATCGTCAGGGTCCTCCAGTGGTTCTAGCAGGATGGTTCCAACCCCACTCTTCCAAAAAATCATTGGCATAGCTGCAGCAGCGTTTCCCTGACCAACTGATCAGCCGCAGGTGTGACCCACAGTGGTCGCCGCATTCACCGGACTTGAACCCCCCATATTTTTATATGTGGGGATACCTTAAGAACAGGGTGTATGGCAACAACTCCCAGATTACCCTGACCTAAAGGCAGCAATCACAGCAGCAACAAAAGCGATGCCAAGGGAGGAATGCGGAGGGTCATCGAGAACTTTGCAGGCCGGATCCAAATGTGATTGCAGCGCCGGGTGCTGATTTGGAGCACATTTTTTGAGCGCCAGTGAAACTAAGAGATTCTGCAGTACAGACTTGAAACATTGGAGATGTCTGCTGAACAGGCTTGATCTAGTGTAACTGATGTGTTGTGTCCATCTAAAAAAAATTTTGGAAGTTTTTCGATTTTTGGTGATGACAATTTTTTTGTGTCACCTTACATTTGATCCTGTGTCACGAAACAACACACAGATATACAAGCACACTGTGACGAAGAACAACGCTGGTCTGTGGTCCCTTATGATGTAAAAACATACTGATGCATAATACCTTTTTTTGAGATTTGCGTGAGGTGCATATTTCCACATTTATTAACCTCAAAAACTGTGGCAGATTGAAAGCAAAAATCAAATACCGGAATTTTGTTTTGTTGTACTAAATCCTTGATCGTTAAAGTGAAACGTGATATTTAAACGGAAACGGTAATAAATATCTTTGCTACCGAACGTATTTCAAAGCAATTAAAAATGATGGTCGTATCGCTTAGAATGAGCGCGTTTAAAACAAGTTTAACGTTCGTATACTTCTGTTCAGATGTAAGTCCGAAGTTTATTGACAATAGTAGCAACGAAGCCATCATTTCCGAAAACAGGAGACAGAAAGCAAGCAGAGCTGATAATATAGGTAACAATTACCGCTGTGTTTGTTTAATGGTATGGGATTTGTGTTTGTATTGTTTTGCAATCACGGAAAATTCATGATGAAGACAACAGCAAGTCGTTGATACAAATTTGCTGCAGCTATGGTTATAAAAGCGGAGATCATGTAGATTAGAAATGCCGTTTTTCATGCAGGTTCTAAGTGAAGAAAACATGTCCAGCAAACGACACGAAAAAAAGTGTTTGCAAAGTTTCTAAAAACAACTGAACGTTTGCTATATTTGCCCTACACTTATTCCACTTCGTAAAGTCAAACCTAAAAGGCGGGGTTTGCTTCAGCTTTTCCAGCAAAGAGTGGGGTTTTTGTATAAGTATGCGATGAACTTTTAATGAATTTTTATGAAACACAACAGAAAGAAACGATGGTAGTTGATGTTGGGCACAAAAATCACTACATCTAATTTTGCGTCTCGCATCACAACCCCATGACACTGAGTCTCTACACCTAATGCATTCTTAGCTGTGAACTTCAAAAAATTCCTGCTATGTGATCTTTAATTGCTTACGATGAGACGTGGACAATTTTCAAGTCCACTGTAGCATCACATGGGATTGCAATGTAAATTCCATTCCAATTGATTATATTCGGAAATACAGTTTTAGTGTTTTCTATTTTGGCGGCAGTCGTCTTTGCTGCCCTTGGTACTTGCAAAGTCAGCGCAAAGAAAGATCTACTGAATTATGGTTTGTTCCAATACTTTCTTTCGTCTATGTGGAGAACAATAACCAAAAACACATGGCAGCACTTCAGCGTGACACGTATACTCAGATGTTTAAATGGGAACAATATGATGAGATAAGAAGTGAGAAATATATTTTATTTCCATGGCGTCTCTCCATTTAATCACTATTTGTTTTGGAAGATGTAGGGGACTAAAAGTCTGTTTTACTTATGTTGGCGATAGTGATTCCGTTGCTGTAGATTTCAATTGTGACTGAAGCAATTATTTGTGAACAGCTGATTTTCCACATGTTCGTCCTGCAGCTTGTGTTTTGACATATTCATTCTAGTCTTAACTTTGATTTTTTTCCCTGCCAGTCTCCTTCCGTCAGAATTTCACCCGTAAGCGACTGTTTGATGATTTGACTGATGATGCGTAGAGTTACGTGAGATCGAGTTTGTATTAGCAATTTTGCTGCTGAACGGGACTGTGTCACTTTTCTGGATTGAGTGCATTATAGGAAGAAGACTTGCAAGATTTAGGGTGTTTTCAGAATTTTTGATAAAAACGATTATAGCTTGTGAAAACAAGATGGAAACGACCTTGATGTAATCTTTGATTTTAATGTTTGTTCAAATATAGCAAGTTCTGAACATACCGCAAATAAGATTTCATTTAAAATTTAGGATATCCGCCTTGTCTCTACATATAAAAACTAATTTAATTAGCATAGTTCATCAGGCGTTGTCGAGTTCATCAGGCCTCGTGCTTAGACACGCCATTGAATAAAAGATGAAACGATCACGGATTTTATCCAATTTTGCACATTTTTGTTCGACAAATAACCTGAATTGAAACCAACGGGTTGGAAGAAATTGTCTGAGTGTAACTTTTCATGAAATATTTTTTCCTGATGTTGAAAGGCGCACAAGGACGTTACTGCTTATTGTCAACAAACATTGTTTTTATTTGAAGGTACAACTTCCGTTAATGTTGGATTCACAGGAGATCATACAAGCATTGCTGGGTCTAATATCATCAGCCAAGACATCAATGGTGAAATTTGTTTAGTACGAGTGATATGTAATAGTGATCCTGAGTTCTAAACGGGCATCAATTTGAATTCCAATCCCGGCCCGAGCCCGATTTCACAAGCCCAAATCCGGCCCGACGTTTTCTTATGAAGCCCGATTCAGACCCGAAAGCCAAATTTACCGAGTGAGTCAAGATATTAGGAACTGCGAGTATCAAAAAACTTAGTGTAAGGGTTTAGCCTCCGGTGCACGGTTTTATCACACCTAAAATAGCAATCACCTTGACCAAAACAGGTTAAACAAGCACAAACTTAGTTTGTTAGTCAACGACAATACTCCGGAATGTAAATTTTCTCAAGAAAAAAGAAATTATCACGACACTATCCACGATTGCGCTATAGGCATAAAAGAAACTATCTTGAATAGCGCTATAGGCATGGAAAGCCTGTTTGGAGGCCATTGTTTCTTGAAACAAGTCAAGAATCGCGTAAGTGATTGAAAATTTCGACGCAACTCTATCGCGTGCTGATTTCCTCACCGTTGTCACCTTCTCAAGAGTGTGAGGTTAATCCGAACAGAGAACAAAAAAAGCAGATGTGTTTGCAAATAGAAGTGGTTTAAGAAAAATCACAATCACCTCACTCACAGACGTCACCGTGGTGAGCCTAAAAAATTTACATAATGAAAGAAAAACATCCCTATTCTGAATGTTATAAAAAGGTTTTGTATGCAGGCCCGAAATCGGTCCGAAACATTTTGACAAACTTAAGCCCAGAGCCCGGCCCGACCCGAAGAGCTCGGTCCGACTTAAACCTCCGTAGTGATCACTTTTGTCAATTCGATTTCTAGGTTTTTTGAATTTGCATTCGATATGCTTTTGCGATATTGCCATACTTTGAATGTATATTTTCCGTGTGTGTTCCAGTGTGCAAAACGATTGTGTAATTTTTGGAGCTTGTGTTGCTGCACGTTTTATTTCAGCATCAAACTCCGTCGTCGTCGATCAGAGCAAGAAGCTAATATCTCTTGTCCAGCAGACAAACACTGCGACTGGCGAAACTTGCCACCAAGGTACAAAACCGCGTGTTATTGAAGTTTTATTTATTGGCCTTTGCGTCGCAGTTAATCTAGAAAGGTAGAAGAGGTATTTGCCTCATCAGTACTCGGACAGTATCCACCTTACATGATCGATCACCAAACATTTTTTGTTCAGCTAAACCTTTCATATTTTTGCTGAAAATGTGATGCTTTCCTTGTATGGATAAGGATATTGAAGCCGTTGAATCCTTTTTTCTAAATAAAGAACATGGAAATGATTCATAAAGCCTTGAATATTCCCTTCACAAGTATGAGGATAATAGCGAATCTAAATCCAATGTGAATGACAGAAAGAACGATGGGAACAGGAAAATGAACCCGAAATTTCAATCGTTCGTTAGTTTTGCTATGTCAGGATGTGAGTTAAAAGTGTATGACAGCAGTCTGTGAATGAATCTCTCAAATACATCTTCCCATTTAATTGTTTGTTCAAGAATGATGAAGGAATCGTAGAACTTAATGTTGGTATTCCAGCCAATTTTTTTTTAATTGTAACCTTTTCGGTTGCATAACGTGAGTGAATTATTTCTGAAAAAGAGTAGTAAAAACATTTGCTCATTAAAGAAACAAGGCTATTAGAATCAATTCATATGGGCGATGGACGATTTCATAGGTGTTCCTGCGTTTTTGCAGAACTAGTAAATTGGCGTTCGTCCCTAACTTGATTTACGCCAATTCGAACCATGTCTCGTAAAGTGCGCTACAAGTATTGTCGCAAAAAAATTCTATTCACTTATCCAACAAAACCTGATTAGTTGCCTCGACGAAACCATGCGCTGATCTGTGAATGCTTGTTACGAAATAAAGCGCAGATATGCGATCCTCTGTGGCGAAACAACCTCAGGAAATTCTTAGATATTTGAACAGAAAAAAATATTAGATGAAAACACGACAAAAGGACATTGTTAGTTTCTTTGTTTTTTAGGTTTGTTCAAATATCGCAGCATTTGAACTTGCAGCACATGGGATTTAATTAAAAATTTAAAAGATTGTCTTTTTCTCAACATGCAGTGCATTAACTGATTTATTCATCAATGCTCATCAGGCCAGGTCTGTAGTCACTGTGGTGCATTCGGGGGCAGAGCCCCACCGATATTTTTTGTTCCCTCCCAAATTTTGTTGAACCCAGAAACGTGTGTTGTAAACGTATAATTAAAACAAAAATTTTATCCCCCTAAAATGTATTTTGCTTCCCCAAACTTTGAAACCTGGTTACGTCCCAGCATTAAGCGTTGCTTTGTTTGTGTTCAGATGCCCCATTGAATAAATGGTGAAAGAATCGCCGATTGCATCCGATTTTACGATTTTTTGTTCGAAACAGAACCTGAATTAAAACCAACGGGTTGCAATAAATAGCGTGACTGCGGCGTTTTTGGAAATGATCTTTCCTGGTGTTGAAAAACGCAAAAAGCATGCTGTTTGCGGTTAACAAGCATTGTTTTTATTTAAAGGAAGAACAGAAGTTAGTGTTGGGTCTACAGGAGATAATCCAAGAATTGCTGGGTCAGATATCGTCAGTCAAGACGTCAATGGTGAGGTTGGCTTGTTAAAGGTGCTATGAAATAATGATAACTTATGTCAGTTAGTTTACATTGGGGATGATTTTGCCAAATTGACGAACATTGAATACATATGTTTTGTAAAAATTGCGGTGTGGAAAAACGTTTTGTCATTTCTGAAGCTGGTTTTGCTGCAAGTTTTGTTTCAGCGTCAAACTCCGTCGTCTTCGATCAGGGCAAGAGGCAAATATCTCATGTCCAGCAAAGAACAAGTGGGACGGGCGAACCTTGCCATCAAGGTATATAGCCGCGTATTATGAAAGTTTGATCTGTTTACGTTAATGTATTTGCTTCATGAATACTCGGACAGCATTCACGTGACATGATCTATGAACTCATCAACCGTTTCTTGTTCAGACAGGCCTTCCACATTTTTACGAAAATTACGATGCCTTGGGTAGATGTGTAAGACTTCTGCGAGATCTTGATTCCTTCTTTCTGCTAAATAAAACACATAAAAAGTGACGAGGTCTAAAGTATTCCGTATTTATGTTGATTAAATTAATAGAATCCTTCTGAAAAGTGTTTGTAAAATACTTGTACATTAAAAAAACAAGGCTATTGGAATCAATTAAACAGGGGAAGCGGACAAATTTTTAGGAATTCTTACGTTTTCGTTCATCTAGTAAATTTTACTTCGTCCTTGAAGTGATCTTCGATAATGTTACCATGTCTCGTAAAGTGCGCCAGAGACAATGTCCCATGAAATCTGTTTTACATTTCTAGCAAAACCTGATTAGAATGGCCTCGACGAAACCGCACGTTGAAAAGCGAAACCTTGCTATCAAGATTTACAATATTGTTATTTCAGTCTGACTTGTTTCCATTTGTGTCGCACTTGATCCTTCTCTTTTTGTAGAAAGACAGATGAGATCTTTGCCTCACTCTGAATGCATCCACGTGACATGGTTAATTATCTCATCAACAAATATTTCTTCTTCAGACAGATCTTTCATATTATAGCTAATAGTGTGCTGCTTTTAGTGGATGTGTAATGTTGCTGAGAGCTCTTAATTTCTTCTTTTTGCAAAATAAAAGAACATGAAAATGATACAGTCTTAAGTCTATTTCGCCAGAATGAGTTCAGTCACATTTGGATTAGAGCTAATGTAAATTTCGTGAAAATGACAGAACGATGTGATCGAACGGGAAAGTTAACACAAAAGTTCAACCGTTAGTTTTCTTTCTTGACCTTGAGATTTGAGTCAAAATTGTACGGCAACAATCTGTGAAAGATGTTCTCAAACGTCAAAGCATCTTTCCGTTTATCTTTTTGTTCACGACTGGTGAAAGAATGATCGAACTGATTGTTGGGTTTCCACCCAAGATTTTGTTAATTGTAAACTTTTCGGTTGCATAAATTGAGTGAACCTTTCTGAAAAAGGGTTGCAAAAATATTTGTTCAATAAAAAAACAAGGCTATTGGAATCAATTCAAATGAAAAAACGGTCAAATTCACGGGTGTTCTTGGGTTTTAGCAGATCTACCAAAGCGTCACTCGTCCTTGACGTGATCTGCGATAATGCGAACCATATCTCGCAAAGTGCGTCAGAAACATTGCCCCAGGAATTACTTTTCACATATCTCGGAAAACTACATTAGTTGCCCCGACGAAACAACACGTTGACCTTCGATCGCTTTTGACGAAACAAAACGCAGATATTCGATTCTTTGTGATGTAATAACTTTAGGATGTATTTATATTTTGAGACACCGAAACAAATAGTTGATGACAGTACTATACATGGACCCGAACATTTTGTTTGATTTGTGGTTTTGTTCAAATGCCGAAGTATCTGAATTTGCTGCAGATGAGATATCATTTAAATATCAAGCCATCAGCTTCTTCTCGAAATGTACGAACTTATTTGGTGAGCAAAGGCGTTGCATAATTCATGCCTAGCTGGAAAATCATTAAATGGTGAAGAATTGGTAACTTTATCCGATTTTACGTATTTGTTTCGGAAACGAACCCGAATTCAAACAAATGGGTTGGAATAAAACGCGTGAATGCAGCAATTAAAGACATGTTTTCACCCTGTGATAATAGTCAAAAAATAAGTTTCTCTATTTCGTTAACAAACAGTGTTTTTAACTGTAGGAACGACATCAGTTAATGTTGGGTCTTCAGGAGATCACACAAGGATTGCTGGGTCTGATATTGTCAGCCAAGACATTAATGGTGAGGTTTGGTTGCTACTAGTGCGTTGAAATATTGATGACTTATGTCTATTCGATTACTAAACTTTTTTTTATTTTGGATTGAAACGATTTTGCTACGTGGACGAACTTTCAATTCGTATTTTTAGTGTTACCTTCGTCTCATAAACGTTTTGAGAAGCATCCACATGACATGATCGACTTACTCATCATCCAACATTTATTTGTCAGATAGATCTTTCACATTTCTGCAAAAATTGTGATGCTGTGGGTGGATGCAAATGGCTACTAATAGCTGCTCATGACGGCCTACAATTCCTTTTTCATGAATGAGGGCAATTAATGTGCATTTGGGTACGAGCGAATCTTAATGTGGTGGAAACAAACCTTGTGATGGGAACAAGAAAATGTACACTAAAGTTCAATCGTTTGTAACAGTTTCGTTTTCTTAGAGTTGAGTCGATAGTGTGGGGCAGCATTCTGTGAGTGAACGTCTCAAACACTGATATCTTCACATTTTAGTTTTTTGTTCAAAACTAGTTCCAGTCAAAGAAACGTAAAACTTAACTTTGATCACCGAGTCAAGATTTTTCTATTGTGAACTGTTACAGTTACTGAAGTCGATCAAAGTCCTGACAAATAGTTGTGATAAATAACTAACAGTAAAAGAAACAATCACAGCTAATGGCTACACTTCCCAGCGGAAAACGGACAAATTTATATGCGTGCTTGCATTTTTGCAGGTCTAATAAATTGTCATTCTACCCTGACGTGATCCACAACAAAGCTAAACATGTCACGTAAAATGTTTCATAAGCATTTCAGTACGAATTACATTTACTTATCCAACAAAACCTGATTAGTTGCCTCGACAAAACAGCACGTTGATCTGCAATCATTTTTTTACAAAAGAAACGTCAATATTTGATATTTTGTTACGAAACAACCCGCCGATATGCACAAACCTTTGGCGAAGAACAACGCTGTTCTGTTGTTACTTGTGATGAAAAAACATGTTGAAGTACGATCAGTTTGTTTTGAATTTGCGTAAAGTCACCATATTCCTCATTTGTTTCCCTCTTAAACGGTGACCGACGGCAAACAAAAGTTGAATTCCTCACCCAATTTTTCAAGTGAAACGTGGTGTATTAATGAAAACGGCAATAAATAAATTATTTACTCAATATATTCTCCAAGCAGCAAAAGACGATTGTGATATCGCTTAGAATGAGCGCGTTTCAAATCAGGCTGAATCTTCTTATATTTGTGTTCAGTTGCAAATCCAACATTTACCGGCCAAAGTAGCAACGAAGTCATCGTTTCCGAGAACGGCATACAGGAAGCAAGCAGAACTGATAAAGCAGGTGGTAGTTTCCATCCCTTTAATTTAATGACTTGGATTTTTGTTTGACTTATTTTGTAACCAATTAAAAATTATGATCATAAGCAATCAAATAAGTTTTGAAGGCGGTTGCAGTTATTGTGGTAGAAGAAGTGGAGCTCCAATAATTTCTGAATACACTTTGTGCTGCAGGATTTCAAGTTTAAACAAATATGTCTAGCAAAAAACATCACATGAAACATTTCCAAAATTTCTGAAAAAACTGAACAATGACTGTGTTGGCGATGCGGTGATTCCAAGTCGTGAAATAAACGTTCAAAATGAGGGGTTCGCTTCAGCTTTTCGTGAAAAGAGTGGTCTTTGCCTATGAGCATGCGATGAACAATTACTGAAATCAAGTTCATCAGGTTTGTTCGGTTTTAATATTTGCGTTTTTAACGTGACAACCTTTCGCCTATTCTGACTCCTCACAAATGGCACGGATCAACAGCTCTGTAGCCTCGTATTCCCTGAATAAGGGACGATGATTAGCGCAGCCACTTGTCACACAGGAGCAACGCTCAACTGCATTCGATACGAACTAATAATTCTATCAATGTAGCTTAACGGAACAAAATGGACAAACACCCAATTGCGGTTATTCACTATAGAATTAAGCGCTCAGCTTAACACACAACTCAAATATTAGATACAATGTCAATGCTAACTAGCGAACTGTGTTCATTTTCCAATTGCAAACAAGAAAATGTAATGAATTGGTTACGTAATAAGCAATTTTGGTTCCATAGTTTGGAAGATCGTTTACTCGTTACTGACATTTTATGAAAGGCACAACAACAGATATTGATATGCTGTTGCAACTTTAGTTGCAATTCTGAAATAATAATGAGTTTCTTGCAACTTCTGATGCAATAATGTTGTTTTACTCAATACTGGACGATTGCATATTTAGTAGAATAGGAGTGGTAAGGCAACAAACGTGTCTTGCAGTTCTTGGTTTGATAAATGCTCACTCCATTATGCATTAACTTTATGATGTTCTCTGATTGGACTCTACTGCAGTTATCAATGTACTTATCAATATATCACGCCTAAAGTTAAATACCCAGAATTCTTTATAAGTTCGAAAGTTTTTTCCAGGAATATGCTTATCAGTTAACCTCAGCAGCTAAGGCTGAATTATTTTGCAGTTGCAAGCGCAACAGCATGATAAGTCAAAATAAAGTCAAAATTTGTTGGTTATAAAGTCAAAATTGTAAGAATTTAGGTCAAAACCTTGGTTGCCGTAGATATTACCACACTTAAAATTCAAGGTTTAGAAGACCATGCAGTGCTATCGTGGTGGTTTTACTTCTCTCGTAATCAAATAGTTTGTTCCTTAACTTTGGAAATATGTGGTTCAGTTTTCCAAATTTTGGAACAACCTACATTTTTAAACAAAATTTTTCTATGCTTGTCATTGCCATTGTATTGTATAAGAATTTTTTTTGTTTTTCTGGTGTAAGGAATTTCAGAAGCTCTCGACGAAAGAAATGCAAGATGAGAAAACGTTTTAAAGATTCAGGTTGAAAAAGTTACTTAACAAAGATTTGTAGGAGTTTCACTTGCGGAAGACTGCGGATTGGTGATAGTTAAAGCCAAGTAAAGGGGAAGGCCAAACATATCAACTCATAAAGCTTTCCCTCCTTCAACAGAAAACAATTTTTGGATGATACAAACCCAAAAACCTAGTTTGATGAAATAGCCGCAAATGATATACCTTTGGGGGCAAGGTAAAGAATTCAAAGCACAAAAATACCTGGATTTTGGTGTTTTCTGTAGTTTCCTGAAATCTTTTGGCTACAAATGTTGTCCTAACCACACGTGATATTAAACGTAACTTGTCACTTCGACAATTTTAACTGTTTTTTTATTCGTTTGTTTCAAAACCAATCTTAAATGCGTTGTTTCAGCATTTCAGCGTCTCCTGTGAGAGAGGTTTCGTATTTCGATGGCTTCCCCGCAACGGTCTCCGTTATCACTGATATTAATAGTTTTAAGGAAAACTGCTTGAATATTTTCAAAGATTTTTGCAGTACTGCCCTGCTTGAAGTAAACGATTGTGATATATTTTTGTATCTCTTGCAAACGCTCAACCCTTTAAGGCTCGCAGAAGCCACGACCCGTGGCTTTATTGTCGGCCCTAACTCGCGTGAAACCAACAGTCCGAGAATGATACAACGCTTAATTCTTGAATAGAGCTAAAATTTTTTACAACAGATATGAACGACAAAACCTATTCGATGAAACTGCCGCAAATTATATTCTCTTTGATGGTAACGTCAAGAATTCAAAGCACAAAACTACCTGCATTGTGTGTGTTTTTCTGAACATTTGGACTACAACTTTGTCTTAACTGCACATGATATGGAAACTTAAATTCTCGTTTTGTTCATTTTACAAGTTTTTTTCAATAATGCTTTGTTTCAGCATTTCAGCTTTCCTCGTGTGAAAAAGATTATTTTGTTTTTATTGATCTCCCAAAGTGCCCTCTGTTATCACTGACAGATACAGTTTTAAGAAAAGTTGCTTGGAAGTGCAATTAGACTTTTGCAGTACTGCTTTCTTGTTTGAAGTGCATGACTGTTTTTGCATCTCTTGCAAATTTTCATTAAACAATGATACAACACGTAGTTTTTGCATGGCTTTGAAATATTTAACAACGTTGGAGCATATCATTTTGCAGGTGTGTTCAACGCTGAAGAACAATTCAGTGAAGTCCAAAAACTGCTGCAGAGTTTCAGTTCAAGCTTTGAGTCTAACAACGAGTCTGATATGAAGAGGGCCGTCCATAGTTTGAGCATTTGCATAAAAACCAAAACGACGACCACTCCGGAAAAGCTGCGGAACTACGCGTGGGACATGCGAAATGCCAAACAAAATTCTCATGCCATCGCTTTGTTTTATGTGGCTGCTTGTTTGTTCGCAGAAAAGTCGAAAGGCACAGTCTCGATGAGAGGAATGGTTTTGTGTCTTGAAGGCATAAAAATAGCGTCACTGGAAATGCTTCAGAATAAGGTCATCGCGGTGGAGGTTGTGAAAGGGCTCCTGATACCTTTAATGCATGAGTTTAAAGAGAAAATGGAGAAAGTGGTAATAGCGGAAAAGGACTTGAAGTGCAAACTGCTGGTGGATGGGTTGAAACACATTAGCTCGTGTGAAGCGGCCGTTGGTCAACTGGATGGAGCGATCGCCACAATCAAATATTGTCTCTCACGAATGGGCGAACAGTGGTGAGGAGGCTTTCGCGCAAAGGGTATACGGGCGCTTGCTCAGGTGTCTTGAACAAACGGATGCTACGCTTCAGTGACGCTAGCCAATCGTTCGAGAAGGCTATCTCAAGCTACAAAGCAGCATCGGACATTGATAATGAAAACAAAAAATGTTGGTTGGATAAATCTGAAAAAAAATAATGGAACATTTCATAGCCACTGAATACCCAAGCGATGTGTAGCCATCGCAATGTAATTGGTAAGTACGCCTACAGACAATGCTTGGCAGACCGAAACCGTCTCTCGAGTTTTTGCAACGGTTTCTCAAAATACTGCAGAACTTCACTTTATGATTTCCACCCAACTACACTAAAAATGCTTTTCACCAATCGTGGTCTTCAAATAGCATATTTGCGGTCTTTTGAAATACCGTAGCAGTCACCAATGCCAAACCTTGAAAAAAATGCAGGCTATATCAGTGATGGGTCCTCGTGTCGAGGTTTGGTTACGACCACGAGGCGTATCTTGTTTTCCTAGTTTTTTTGCGTCTACGTCTCAAATGTCTCAGGTTCCCTCTCGGTCCTGACAAGAGATGTTGGTTTTGGAAAATTTCACCGCGTTCCGGTCCCCCGCGTGACTTTTAAAGATCGGTTACCGCGCCAGTGCCGCGTACCGAGTGGACGTTTCACATCTGGTGATGAGTTTTTCAAAAACAAAAAGATTTTTGGAAGTTATTGTCTTGGAGCGTAGCTATTGTTGCTTACAGCTTTTATTTGCGTTTTAGCGCTGCCTGTGGTTGAAGATGCACATATAAGACATTACTGTTCTTTCTGCCTGCAGGTGGCGCATGCTGCAGTCACTGCAGTGCACAGGTATGCAAGTTGCGCAATCGGAACTTTAAGAATCTAACAAACTGGTGGGCATCTAACTAGCAGAATGCTTTCTATTTTTTACACTTTCCTTGCCATACTGACTAGGTTTGTGATAGTAGCTGAAACATAAATGCATGACAAAAATTACAGGATATAAGTTTGCAGCAGGCTGTTTGAGGAATCTCCTGCCTGGTTCTGCTCCCATCTTGTTGCAGTGATTTAAACTCGCACGCAAAAGCGGAGAGATTTTTTTGTCAATCAGTGCTCTGAATGGCCGTTTACGATTCGGGTTTGTTTAACAGTATTGTAGCTGTGTTTAGTGGAGAAGTGTTAATTGGGCTCAATTTTGTAATCTTGAGCTTTGATCTTAGCAACAGCACGTAATTTTTCTATTTGTTTCAATGTCCAATTTTGCGCAGGACTGACGATGTGTCACACACGAAACTAGTTCCCTTAACGCAATAAATTGCGATTGATTCGCTTGGTGTGGTTCACGGCTGTGACTTCACTATTATTGATGAATGCATCAAATGACCAATCTTCGATTCCCACACGCATGGAACGCACATAAAGTTTGTCATACCTTGACACAATGCAAACGTGGGATGTACGTTGGTGGAAACAGTGCTTCAAATGTTTTTGCTTGTGTTTCAGTGCAACTGCGAAAACAACCATCAAATTTTATTACACTGTGACAGAAAGCTTGCTATGGCTTTGTGCGTGGTAGCAAAGAGGATATGTGATGTAACAAATTGGAAGGATTAAAGACATTTGTACGCTTTCACTGTATTTTTTGTCTCATGAAACAAATGGTGTGCTGGGGGTACACCGTCTTTCTTTCAGTCGAACACGATTGGTTGACGTGGTCACGTGACAAGTAGAATATACAAAAAGGCAGCAACATGTTACATTTAGGATTGCAGTTTAGGTTTTGGAGTTAAATAAAATTGCAGTTAGGGTTTAGTCCACATTTCAGGCAACGCAAACAAGAAGCCGCTAACAGCTTATCAGCACTCAAACCATGACATAGCTTGTCCATAGGATTGAGCCGTTACAGACATCACGGTCAACTAAGCAGGTCATGCGTTTTGAACTTGTCATGTGACCCATTCAAGCAATGAAGCAAGATTGGCTAAACGTAAAATAGATCGAGCAGTGTTTTTTGCCTCATGAGGCAAAACAGATCCTGCTAAATTTATATGTAACGCTTGTACCCAGAGTTGGCACCAAATAGAGTGAGGGGGAGTTTCAAGTGAGGGTACACAAAAGGCAATTGTTGTTTGGGGGTAAAACTCAAGAAGTGCAGGGTTGCTGTGCAGAGCGAACAGGGAAAAGTACAACAAATGCAGTCACGGTGCCGACAGAGAACAAAAACTGCTGATGCGGTGCGGTCAGAAGACACAAATGTTCGGCCAGCGCAATCTCTAGTCTGGGTTCCTTTGTCTTGAGACTTTTCACGAGTTATTTGTGTATGAAACCCTGCGCGCATCAACAGGCATACGGTTTTTGAAACGACTATTCAAAATCCAGCAGTTCAAAGTAGTCAGTGGCTTGGTTTTTGCTATGGAGATGGAGAAAGCGATGAGGCCGTCGTCGTAAGGTTGTGCTTTTCGAACTGTTAACTTTGCATTGCGTTTGCTGATTTGTTTATTTAAACTGTTTGTTCAAACAGCTTGTTTTGAGATCCAATTGCCACAAGAGGCGTCACAGTACTAACAAATTTATTTTTCGGCTAAGACCAACACGCTAAGTCTTGTCCTGCAAGTAACCTCGCGCAGAATTCTTAGTTTCTTGTGCTGTAATCATCCTGTGTTTTTTTCGTGCACCAAGTGCAGTTATCTTCCAATAGGAAGAACACTAAGAACAGCTAGCTCCTTGAAACGTATGCCTGGAGAATTATTTTCGGCAGGCAATTTTCAGTACCAAAACTACATTTGCTCTCGGGTGGATGGTGGAGATAACAACTTTTGGAGTTTTGGAAACATCTCACTGTTTTCAGCAACCTCCGACTTTTCTTCAAACTTCACACCAAGATGGGATCAAACTACGTAATAGTTGTCATCACTGCCACCTGGTCCATTGCGAACCTCTGAGAACAAAATTTTTTTGCAAACCGTCAACAAGACGATGTTCAAATTTTCGGAGCGCCTCATATGCATGAAACAAGAGAAAACAGAATGATACAGAATTTAAGATTCAAAAATGTAAAGTAGCCGACATACGATTGAGATTAAAGTTTGTTATAACTACATGAAATATTGAAATTGTTACTCAGCTATGAAGAGCACAATTTCTGAAAGTCTGAACTGAAAATCGCCTGAACCTAATTGGTCTTTGACAGACTTCAAAAGATGGAACTTGTACGCCTTTAGAAGTCAAACCATAACCTTTGACAGGCCAACAAGCACTGGACAAAATCATCAAAAACTGGTATTTACATGGAAGCTATTCATTTATTAACAAAAGTTGTTTATTTCTCCAGCGTTTCAATAATTAATTTTACAAATATCGGTTTCAAAAATTCTGATGCCAGTTTTAATATATCTACGGAATTTCCAATAAACGGTAAGGTGTTTCTGTCACTACGTTCGCTTTATAGTTGGTGCAATGTTGTCGGGTACGTGCCATTGTTTTCCTGTGACCACTTTATGCAAAACGTTTGACCGTGTGTAAACACATCTTATAGAAATCAATTTGCAAGCAGAAACGAAGGCTTGTTAATAGTAAAGATTTGTGCTATCTTTCTTTTGCGAAAGTTTGTTTTAAAGAAACATTTTTCGGAATGTTTACACTGCATCGCAGTTTGCCTCGTCTTGCACAAGTGATCACTGAAGTTGCTTGACGACTGTAGTAAAGGAGGGTCAAACTGGTCCATTTTCTATTCACTGAAATGGCAGTTAAATAATGTACGAGTTCTTACACGGACGTCCCCATAATACGTTGATTTTCATTACAGAATTTGCTGTTTATATTGCGGAGACTAGTTCTTCTTCACGCAAGAAGTCTGTAAACGGCAAACTTATCAATGGTTCTTCGGAGGCTAAACGGATGTTTTTCTTCGCAACTTACAAAATCAACCATTCAAGATCATCTCTTGAAATTTTCAAAAATATTTTTTTAAAAAAATATTTTGCGCCCGCGCTCCAGGCGGACAAATCGATAGATCTTGAGGCTTACTCTCAACAAATCGCAGTGAAAAGACTGCTCTAGTGATTACGACACCCCGATCTTCAACTAGGTCGTTTGCGAATGACTTAGAACCCCGCCTTTCGAACAGGAGGATGCACCAACTAGGGAACGTCCCTTGTCGCGCTCGCGTAAGGTCGGATATCGGCTCTAGCAACAGCCCAACGGCCGTCTAACTGTGCCCGTCG
>Ga0210059_1006425_pt1 | contig 18834 bp, 6 predicted proteins | sample Ectturendosymbi2_FD_188042 | JGI IMG/M metagenome (GOLD analysis project Ga0210059, IMG submission 188042) | Ecteinascidia turbinata endosymbiont from Florida, USA - Sample 2 (SPAdes) (version 2) | ecosystem: Host-associated > Tunicates > Ascidians > Unclassified | place: Key West, Florida... | reverse complement strand
GGTTTACTGGCGCTTTTGCAAGAAAGGTTGTGAGCAAATGATGGCATTGATCCAAAGTAGAAGCTTGGAACTTTACTGTCAAAACCTTTAAAACTTGTCAATTCAATGAAAGCAAACTTTTTATTTGTCAGCTTGTTCCATGGATGATGCTTTAAAAACAAGCAGCATTAAAAATATTTAAATGTTGAAACTCGGTTGTTGTTTTCCGCAGCCCTAATAAAATTTCTGGCTACGCGCCTGGTTGTACTGCCGGTATTTACCAAAAGATCGTGTGGTTTGCTTTTGATTTGATTTATGTATTTATGTTATGATTATTAGTAGCAGTATATTTTATTTATCGAAACGGACCAAATTTGAATCGATTATCACAATATTTGAGCAAAATTGTGTCTATTTATGCTCTCAGAATTAATGTGTTTTCATATTTAATTAAGTTCCAAGTGCTGAATATCTAGATATAGCACCATTGTATACTTTTATACACTATTTGCTATACCACCACGATGGGCATAGCCAGGTATCAATTTCATAATGTACCCTCATTTGGTCAATTTTACAAAAAGGTCCTACTACGGTTGAGTGAACATGGTGACGTCATCGAGACTCAAACAATAAGGTTCGTCCCCCCCAAAGTTTTTTGGCAAACTCGGTCCTTGGCTAGGTGCAATGAATTCAAGTGGAAGAGATACTTGTCGATAGTCCATAATCTCCGCCAGCTGCTAATTAGGACCAGATTTTTCGTATTTACGAAATTCAGTATGCACAATGGTAGTCACATGGATGCCCACAGAATATATGATTTAACAGTGGTTCACCGGTTCAAGTGTTTTTTAACTAAGGGCCTAGCGTTGTTTATGTGGTACAGGCCTCACGCCACCCTAGGGTTGCCAGATGTGAATTGTAAAAATACCGGCCGTTTTGTCAACAGTGACAGATCTAAGCTGTGTCCTAAGTGCGTTTGTAATGGCACAGGGTTCTTGAACAGCATTTTTTGAAAAGAACGCTTTTCTGACAATGCATTTATTGTTTGTGTTATTTTCTTTTTGATTTCATAGCTCCCACAATGCTTGGTTTGAAAATTTTTTAAGCAGTGCTGAGCATAGTCACGCTAAGCGTTAGCAAACTAACCTACTTTAAATAAAAAAAAAACGATATCTGCAGGGTTTATTGTGAACAGAGGGGTTTTCTTAAGCTGCCAGAAAAGAAAGCACTTCGTAAAAATTCGATTTTATATGTCGTATATTATATTCTATAATGAACATCTTTCCGCATAATATGATGTTTGCTTTCTACGGTGGTATTGCCTGCATGAACACCATAATACAACTGATAAGTGCATGCGTGCGATATTCACTTCAGTCTGCAAAAAACATTTTCTAGCTCAACGGAAGCTCTTCAAAAAGCTTCTCAGTACCTCGGAATGGCTGCGAGATGACCTCCATGTTGATTCCCTGGCTCTTGAGCCAATTATAGTCCGCTGATCAGATAATGTGTCGGTTTAATGCAGCTAGCATGTTTGCGAAAATACCGTAACCTATTTGCTGTTATTTTTTGAAGGATTAAAATTCTTTATTACCACTGGAAACGACAAAACTCTTATTATCGAAAAAATAAGAGAAGTAAGGCCTAGGCCAAGTTGTCGTTATTAGTGAACCCTATGCATTCAAACACAGCCTATCCATAGCTTTACCACTGGTGATAGTAACAATGATTGAGCTAAAAACTTTCACCGAGAGAAAGTTCGTACAATTAATGACATTCACGATGAAAACTGCTCTGTGCGAAAAGAAATTTAAGAAAACACTGAAGTATCAACGAAAATTGCTAAGACATTAAGAATACAATTTCTCAATCTCTGTTTTTACGCAGTAGACTTAGAGTATAAGGTTCGCTAGTCTCTACAATGTCACTCTCTTCCTGTCTATTTCTATGATTTTCACCTGCAATAGTCTGTAGTTAAGCCAACAACCAACCTGCGCCGGTTCCAGTAGGATGACGGAGGATGGTAAGAATGTCTAAACAAAGGAACAGCGAAAACAAAGAGACAATCAGTATTGTTAAGTTACAAGTAATAATTTGCACCCGTTAAGGACCTAAATGAACTTCGCTGAAAGAACTGTCGTGACTAGATTCACTACTAGAGTCATTATAATTTGAGAAGTTCTGCGTTAGTTCTTTTTGGAGTTACTCCAATGCATTTATTTTCAAAATAACGGTTTCCGGCGGCCTCTGCTAAATTAGCAGTAAAATACCGGCCAGGCCGGTGAAATATCGACCATCTGGCAGCCCTACGCCACCCTAATCTGGCGCTGCCAACCTGCGCACAGAATTGCTAAGTCTAAAAAGTCTCACACTATTTCTGAGCATAGGCGCAGCCAGGGTACTAAGGGAGCCATGGCCACACCCAAATTTCTAACATATCTTGCCATTTTTGTACTTTGAGAGGCGGTGTTCCCAACAAAACAGTGTTGCTCGCTTAAAGTGATTTGATCCCTTCTCCGAATGAGGAATACCCAGCTTTGGCGATAAAATTGCTACGAATAGTTCTCTTTTACTTTCGCTACGTCGTATCTATGCAAAATGGGATTTTCTGCCGCGGCGGTGTTAAATGCAGGTGGCAGTTTCACAAATTCTTCCAAGTTTCGACTATTAAGTGAAAATAAGCAAAACCCACACATCACATTACAGCAAATTATGCACATTTCTGTTTCGTGATTCAACAACACTTTGATTATTATACGTGTCTTCATTAAATTCTTATTGCTGGTCCAGCAAACTTTTCCGACGACGTCGCAACGAAAAATGTTTGAGAACCACTGCTGTACGTTGTTGCAGGAGCGAGTTTGCTATGGGTGGGACAACAAACATTGTGTGATATGCATGTTATCATGTGCACAAATATTACGTTATTGTTTGCGTTTCGGTGACGTCACCATGTTCACTCAATCGTAGCACGACCTTTTTATAAAATTGGCAAAATAGGAGGCAAATCATGGAAATGATATATTTTGGTGAACATGGTCCAAGATCCTCCTGGCAACGCCCATGGTGTTATGGTACTTGCATAGTACTTGACAATGAATAGTATGTATTTGCTTCTTTACTAAATGCACAAAACTTTAGTATTAGCACCTTAAGAGTTTTTTGAAAAAGTGAAAACATTATAAGTACAAATTATGAATTTGCATCTCTGAGATTCAAATAATTGGAAGTTACATAATACAATTCGAATTAGTAAACACGTATCTCTGGCATGGTTGCGCCATACAATGACCCAGAAGTACACCTAAATCATACTGTTGTTTGCCTTGTAGTATTTAAATTTTTCAAAGTTTGCCAAATACACGGCACCTTGCATTATTGCACTTCAGCACCTCGCAAATTCCTTGCAATATCTCGGCATGACAATTCACTTAATATATTCACTTTTTAACAGTAATGTAACCACGAAATATGTACAACTACATTACTTTTATCAAAATATTGGGGGGAAATATTGTGTCCCTCCTTGTCCAAAAATTGGGGGAACATGTCCTCTCCGTCCCCCCTTAAACTCGGTCCCTACGTTGTTGCATAAAATTTGTTTGCATAAAATTTTTTATCCCCGCGAAAACATTTGAGAACAACCGTAATCTTGCTTCTACTAAGATTTTTTCAGTTATTTTTACAATTGATTTTTCTAGGAAACATGCGTTCATGCATTTCTCGTCATACGGAGGCACGCTGCGTTGTTCATAAACTTATTTCACATGATGAAATCCACCGGAATACCGGAGTTGAATTCAGTCAGAGATATAAAATATTTGAAAAAAGTAAGTTTTTTGTTCGTTGGAGATTTTCAAGTCTTAAATGTTGCTAACGCAGTGCTTCGAATCCCAGTTCAATGCCTGTGTTATTGCTGTGCTTGTGGTGTTTGAAACAAACTGTGTGTGGGCATGTGATACCCTCATTGTTGCAACATTTATGTTGCGTTCTATGCCGAGCAGGTAGGTCGTTGCTTCAGGTTCAGTGTGGCCCTTAGATACCGCGCCATGGTAGTTAACTGCGAAAACAACAAGTGTGTTGAGGTTGGCCGTTGTGCAAACAAGTTGAATCTCTCAGAAATAATTAAACTTAAATCTGGTCCTTGCCATGTTTAATAGGGTTTCGATATGTTTCGTCTGAATGGTGATATTTCTTCATGCTCAAATCAAAGCACGTAAAGTTTAGAACATCACCGCATACAAGTCTTTTGCTATTTGCAGAATGTCCCTTCGATTAAATAGGGCCTGGGATTTCTATGTATCAACGTATGGTTTTTACATTTTTAGGTTTTGGTCCTGGACAAAACAGAACAAGAAGCAGGCACTCTTTTCTTGGAAGAAATTGCTGGAGTCTTGAAGAAGAGCTGGACGGTCCAAATTAATTGGCTTGTACACGGGTTTGCCAGGTCTGGAAGCTCTTGAAGAAAATCTACGCTTTTGTAGTCTTATTCTTTTTGCATTGAAACTTCACATGATCACATCGGCCACGTTTGAAGAATCCATCCTATGGAGTCGTACCTGTTTCTTCTACAGGAGTAATGAAAGACATTGTTAAACCCTACTTCAGTAATATTCATGACATTTTTCTCTCTTGAAGAACTGGTCTTGTTGTTATCTTCTCCAAGCCTGTTGCTCTACATACGTATGACCCATAATCAGCTAAATCTATTTCATATCCACTGTGAGCTATATCGTTTTTTGTAATAGGTTTAGATAAACGTGTTATAAATATAGCAGGTAAGCACACACTTGCGACGCCATTGCACCATGAACAACTGCTTGCAACTTGCTTAAATTCTCACAGCGTAACCAGCGCCATCAGCACGAGTGTCTGCTGGTCCCAGGACAAGGTTCATTTTGGTGCCCACAGTCAGTGCTGTTTCCCTCAAACGAAAAATGGCATTTTTTCGAACCTGACCGTCCGTGTTGTTAGGTTTAATAAGAACTTCTCAAAAATTGAGCAAGCCTACATTGATGATCTTGTTTTACTAGAGAGGACTATGTTTCCCCGTACATCTATGAAGTAATATTGATATGCATTTAACCAAGCCTGAGCTACGTCTTTCATCTTGGCAAGTCACGCGCGTTGTCTTTCATTCCAGCATGTTGCCGCCATCTAAATTGTGCGTCCATGTATAGCCGTATCCCTCTGCATCCCCTCGAGAAAATTTTGAGTTGAACTTGATGATTTTTATGTTTGTTGGCTTCTTTCTCAAACTTTGTTTTTTAGAAGACATTTTCATTGTACAGAAGGCAATGGAAAGTGCAGAAGAATTTATTTTTTTGATCTCCTTCCTCGGGTAGCACAGTAGATGAAAAGCTTTTGGATATATTAATGGTTAGCAAATTTCTGAGACAAAAACGTTTGCAAACAGGTAAATAATTTGTAGAAATGAGTAACAAACACACTATTGCATTCTTACCGTCGCAAACTTTTGAGAAACATTAAATAACACAAAACGTCATCGACTGCCTACAGCACGGAAACGGTGGCAGCAATTTGGCTAAATTTTGTAGAAACACAACACCTAAGGGAAAAACTTTTAACAAAGCTGCTTTTAAACGGTTAAGTGTACTAACCAGCTTACATCAAAATTTAATCCGGGCGTTAGCTAATGTTGCAGTCAGACTGCGTCGCCACGAATTTTGAAACTAAATGGACAACACAAATAGGCTAAGCCAACCAAAGTTTCAATCACTATATTGCGAACTTACAGTTATAAAAGGGAGGCCTTGAACGTGCTTTCTGTTTGTGGTGATTTTATATGTCTCGGTGATTTTGTAGTGATTATGTGTTGTCACCCGTCACACCCACCCAATCATTCAAAGAAACGTACACATCATGACGGCCTTCAGCCCAGGATCTTACTCAGTACTTCCCAGCTTGTATGATTTCCCGACCCACTAACCTGTGTATAAAATCAAACGATGCACTGCCACTGAGTAAAAAACATTCACAGATTGCTACTTAATTTTCCGCGTTTCGCTATTTTTACGTAACTGCACACAATGCTTTTAATCTCTTGCAGACTCATTTACGCGTGTACAGTGGCGTAACTGACGGGGAGCAGGTGGGAGAGCCGCCCCTTGGTTGTAAAAATTGCGCCCCCTTTAGCAGACATTTTGATAATTAATATTATTTTGGTTTTCAGCACAACCGTCGCCAGAAAGTTTTCAATTGGGGGGTTTAGCGTTTCTGCGAGGGGGCTTTGGGTTTGTGCGGGGGTGCTTGACACTCCAAAAATTTGACAAAATCTCAACTGATTTATAGTGTTTCATGTTTCAATTTTGGGGGGCTTGGAGCTTTGGTCCTGGTTTTCGGTAGGTTGTTTTTCTGCGTTTTTGTATTTTTGCGGGTTTTTTTTAGCAAGTATAGACATCCATTCACTATCGTTTCTTAACTTTTTATGAGTGTTGGCTAGTGGGCACCCTTCACCTAAGTTTATCCCCCCTGGCTCAAACCTCTAGTTACGCCACTGCATGTGCATCGACTGGGTGTGAGCAAGTTTTTCTAAAATCGTAGGATCTTGGTAGCGAAAGTGTGTGTAAGCCTTGCAATCTTGCGATACCCTTGCAATCTCAAAAAGAAGCCTCATTTGGAAACCTCTGGTCTTACTGGAAGGATCCCGAAACACCTTCCAGATCCCGACTATCGGATCCCATTTGTTGCTGTCAGACCCACCCAAGCTTTCAAATTGCAATGGAGACCACTCTACTTCTACCTTAACGTGATATAGGGGAGGCCTTGAACGTGCTTTCTTTTTGTGATTTTATATATGTCTCAGTGAGTATGTGACGTCCCCCGTCACACTGGACATTGTAATGTTATATCGCGAAGTTCTGGCTCCTCGAAAATCCATTTTCAAGTTTTGCGTGCACTTTGCCATGCTATATCTATCACAAGAAATCTTGCGTTTTCGATTCTTCATGTGTTTTACTGTGGCGCAATTTATGTTTCTTGATTCTGCTGCTGTGATACTAAATGAAAATTTTGAATTTTCGCATTGTACGCTTGTTGAGAGATGCACAACATATCGCTACGGAACATTAACCTTAGCCTGCGGTGAAGAGGAGTAATCCTAATGCTCTCTATAGTTTTGCTACATCAGCAGAAGCCATCTTTTCAGTCACAGGCTACGAGATGGAACTCTTCAAACTATTCCCCTCAAAAACTGTATCACCCCGTTGATGCGGGGTTAAATGAAACACTACACAATAGGTTTTGATTTCTAATTCAACTAAGGATGACTACGGTATATGGGGTTACCTAGTGGACCGATCTCTTCAAGCAAGCGACTGTGCTGTGCAAGGTGTGTTTGTGTCCGACCACATTAGACAAAAATGAAAAAAGCAGGGCTTCGGAACCGGAGCGCCGGAGCTGGGCATTTTGGCTGGAGCCGGAGCTCAAAGCAAAAATCAGAAGGAGCCGCGAGCTCAGTTTAAAATTTAGGACCGGAGCTTGGAGCTATAGCCATTTGATTTTATTTGAGAGGTAGTTACGATATTAGACTGCAACAACGGATCCGCAAGACTTTGTTTACTTGGTTTAATCATCGCCAAGGTTGTGGCATTGTAGCTGGCAGGGTTGGTGTTAGTTGTAGAACAATGGTTCTCAAACACTTCTAAGAGCCGTATGCAGCTCCCAAGCACCCTTTATGCGGCTCTTAACAGTCTTTCAGTAACACCTCTAACATTTTGTGTAAGAGTTAGTGCAATAAAAAACGTGTCAATTAACTTGTGTGAAAATTCTTCAGTGTGGCTCTTTAACAAAATTGTAGGTCTGGATTTGCTTTCCTTCAGCGAAATGATTATGAACCACTGTTGTAGAAGCAAAAAAGAAGTTGACTGCCACAACATCTTGCTTTCTGGTTAGAATGATCAAACCGGATCTGTAGTAGTAGCGATCTGAAAAAAAGTAAGCTATAATGAGTAGGCATATAGTATAATATCCATAGCTTTTGATAGCTGTGTATTCACGCTTCTAGCAGGGAGTATGATTAAGATGTGACACCATTGCAGATTTAAGTGTGAAATGCACGGCACGCCATTGTATAGTAGGAATTTTTATTAGAAACCATTAGGCTTACTAGCAGGTTCTACTAGATTACCGGAAAAATTCACTAGGAAATTTACATTTACTAGCAGCAGCATAAGTTGAAAGTTATAACTCGGCGTGGTCCAACTTCTTTTAACCTACGGGCCATTTTACAAAAACGTGAAAACTTGAGGGCCACTTCCAACAAAATGATGTACGAGCATAAAACAACATGTCCACAAGACTTAAACTAAAAAGGGAAGATGGGTAGGCTAAGTGCGTCATTGAAATTATTGCACAATAGCAAATAGCAATTTCTTACAAATCGCTATCAGTGGGATGCTTGTGGTCGAGGCTTCTCTGACACATCATTCCTTTATCAATACCAGTGTTAATGGTCGCAGTCGGAGACTGTCGTCCAGTGCTTTGTCTGCCATTTGATTTTACAGTTTACTTGCTTGATACTATAGAAAATGTGTTATCACACACATGTGTGCTTCCAAACATCGAGTGAATTTTTAGCGCGAAATCTTTCAGTTTGGGAAATCTATCTTTGCTGACTAATTTCCAGAAGTTCTATACAGTTTGGAGGAATGGGCAATTAGTTTGGATAGGGGGCCACTTTGAGAAGGCCGCGTTTAGAGGATAGGTAGACGGACTTATTTGGGGGTACTGAGTTCATTGTGCCAGATGTACTATTCACGACAACGAATGCCGGGGCGCCGAAAAAACAGAGGTGATCTATACAGGTGCCCCAGCGGAGGGTTAGGGAAGACTGTACCTTCTAATTTGATCTTAAAATGAATAAATAAAACAAAAACAACAGTAGCACACAGAAAAGGTAGTAGGCTATTCATTGTTCTTGTGCAAATGCACTTTATCCAGTGCAAGCAATTCAGTGAGATAAATGTAAATTTCAGATTTGAAGATTTTTCCTGAAGGCATCCTCGGGACACAGAAAACTCTGCGGCGGGCCACATGCGGTCCGCAGGCCTGTAATTGGACCACACTGTTATAACCAATTGGTAGCGAACTAGCATGTATTTCCATAGCAGTGCATTGTCAAGAGAGTATAATAAATTGAATTGTATTGTGTAACGTCTTCACTCCAATACGTAAGGCGCTAGACTTTAAACATGCACCGCAGTAAAGAGAAATACACAAATACATGAAAGAAGACGAGGATATATACATGGCGGTAGTAGAAAGCATACGTTTGATGGTGCTAATGCATTTACTGTACTTTGATGAAATACAAGCTATTAAGACACACGCATGAATGACGTCATCATGCTTATTATAATGTAGAACTGCGATGACTTCCAAGTACATCGATGTATAAAATGCATGAGGGAGTGGGAGGCTGCGAAGGACCAAGGGTCATTTAGGCTGCAGACCTCCCAAGGACGAAGCTGCTTCTAATAGTGTAAAGGGAACAGTGTATAATAGTTAGTATAAGTCTTTTGCTCTGGGTATAAAATGTAACATGTGCAATGCAGTTATACACTAAATTGAAGTAAAATGCGTTGCAGAAAAGGATGAGCAACTAGAAGAAAATGGTTTAAAGTTGTCAAATTAAACCTTTACTATTTTCACACATTCAAAAATATTCGTGAATGCTGGAGAGGAAATGCGTCAAAAGCTATAGACCGCTGCAGCACCGCAATGGTGTCACGATAATAGTGTCAACGCTGCAGCACTGCAGTGGTGTCTATAACAAAGCAATGTAAACAAATGTGTACTTTTCTGAAGTTACCATCTGTGGAAACAAATTTTATATTTTCATGGTAACCAATCTTATTTTCTCCTAAGATTTGCAGGTTAAATTGTGCTTTACTTTGTGATACTGATTCATCACTGCTTTTATGAGTGCAAAAGATAAGAATTCAGACGTTTTTACCTATTTTAAAAAAGTCAGAGGTGAATTTCTTGCTAAATGTCCTACTATTTCTTTGAATAAAGGGATTTTAAACACATCTTCACATTTGTGTTAATGGAAATGTGTGCATGTAGAAAGAACACATGAGAGAGGTAATCGACTATGTGTTTTGGGCTCTTTGCGTGCTTTGCCCGGGCAACGCTGTTAGCTGGAATCGCCAACACTGCAACAGGTAAAGCATGCAACGAGTGCTGTTTAAACGCTCGGACACAAACGTACCTTTCCAAACAGCCGTTTTCTTGCTTCTGGTCGTAAGAAATAGCAAAAAGTCGTCAAGCATTGACGGAAAAACTAGTGACTGCATTTCAAGAATTTGTTTATATTATCGTTGTCTTGAGTTCCGTTTTCGCTAGCAACTGTTCTCTGAATCGTCTGAATCTGTGATTGTTGTTATATCGCTGATAAGCGCTGCTTGTAAAAACTACCAGATTAAATTACTCAAAAATGTTTGGTATATTCTCTTAGTTTTGCGTACTTCATATAATTCATTTTCCATTCAACTTGAGGCACACTAAGACAATTGAAAACATTAATGTGTGAAAACGAACAGAAGCCGGAGCTGGAACCGGAGCCATGAAAAAAAGAGCTCCGGAGCCGGAGCCACACTCATGAAAACCAAAAGCTCCGGAGCTGGAGCCGGAGCCATGTTCATGAAAAAAGAGCTCCGGAGCCGGAGCTGTGTCATGTTTATGACGGCTCCACAGCTCTGAAAAAAGTATTTCATGATGAGAAAAAAACAACCACTTTTATACAGTCATAGTGGCTTGCAAGCACAGAAGATGCATATTACAAATTTTGGTGACACAAATAATTGAAATTCTTTACAGATACTGATCGACATCGGCTGGCATTGCCGGGAAACGCACCACAGCTATACTTGGATGACTTAATTAGCCACCGTAAACAACGAATGCCAGGTGAATAGGATGTAGGCTGCTTACAGCAAAAGCCTACCTTTTTGTGCTGGTAACTAAATCAAGTTGGATACTTCCAAGTTATCAATTTCGACCACCATGTGTATGACTTGTTCACCGACATAATATCTTGAAGCCTAGGTAGTCAGTGGCATCACAGTAATAGCGTCACTTGAAGCGCGTAAGCGACTCGCATTTTGTTTGGACGTCGCAACTACCTGTGAAATATTAAGGGCAATGATGTCTTGTTAAAATTGGCATATCTCCACTGGCACTCTGTGATCAGCAAGTAAGGATGTGCTACACTCAAACAGTGCAAGAATGAGAAAAGATGGAAACCATCTATTGTTGCAAGATACTTACTTTAATCTTCATACAGTCCGGCTGACATGAGTGTTCAAGTCAGAAAGACTTCGAGTTCTTTTTCTTTTGTGACCTCTGAAACATTTTCTTTCTTCGGTCTAATTGTTCTTGTTCGTAGGTTGATGTTGGGAATGTAGTTACAAAGTATACGAAAAGAACCCAATTTGCGTAGCCATGGAAAATAATGAGATGTGACAAGTCATCTTACCGTACAGTCACAGCAGGTTAAGAAAATATCGGAGCAAATCCGCAAGAAACAATATGCGCTATTACGTGTGACTACTGAAACCAAAGCATTGCAAAGGTGTGTTCATTTATTTTCATGTCAACGTTTCCTCTGAGGAGGGTCACTGCTGCAACAGCCCTGGGAAGACTCGAAATACCTTATGGATTTTAGCAATCTCAGATAGTTCTGCTGGCTCCACCAGAGCCGGAGGAAGGGCTCCCCGTAACCCCCGGACGGGGGACCCCGGGCAAAAAGGGGGCACCCAAATCTGACTGATTACCTTTGTTACGGTATATAGAGACACTAGAACTGAACTCATGATGAACCGATTTCAAACATTTCCCTTTTCAATATTCATATTTATCTAATACGTCAAAGAAATTGATCTTCATTCACACGACCCATCACTTCCTAAACCCAACCATTGCAAAATGCATTGTGAATAGCTTCGTTGCCAGCATTTGCATTGGTAAGATGGCTGTTGTGTAGGTAACGTTTGCTGAATCCACGTTGATTATAAGCATTTTTATTATAGCCTAGTAAAAAATTATTCAGAAAAATTAAGTTGTAGTCCAGTTGCTTAACTAGAGGTTTCAGCCAGGATGGGAAACGCAGCTGAAAGAAGCCCACTGGCCACCGTAGGGGCACCTCTCCAACACTCAGAAAAAAGTTTAGAAATGAAAGTGTATCCGTATGTGGATTTCTATATACTAAAATCCGAAATCACCGAAAAACTATCCAAAAACGTCCGAAAAACGCAAAAAACAATAACTTACTGAAAACCAAAAGAATACTGAATACTGAAATATAAGCAAAATGGGGGCTCAGTTTTTGCATTTAGCTTGTCAGGGGCGAGGTTCGCGTCCTTGTACCCCGTCAGTCACACCACTGTTGCATACCTGTGTTGTATCCTTTCACTGTACAAGAATAGAATAACCGGTATGCAATCATATAAAATCGCATTCGTATCCGGCGCCTGTAATATCCAGTGTACCTTGCATTAGAGTTGTCCAATAAAAACTCAACACTTTACACCAATGAAAATTCCAGTTATTTAACCAATAACACTTTACGCCAGTGGTCGGCAAACTATCGCCTCGGCTCAATTGTGGGCCATGTTTGCTACGCCTGTTGCGTGGGATCAAACATACTCTACTGTAAAAAAACTATATAGAACATTGATTGTTTGACGTTAGCACGGCATTGATGTTGTCATTATAGGGTTTGTTACATTAACATAGCATTGCTATGTTACAGATAACTGAATACAACGTAAGTTTGAAACAGGGCTTAGAACCAAAATTTCTAGCAAACCTTAAGTCAGGAGCTTAATTCCGATTAAATTGATTTAATTCTTGCATTAACAGTTTTTTTTGCCAGCATGACACTCACAGTGCACAAGAGTCAGGTTCACCGTCCTGGTGTTGTGCAGTGATGAGTTTGCAGTTAACTCATGTGCAGTGTTGCCACTCTCCATTAACAAGTTTCCCCTACGATAAGAATGAAAAATCCATACATTTCCCTACACAATCTGAAACAAAAAACGCAATCTGCAGTCATCTTTAGCTACAACATCTGGCCCTGAAACACGATATACTATATGCGTTGCATACTTAAGAGTGCAAGATCAAAATTACATGTGTAAAACAAGTATCATTACAGTACACTTACAGAAAGCACCACTGCATAACCACGTGTCATTTTTTTTTCAAAAAAAATTATCTCAATATCTTATAAGCTCAGCCAGCACCTTTCGCAATTAATCTCAAGCATAATCCCTTGCAACTCTCCAGCTGGTTGCAATTCACAAGGAAAAGGTCTCATCAGTGATGGCACCAACAGCTTCAGAATTTTCAAGTTTTTCAAAATATGTTCTCCTTGCTTTCCCATGTAAATGCATAAGTCCTTGGTTGACTTCAAAGTTACCTGGATATTCTCACTAGACTAAGACTTAATTATTGCTTCCAAAGTGCACACACTCACAGCCGGACAATCGCTCAGCTTGTTTTTGTTGTTATTCAAGCGGGAGAAAGTTATTTCAACCTTAGCAGTGCTTTGAGGAAATGTTGTTATAAACACATTATGCCAGTTAAAAGCTTCTTCAGTGTATTTGCAACATCGTTTCATTTTCATTTCACTTGCTAAGTTGAATTATCCGTTGTCCCTGTACTTTGGTTCTCATGTGTGGGGAGCCGTTCGTAAAAATATTATATCTGACAGATTTAGCACAAAAACTGCTATCTCTGCGCATATTTAGCTATTTCTGCATGCATTTAGCTATCTCTGCACAGAGATAGCTATCTCTGCACGCATTTAGCTATCTCTGCGCGCATTTAGCTATCTCTCTTCTGTCTCTTCACATGTTCTGTTCAAGTTCCGGTAGCAGTAGGCATATTGCCGTATGAGAGTGTTGAACGCAAGTAATGCAGGGAGACTGTGAGTTCTGATAGCGGATAGTCACGTAGTTTTATAGCCTACTGTGTAAAACAAAGCATGATAAGTTTGACAAACCCATTGTTAATGTGCAGTGGTATGTTTAAGGGGAGGCAAGCGAGGCACTTGCCTCGGCCCCCCCCTTTTTGGGGCACCCCCTTGAAGTGTTACACGCGTAAAGTTTCCTTATTTTTGATGAAAAACTTATTATTCACTCATATAATGTACTGCAAAGCAGATGATAAGTAAGTACTCTACTTTCAAAGGGGCCCCCTACAGAAACTGTAATGTGCAGGTAGTTTGCTTTCAAAGGGGCCCACAACAGCAACTGCAACTTGACTGTAATTTACTTTCAGAAGGGCCCCCAACAGCCACTCAAATGTGCAAGTACTCTGCTTTTAAACTTCATTGAAGGGGCCCCTAAAAGAAACTGTAATGTTTAAATACTCTACTTTCAACGGCCCCCTCTACAGAAATTGTAATATGCAGGTACTTTTCTTTCAAAGGGGCCCCCAACAGCAGCTGCAATTTGAAGGTAATCTACTTTCAAAGGCGCCCCCAACAGCCACTGAAATGTGTAAGTACTCTGCTTATAAACTTTATTGAAGGGGCCTTAAAGAAAGTGAAATGTGTAAGCAGGCTACTGTGCTTGCAAAGGGGCCTCCAACAGCAATTGTAATGTGAAAGTACCTTACTTTCAAAGGGGTGCTCAACAGCAATTGTAATGTTTAAGTACTGTACCTTGCTTTCACAGGGGCCCCCAACAGCAACTTTAATGTACGAGTACCTTGCTTTCATAGGGTCCCCAACAGCAATTTAATTTGAAAGTACCTTACATTGAAAGGGGTCCCCAACAGCAATTGAAATGTGTAAGTGTCTTGCTTTCATAGGGGCCCCCAGTAGCAACCTTAATGTGCAAGTACCTTGCTTTCAGAGCGGCCACCAACAGCAACTGTAATGTGCAAGTAATATACTTTCAAAGGGAACCCAAACAGCAATTGTATATGTGTAAGTACCGTCCTTTCAAAGCAACCCCACCACCACCTCCAATGAACAAATAAGGAAAAGCTTCAAACCAACTTCTATACCTAAAAAAATTGTGGGTTGAAATTTCATCCAAAAAGTTCTGAAAAGACCGTAGGAAATTAGAGCAAATAGGCCTACTTGTACCAAATGATAACTTTTTATACCAAATGATAATTTTTTATACCAACTGATGATTTTTAGAGATTGAAGTATTTATTACATTGATGACTTTATGAAAATGCCAAAGATGAACAAAAAGTAGTCTTTTTTATGTCTCTGAGTTGAAAAGGTTAGACAAATTTCTCATTTCTTGTGATGTTGTACCTTAGTAAACATTTCCATCAGAAAATAAGACAACATGGAATTGTTATAGCAGGGACCCTACTACAACTTTAATTTATAGGACATTTTCTTCTTAGCTTACAAAGTAATTTTGTATTATTGCTGTTGCGCTGCAAAGACTGTTAATAAGTAAGGCTACATTCATGCTTCTTATCACGTAGCAGAAATGGCAATTTTTGAATATTATGAATAGGCTACTCATTTTTTCTACAGATATTCAGGTATTTTAGATGGTTTGATTTAGCCTTTGCTTGAAGTCACAGGTTATTTGAAGCTTGACTAGTAAATGATTGGTTTAAGGCAGACTTGGTAGGTGATGTTTAAGTTCTTTTGCCAGCTCTTAGCCAGTATAACTTAACCGTTTTTTCTTAGCACAGATTTAATCAATTGTGTAGGCTACTTGCTGCTGTAGAAATGTTTTCGATAAGGTACATGATGAATTATTTCCTCCTTTTGCACATTTTTCAAACAACTAGTGTCAAACCAAGATGAGGGCAGTCTTGACCCATCCAGCCTCAAAGCTTTCCAAAACAAGTCTCTAATTGGATTCTTTTGTATGCTATGTTCTTGCAGTTAGAAGGATGAAATTTAAAACAAATTTAGTGTTTTAAATCTTCTTGGTTGTTTTTTATAGTTTCATGGATTCCACAAAGACATGAATGTGGACAAATTCAGGATACGAACTACCAAGCATTTTTTCAAAGGGGGAAGGTGGGAAACTTTCAAAGGTGTAAACTTTGTAGTTTATTGATGGTGAATGCAGAGAAATGGGGCGCGAAAATAAAGAAGTGGGGGCGATACCAACTTGCTATTGACTAACTTTTATGTGTTGCCGGCCTTGTCTTCCCAACTTTCAGTGTTTTCAAAGTTGTGTGTCATGAACACGCTTTTGCATTTTCTCCTTCTGCTATTTCAGTTATGCCGTAGTCTCAGGAACCTATCCTTGGGTGGTCGTATCCTAGGCAAATCAAAAGTTATTATCACGGTTGGCTGAGTATGATGACGTCATCAGAGAGTCTCCTTTTTGGTCTTGCCTCGGGCCCCCAACCCTAAACCCACCACTGTTAATGTGATACTGAACGCTTGTCCGGTTTATGTGGATGAGCGTTCACCGTGAAAAAGTTACCAAAGACAAGCATGAAGCAACGATTTATTGAAAGCGTGTTTGATTGCCTTGGACGAGATCTGAGATGTTTGCAGCTCTTGTTTCTATGCTGGAAAGTCCTGCTCGGTAAAATAAAGACATAATTGTGGTTTTGTTAAAGACCAAGGACATCTGCTTCTTTGTGAAGAATTTTACGATTTCAACAGGAATTCCCAATTTAGGAGTGTGATGTAAAAAATAATCCTATGGGACATCCGGAGTTGGAGTCGGACAAAAAATCCGACTCCGACTCCCAGTGTTGTTAGGAATCCGACTCCGACTCCACCCAAAAACCTCCGACTCCTTACGACTCCGATTCCGGCTCCGACTCCGCAATCTGATTTCGTCTACTCTGCTGTTGCTGTCTCGTCCAGTGGTTCCCAATCTTTTCAGTGTCATGTACCCTTGATTTGGCTGAAAGCTGTGGACCCCCTTAATAAAACTATTTAAAACCCTGCTCAGGAACATGCGACTTAATCGGCCAAAAGCAGTTTTCAACATAATTTTAGAAATACTTAGAATTAACGTTAAAAGCTGATTCTTTCAGTAGCTGCACTTTATGCGCCGTGTCGAGCAGTCCTATCGAAATCTGCGTCAGTTTCGTAGTTTCGATTTAGGGTAAATGGCCAATCTGGCCTTGCTTTCTTGACGTGTAACAAAAGGATTTTCCCAATTTGGCCTGGGGTAACTGTCGTGAAACACAAGGAATATATGACTATATTGGACCATGGATACCTGTCGAGTAACAAAAAGATGTGTGTCCAATTTAGACATGGGCAGATCACGTGTGACAATTGCGCATAATAGCACCAGTATTCCGCAACATTGTAACTTATTTGTGAACTAAAACATATGGACATTTTGGGACTTTATGTGGTTAAAAAGTGCAAAAATATCCTTGAAAATAACATATTTTCATGTTTCAACCTAATTTACCCCGGTTGCATATAGAACCGCAAACTTCGAGTGTCTTCAAAGTTAAATGCTAAACACTGTGTGATGGGGAAGTGTCAATATCAGTTGCTACGTGGGTGGCAGAAAAGGTCAAAACAAGTCGGTAAAATTGACTTGGACAATCATTGAACATCGCAAATAGTACAATAATTGTTCCACACGAGGAAGGATCATGCTTTGAAATCTGAACCTTATTAGAAACAGTTTTTACATCTTATTTCCTGCGAAAGGTATTGTGAATCTTGCGTTATAGGCAGGCGCGCAACCAGGGGGGGGGACATTTGGGCCATGTACCCCCCCCCGAAATTTTCAAAACATTGCATAGCAATTTTGACATTTGTAGAAACTTTCAAAGAATAAAGATGAAATTTTATATTCTAATCATTTTTAAGAAATCTTATTTGAATTTTTGTTTGTCTTGCTCGTTCATTATCTCCTTACAAGATTTATCTTGAGACTTATCGAAAATTTCGAAAATTTTGTAAATAATTGGTATTCAACCACAAATATGCTGAAAGTGTCAACTTGGGAGATAGTTTGAAATGTTCGTATTTTTAAGGCATTTTTTCTATCTGTTCGTGTACTATTTTGTCTTAGACAGGCCTCAATTTGCCCTCATGAAACTTTATAACATTAGGGTACCACTGTGGTACACGAAAAGCGGAAGTGCTAAATAGCCTTATAATAAATACTACGGCCAAAGCAAACGATACAACTGACATCATTGCTATGCACAGAAGATGATAACAGTTGTTATCGAAACGTTTGCAAGATGTCAGTTGTATCGTTTGCTTTGGCCGTAGTATTTATTATAAGGGTACCACTGAACCGTGAAAATTTCTGGAACTTTCAAACTGATAAGAGAAATCTTGACATAGCAGTTAGTGCCTCGTCAAACCGCTTGTTCTTCTACGACCTTTTGATTATATTTTTGTTTGGGGCAAAGCGGATCACAATTATTAACGTAGTAAATTTCTCAAAAAAGCGTTGTTTAGCTGCATTTTCTCTTCGAAGCCTGTATTACGGAAATGTTTAGTGGTTAGGCTAAACAGTGCCGCATTTAGCTACGTCCGAAGTTCCTACGTGAGTTCGATCATAGACATAGCAAGGACGGTATTCACAAAAGCTAAGTTTGCTTGACCTCCCTATCAAAAGACTTCTACACTCGGCTATTTACACATATGAGAGACACGCATATTTAATTAGTATTTCTTTTATTATAAAGTTCAAATAATACAATATACATAACTCACCAAAGAAAGTGGATTTCGGATACAGTTGACTCTCAGACAGAAGTTGACCGCAGCAATACATTCTGTACACTTTCATATACTGACTAAATGTTATTACATTACGAGATATCAATACACATGAACGTTACGCTGACACTGCATGTTAAACTGTCTCTGAGTCGTGACTGTTATTGCAAAGCGCA
>Ga0210059_1006424_pt1 | contig 18841 bp, 7 predicted proteins | sample Ectturendosymbi2_FD_188042 | JGI IMG/M metagenome (GOLD analysis project Ga0210059, IMG submission 188042) | Ecteinascidia turbinata endosymbiont from Florida, USA - Sample 2 (SPAdes) (version 2) | ecosystem: Host-associated > Tunicates > Ascidians > Unclassified | place: Key West, Florida... | reverse complement strand
GCCTCTCGCTGCTGGCCTCGGCTTGTTGTCGTAAATTATGGCCTTACGTAGATTTTGTTTTAATATTCTCTGCATAACTTTTGGCCCTGCATTTGCTTTTAGCAATTTTGACGTGGCTGGCTGTCTTGGGTTTGCGTTTGACGTCCTTTGCGTCACAGCATTGTCTCTTCTTGCGTCACAAAGCCTTATGGTTTTGGATTGCTGACATTGCCAAGTGTTGCTTTATTTTCTGACTGAAGATGGATTAAGAATAATCCGAAACGTCTCGAAATAAAAGATGTATTGCTTCATATTCAATAATGGCCCTCATACAAATTATTGTTTTGCCAGGCGATTAGTAAATCAACGACAACAAGCACGTTCATTAATGCTCGGCTTAAGAATGACCTTAAGTGTATTATTAGACAATTTCATTCGTGAGTGAATATGAAACTGCACATATCTTTTCTAAGGGTTCCACTGCGGTGCGACAGAAGTGATGTCTTCGCAATAACTAGTCGTTGTCAAATTGCACCTAACAGTCATCATCGCTTGACAGCAGGTCACCAAAATATTTCTTATATCAGCTATTGTCAGCAGCGCTGCCTCGGCAGCTGTCAGAAACGGTGTGAGAATTGGCCGCCCGCGAATGCAACAGCAAAACGACGAATAACACAACAGCGCCCTCTACAACACAAAGCTGCGTTCGCCGCAAGCAAAGAGTCGGCACAGAATGGAATTGCGCGATGTTTCAGTGACTTTGCAAGTGCACCCAGGCAAAGCAAGGTCGCCTACCAACCTTAAACGCATACTTTCGATTGATTTTATCACCGGCATTGATGGTGGATATATTGTAGCTCGGCAAAACTATACTTCCCAGAACGTCGTCTTCTTTTGAATCTGAACACAATTAAACATCATCGTGCAAGGCCGGCACTCAAGAACAGCATCACGCATTCATCACCGAACAAGAGCATAATGAATTCACTACAGGCGTCATGCGGGGGAAAGATCTGATTTGCTGCGTTGCAGCGTAATCACAATGTAAACAACAGGTCACCTGCTTAGAATGTTGCATTCTGCGCTGCGCTCCGTAGACAAAGCCCTGCAGCCATCTTAAGCGCGTCGTGTTTGTTATTGGCCATACACGCGTGCGCAAGCGACGAACACGTCTCGTAAAGCTCTACACTTTCTCGAGCAACAAGTTACGGCGAGTTTTACAAGCAGGCGCAGGTTTAACAAGCGACATAAAACGACTGCGAGGTTTTCGGAAGATTAAGCAGCTGCCCGCGCGATTGACTTTCAGTCGACGAGCAACCGCAACATGAAAAGTACATTGTCAAAAACATACCGACTTACCCTTGTAGTAGAAGAGGCAGAAATCGGACAGGACAAACCAGCGCTTCCTCCACATCTTCATCCCGCCTACCCCGCCGCTGTCCTGCTTATACAACCAGCCTGATCGAGTCGCCACTGACCGCGGGTCGCGTCTTACGACGGTCATCTTCGTGCTTCTGTTCAAACTCTGGGATGAACGCCGCGCCGAGCTCGGCCTGTTTTCTTTCTGTTTAATAACGTAAAGCTCCGCGATAATCGACGACACTGGTGATGTTTGCAAGAGGGGCGCCGACCCAAAAAGGTACAGCTTTGTGGCGAAACGAAATGCAGAAAATATTACGTACCTCCACTTTTTCCAGTTTCGTTCTGTGTTTGCTCTGTAAATAGATTTTTTTACAAATCAAAAGTTGTACTTAATCGTTACTGAAATTTGAATATGTAGCTAAAAACAAACAAATGAACTGTCTATGCATCGAAAACAAAGCAATACAACCAGAGTGCCGATCACTGCAATAAACATAACAGAATAAGTTCAATCTGATATTTCGCTGCTTCACAACACACGACGGTATTATACGCATTTAAAGGATGAAAAATATGCAGATATCGCACAAAAGTTCAACCATGAGTTTAAATTAATATCTTTATTGTCATTGTCTACACCAAATCAAAACGTACGCTGCTTCGTCTGAAGAGTGGCCTTGTCAAAGTTTCGGAGAATGAAGACCTTCTTTTCTTTCGCTTCGTCGCTGGTGTCACATCTCTGCAAAAATAAGCACGGCTCGAACACGGCGCAGATAAGAGATATATTTTCAGATATACTGAAAAATACAACGATATAGAGCAGGGGTTCCCAAACTGGAGTACATGTATCCCCGGGGGTACATTTGCCTATCTGAAGGGGTACAATTAAGTTTAGCAATACAAGGGAAAATATGTTTATTTATTATTGATTTCGATTTATTTATACATATATCAGTGAATATTACTTTCAAAAATCATTAAGTGCTTATTGGTAAACATATATTTTCCTCAGCCTTTTTGTTATAAAAAATTTTAGAGCTACATGCTCATCTGTCAAATTGCTGAAAGGGTACTTGGCCAGAGAAAGTTTGGGACCCACTGCTGCAGTTTTTTTAATCATGTACCACCACAGGTTTTCACGTTTCTAGTGAGTAAGAACAACAACGAAAATACTGCCGGTCGAAAATCTACCCTTTTCTAATAGCAAAATCTACATTTAATCACACATAAAATCGGTCTCCAGGTCGTAAGCAGAAGGAAATTTAAATCACGAGTGCAGCTACATGTATATTAAAAGTTCCTGACGACAGAAGGGTAAAAACACAACAGTAATCACCGTTTTTTTTAAAAAAAAGGTCTAAAATCGGTTATACTCTACAAAAAAAATAAATGAATTCTTACTCAGGTGCATATTTTTCACGTTCCTCTGGATGTGTGAACGTAGTTGTTCGATCATTATGACTGCAATAAACAAAATTATGAAAAGAAATCACCTTTCAGATGGTAGGCGTTTTTCTACTCGAACGTTTAGCTAAAGTTTACAAATTACGCAGTCCTACTCTGGGTTTATTTTTTCGGTGATTTTCCAGTCATAGACCGAATTTTTGTTATGGGACAAATGACCAAAATGTCTCAGCGAACAAAGAAACCCAGGACCTGCTACCTGACACAAAAAATCGTAAATTTTGCAGATTAAAATTTGTAGTACGTTTTGAAATCACAGCAAACAAACCAAAGCGGTCGAAAATCCGCAGATGGAGTGAATCATAATGGAAGTTTTGCCTCGGTCAAAGGTACGTCATGCAGTTCGCATGTTTCTGACAAGTAGGTAGAAATACGATTCCAAATGTGCAGGATTGAGATATAGTATACCCTCTACGAACTTAAAAGAAATAGTTCAATGTGACAAAGTTTTCTTGAGACAACATGCAGCAGCTGAAACAATGCATACTATAAATGGTGCCATATTTGCACAGAGATAATAACCAAGAAACACAAACTTAAACAGAAAACAAAATTATGGCATACACTGAAGTTAAAAGCGGTTAAAAACACATGGAATGCCAGACAAGAGCATTGACTGGCAAACAAAGCGAAGTACTTCCATTACAACAGAGCACTCACAAGAAAAACAAATAACTATTTGAGATTTCAACACGAATTCAAGTGAACGGAATTCAACTGAATAAAGGATAGGTTTCATTAAGCGGCGTATCCAGTGGTCTTGCTTGTGTGCTCTTAACGTATCAAGATTCCTAATGTAAAATGATCTTGAGGCTGGTAATCTTTCGTGTAGAAGTTAAGCACTTAGCCGAGGTCATAATCAGAGTACAACAGCACCTTCAATCTAATGCAACATTATTGAAAAAAAACTTTCAGTGAACCCTAAATAATAACTGAGCGAAATTCAACGACTGAACATATCGGTAGTTACATGATGCAAATATATATACTCAATACAAAATTGTTCTTGTGCTATTTCGTAGCTTATCACCATAGACAAAGCGGTGACTAAAAAAAGAAGTGTGTAATGCAAATGCGTACATTTATTAAAACGCAAACTGTTTGTGTATGCACAGTTAAAATTGTTTATTTATGCAAAATATAATCGCTCTCCCAGTTATCAGTGAAACGTTTCTTTATAACCTCTATACAAAATATTCATTAATTTTTCCCTATATACATTAAATGTCTGACAAACTTTCTTCAAAAGTCAACCAATTTATATTATAGATAGTGACTATTTTGGCCATTTGGTGATACAGTAGCATTGAAAAATGCAGTAAGTTATTTTTCTTGTTTTCCAACACTTGGTATGAAACCATTGCTGAGAAACTAACAAAACTTCCATGTGGAAGTACAAATTTTACATTTCCCAGGCAAGTAATTGTTGTAACAGTATGTTGTAAATTAAAACAGAAACACAGATTTGTGCATGCACTAAAGCTTACCATTGCTATTAGTATTTGTGTTTTCAGTAAATGTATATATTAGTTTTAACACCTCAAACTGTACTTATGATGTAAGGTATTAGTAGACCAGGTTGGTATGTTTTCTATACCTATGCATATCTGCAGTCACTTCAATTGGGACCTTTTTATCCTCAAGAAATTTTATTCTAGTTTACTACATGTTTGCAAAAATTTGTTTTGACTTGGACAGGCAATTTTGCACAAGCCAATTCCAAGATTGACAATACAGTAGTCGCTATTTTATAAGCCCTCCTCACGATCACAACATTACAGGTATGGGCATATTTAACATGTGGGCTTAAAACCAACAGTTTTTCTCACTTCAGTCCCTACAAATGACTACACAGTAAGAAAGTAAGTTTTCTGCAACAGATACACCACAGTACAACTATGGATAATATGCAAAAACAAGCATTTTTTAAAGATTAGTCGATAGTCCATATTACTTCATATGAAGAATTCATGATGGGCACTGTGGTATATGAGCAACCAATATGAATTAATGTTTTTGTCCTAGAGAGCTCATAATTAAGTCCCAAATGCAGCACTACTTCAGTACTGCAAATGCATCAAAATAAAAATGACAATAGCACATCACAAAAGCAAATTAATGTTGCTTTTTCTTTATAAGCAATGCATTATGGATTGCTTACTTGATATAGTAGGTTGGCCCATCAGGTGCAAAACCTCTTTCCCAGCCACTTGGCAAATCTGCAATGAAGAGTTTTTACTGTAGAAGTCATTCCGGAAGTGAAACTCAATGCTCTATATTTTACTTACACGAGTTGTTAGTACCATCTAAACATCAGGCAAAAGACATTATGGGTAATACATTAAAGTTTCACAAACATTATTTTTACAAAAAAGGATCAATCTTTGTTCAAATGTGCAGAGTGCATTATTTTCAACCAAAAACAAAAATCCGTGAAGTTACAGCAAAGCATTTTTTAAAATAAACTTTTAACATGCCTAGTGTCCTTTGAAAACCAGTCATTGCAGGCTGCCCAGTATCTGGATGTAACCAGGTTGTAATCTGTTCTTCATCACTGCATATAAATAATACCAAGATTTGCATTGCAACTAACAATGGCAGGAAATAATGCAAAGAAAATATTGGTGAATTGCTTTAGAAGTTATTAAGCTTTACATGCAGTAAGTTGTAGCCAGACACATAATATTTACAAAAAATGCTTCAACAAAGGAGCTTAGTTTTCAGAAGCAATATGCTTTACACAAGTACACTAGTTTTCATAACTGTATTAGCAAACCAATCAAAAGTTTGTTCAACGCTGTAAAAAAACAACTACCAAGTGCACTTATCAAAACATTCCTGTTCTCATCATGCCCTATTTTTCAAAACTTGCATAGGGGACCTAATGCATTGTTTAGCATAGTGAACTAAACCTAAGCATATATACTGAAAAATGTCCAGGTCAATACAAAAAACAGAGAATAGATGCTACAATTACTTGAGAATGTTCAGGCAGCATAATTGTAGCAAGACTGGCAGAATCACATATTGATTCATATCAAAAAGACATAAAAAACAAAAACTCATTCTTTTCACCATTTCGCTCGTACACTCATTTGCATTCTGAACAGCTAGAATGAAATTTTAACTTTTAAATTTCACATGTTTATATCCTATGCAATTTTGACAGAAGTTCTACCAGCAAAACACTAGCACAGGTAAGTTTAATTATCTGGCCCATCCGGAAGCTCACTATAAACTATTTTTATAAATTAGAGGTTAGATGGATTGGGTTGCGGAAGGAAGACATCCTTAAGCAATTGATGAAGAAATGGAAAAAAGCTAATCAAACAGGTAAATCTGTCCACCCCGTTTAACAGGGACAAAACCAGATCAAAACTGGAATACTAATAAGTAAAAGTTCATTAAACTTGACTTCACTAACAAACGTAGTGGTTCACATCAAGGGGGCCCATGAACTCTTTGTTGAAAATTAACTGTTTACATGAAAAACTTTTTTCAGGTGTTTTTTAAGCATGGTAATTCCACCTATAGTAACATATTTACCTTGAAAATTTAACAGTGTTTTAAGAGAATATTTTGGATAAGATCCACTTCTGTGACAAAATATTCTTTTTTCTTATTAGTTGGTGTATGAATTCTAGGCTTGAAGTTTTTTTCAAGTGGTACATGACCAGATAAACCTGGGAGCCTCTGCCGTATTTTGACCTACTAAAAAGCATTTGGTATTTAATGACAAACAAAAATGGGAGTTTCTTCTGAGTAAGGGCAAAACGTCCAGAGTATTTTAACACCTTCGCTGCCAGCACAGTTCGAATGAACCTTTGTTTCTAGTTTCTCTTGGCAACTGCATAACTTGCCAGCCAATTGTGCTAGAGATCTGTTCAAACCCTCAAAAGGTGCGGCAAGTCTTATAGTTTGCAATAACAAAAATTTTGGTTTTGGGTTTTGTTTTTTTGGGGGTGATGTCATAGGTGGGGAGGCTTTTGGTCATTTTGGATCAGGTCACCTGACCCTGGGCCCCAACCACTAGATCGAGTTTTTTACTCAAGTTTTTATTGAAACCAGGCTAGAATCTGAGTCTTTTAAGCCTTGGATTTTAGAAGTTATGCCCTAAAAACAACAAAATAATTAATTAATCCCCCCAAACCAAATTTTATAATTAATCTAACTAAATAGAAATAAGTAAAAATTCTAGCCTAGTTTCCAATAAAAACTTGAGTCAAAAAATTCCATCTAGCGGTTGAGCCAAAATGGCGCAAAAATAGCCACTAATGTGGGAGCTCCAAGTGCAAATTTGCTTGAACTTCAAATTATACCAACTTCAATAGCAAGATATATGCATTTTATCTAAAAATGTTCACTTTAAGTTGCCTCTGAACAATTCACCCTTTGACATTTTCTGTTACATCCATATTGGCAATAATCTACAGAAAATGACTATGTATGGGTATGTAGAGCATATTTGAAAATAAAAAAAAGTTATATTTGAAAATAAAAAAACTGTTGGCAAACACTTCAATTGGAGAAACTGTATATATAGCAGCATTGTAGTTTTCACACTTCTGACACCAACAAACCTTGCAATTAATGGTGTCATAACCATGCAAGTTTACATCGATGATGTTGGAGCCACAAATTTTCTTAAGTTCTATGTTGCCAAATAGCTTTGATCTGACTGCAGGAGTGAATGAAGGCATGTCACATATAATACTCACAATAGCTGCAAAAACACCAATGTGATGCCTTACTGTTAACTGGCAAGCTAACAATATTTGCGTGTGTTATTCCAAACCCCTTAAAAAAGTTGTTGCACTGCAAAAACACCAATGTGATGGGCAACCTTACTGTAACTCTGGGCCACTTCTAAAGTTCTGGGACAAAACTAGTCATTGGTAAAAACACAGTAATTGTGTAGAAGTTAACTGACTGCCTACTTCTAACTATTCACCAAATTTTTAAAAAAGCCAGAAAAAAAAGTCATAATTTTCATTCTTCCTATTGACTAATACAACCGTTTGAACTTATTTCTCACGTAATGTCGAAGTAACTGTTTGAAAGAAGGTTTTGCAATCTATATGAAAGCTATTATTTCTGCTGCATATTCAGAAACAGAGAGTAGTTCTAAGGTTGCACAATAGGGAGGTCAGAAAATAATACATGAAACGTGAACAAAAAATCATAATTTCTTGATAAGTTTAAGGTTTGTTTTTGGAATAAATCTTCTGATTTACCAAAAAACAAATGGTTTAACATAGCACATATATCAACTTTCTGCTCAACAAATTGTTCTGCTATATATGTCAATGATAAATTTTATGAAAATTCCAGCATACAGTAACTAGAGCTCAAACGTTTTTCTTCTCAAATTAGCCAAAGCATTCCAGCTATATGATGCACAAGTTACAAGCTTATATTTGTTTAAAACAGCAATTGCTCTGTGCCCTAAAATAATCTTCAATCTGTCATATTTTATTGCCACTAGCAAATTTGAAACAAAGCCTTGCATCAGTTTGATTTGGTCAGGAAAGCAAGCACAATCATCACATTTAAAAAATTTAACTTTCAAGCATATTTACTGTATTAACTGCATGAAATTATGCCATTAAAGTTAGATTTTTGTAGTATGGCACAGCATTGGAAAGGTTGAGAATCAAAGAAACATACAAAATACTGCTTTGTCAGTTACAGTGAAATGGATAACATATATCTAACTATCTTTAATGAAAAAAGACATTAACTGTCATGTGCAATATCCATCAACAAACTTCAACATAGTGACAAACACAAGACCATGTAGAGTTTTCATGCATCAGTTTTTAGCTTACTTTATAAAGAAAACTCTTCCATCTTTAGTAACTCCAAAAGTCCAGGGCTCAGGTAGTGGCTCTTTTAACAAATCCACAGCCATTTATGTTAAATACATATGAATACCATTTCATGAAAGGCACTGCAAAAAAATGAAGTGTTGCACACATTCCAACTATGATTTAAAAATACGCACACGTAGTCTTGGCTTTGTTTTCAGTGTTTTTAGTTTACTGGCATCTATTTTGTTTTCAGCATTTATGTGATTGTGTGACTGGCAGTCTTAGTTTCTCATTAGATTTTCTAACATCAAGAAGTGTTTTGGTATTAATTGTCTGCATTGCCTTAACAGTGCTTTATTTCACATTGAAAAGAGATAAAAAACAACATGAGACACTTCAAAGCAAAACATGAATAGTTTTTGAAGGTTTTTGTGCGTTTATGAAAGGGTCCCTTTCTTTATCATCGCTTTCACTGTAGTTAGTAATAGTTGCAAAGATCCTTGGTTGAAAACTTCCACTTTTCAAACCAGCAATGTTTTGAGAGTTGTACTATAAAATACAAGTCTATATATGTCTCTGTTTGCTAAGAGATTTTTTAACATATTTCTTAGTTTTAGGACAATGTTTAGATAAACAAACCATATCGTGTTATTCATTTTTTGAATGATGTTTGATAAATTTTAACATGGTTGATTGATTGTTAATACTTTAACTGTCAAGGTATGTTCTATAATGTACTTATGTGTTTTTAAGCAATGTGCCACACTACATTCCAAAATGTACGTCATTTTTTTCTTTCACCAAAGTGCCATGCTAATCCTTTTCATCTTGAAGTACATTCTAGAACAGGGGTGTAGAACCTTTTGCTATTGCTGGCCGCATTACTTTTATTTATATGAAATACAGCCATCAATGAGTTCAAGTTATACTTATGAGATATATTTAATTAAAGAATAGGTTTTATCCGGTATATGTCAAATTTCATATTCATTCTATAACTCTTAGTGACATCACCATCCATATTTTTACATATCGTGTCAACTGATTTTCTTGCCTTGCATTTGTTGTACTTCAATATACTCCAGCACAGCCGCCAAATCTTATATTTTAAATTACATGCGGATGGCCACAAATTTCATTATTGAAGGCCGCAGGTTGTGCACAGTTGTTCTAGATTTTAGAACATCAGAGTGCATTGCTATCATTGCAGAATGTGGTACGCATCAGGGAGAGTCTTTTTTTCTTCTTTTATCTCAACTTGATAAGATGGTTCTGTGGAGCACTCCTTTCAGTCCTGGCATGGTGATAAGCAGGACCATGAAACCACTATAGTGGTTTTGGGCTGAATTTCAGTCATAACTCTGCAACCAATTGTGTGAGAGAATTACTTAAGGGCTCAAAATATAATAATTTCAACTTACGGTCTGAGATTTGATAAAGTGTGGATCCTAGATGCTTTGGAACCTCTCACAGAATTGTCTCATTGATGTGTATCTGCCTAGTTTGCATATAAGACTGTGATCCACTAAGTTTTTCAATCCACAAGTACAATGAGCAGGTGTGCCATCTAGCTTCTAATCATATCTAATGAACATGGAATGCCAAATTTTAATTTAGTTATAGAGCATACCCCACTGCTTTGATTGGCACTACTGAGAGGTAAGAGGATGCTTTTTTTCTACATTGCTTTCTCCTTGTATGTGCTGCTGCGCCTACAGTTTAGTTTGTTAAGTAGTTCGTCACAGCATTTGTTGTATGTTATATCCTTGAGTTGTCTTATTTTTGCTTTTGATAGTTTTTGTACATTGAAGATTCATGGTATTGTAGTCAAATTTTTGGCTATAGATTTGGTTTGTTAGTTTTACAGTGATCAGGATAGGGTAGAGTTTGTTCACACTTTGCAGTTTGTTGAGGATTTGGCAGATGTAGTCCGCCATGCCTAAGCAGAGTTAACATTTTTCTATTAGCATCACTTGTAACCAGACATCCAACAAGAGGAAGGAGCTCATTTCTGATTACCTGTTCTAGTGGTTTGAATAGCTCCTCATGTTTGGAACTGTTCTTTGAAAAAGGTCCATCTGGAACATATTCCTTTGGTTAAGGCTGAGAATGCTGAATGATTTTGTCGCGATTACTGCTCCAAGGTAGAGTTCACCTTGGTTTGTGATTCCATGCCTGAGTTTTTAAGAACTTTTTCTGTGGCTCCTTGTTTTTCACAATAAGGATGGTTTTTGCAGATTTTGGTCAGTCTCCAAATTCTGATCCCTTGGCGTGTAATACTATTCCCACCATTTTAATGCCTTATAGTAAGTTCAACCGCAAAGCTACCATCAGCAAAACATATTTGCTTTGCAGTGTCATTTGCAGTTGCATTGCTTAGTTCCAGTGTTGGTGGTTGTGTTGAGATAGAGTACATTGCTGCACCTTGCTGCACTCTCCTATGACAAGATGTTGAAACCAGTTTTGGTTTATGCATGGCTGTTTCTGTGCCTGATTCAAGACCAGCACATGTTTATAATGTTCCTGCTGCATCAATGATGTCCTCTTTTAAAGCGTAAAATTTTGAGCATATAATTTATTTCTATGTGTACATGTCTACTTGTGTTCGTTCTGCTGATCCAGATGTACTTTTTGCACTGGATGCAATTTCAAGATTAAACCAGATTCACTTAATTCATGTTCTTTTGGATGCTTTTGTTTCAATCTTTATTTGATGTCCTCAGTAACGACATGTATTCCATCAATGTCATTGGTTATGTCCATAAATTCAAGAAACTGTTTCATTTGTCCCTTGAACATTAGTGTAAAAAAACACTGCGGTCTGACCTTTGTTTTTGAATGATTTGTTCAGTCTTGATTAGATGGCTTCACCTTGTGAAATCAGTTCTTATAACTTGCTGTGCTATGATTAACATACTTCTCTATATTTTGATTGAAATGATGGTTTCTGAAAGATTAGTGGAGGAAAAACCTGTAGCATGCAAAATGCTACTCCTTTTTTGTTAGAAGAGTCCTATGAAGCTAGATATCTTAAATCAATGCTTTTGCTGCTTTTTCTCTGGGGATAAACATATTTCGCCCAATGAACAATTTGTTCATACATCATTTAGGCTGGTTGGTTTTGTTGGCTGTCTTGCCCTATATAATGAAATATGGCTGAAGGGAATTTTTTCTGTCAACGATTAAGTAGTTTCATGTTCTCGGGATTTTTGACATATTCATTATAAGAACATTGTACTTGCAAACGACTTCAAATTGTGGCTCCATTAGTTCTGAACAACCATAGTGGAACCATTTCGCACATGCACCATCATGTAGTACAGTATTACAGTACAGCACATTTTGATCAATTACTTCACACGCTCCAGACCTACTGTACATTTGCCTGTGTTAACGGACTTTGAATGTTCAATCTAGAAGCTTTGGCAAAGTAGACACTTTGCTCTACCAGCAAATAGTGAAGCTTTTCAAGTAAAATCATGAAACTGCTAAAGGTGCACATGAGAACTCTACCCTGATCAATGAAAAATTCATGAACAAAACTCTTAGTCTTGCATTGTCGACAATGAATTTTTTCTGTAAAACATGTGGTTGTAGGTTTTCAAAAATGTGGCCTTTAGCTGAACATCTACACAGACATCCTTTATAAGCTGTGGTCCAGACTTGAATTTTATACAATCCTAAATTGTCTTACTGATTTGTATCCATGTAGAGTTTGCATTTGAAGCTGTGATCTGCAGAGTTTTCTAGACTACATGCGCAATAAGCAGGTATGCCATCTACAGTATCATCCAGCTGTATTTCATGGACACTAATTGACCTAAGTAGGCCTAATGGCTATGCGAAGACAACAGCTCTAGTGGAATTGATGGTATATCAGCTAAATCTTTAAGCTGGCCAAAGGCACTATTGCCCCAATCATTGCAACATTGTTTAATAAAAGTATGTAATATGGTGAATATCCTGATTGCTTGAAATTCCACAAATTTTACCAGATCCAAAATGTTCCTCTCCTTCCATACCCAGTCACTGTAGACCAGGGGTTGCCAAACGACGGCCCGGGGCCAAATGCAGCCTGCAAAGCCATTTCACCTAACCCACGAAGCCATTTTGTTAATGATGAAAAAAAGATATTTACGAAAAATTTATTGATTTGGTAGAATATAACATATCCTGAAACAATCACATTACGTAAGACATCCAGCGCTCAACATGTTCTGAATTAGTTTATGTGGCCCTTGGACGAAACAGTTTGGAGACCCCTGTCATTGACCAATATCTATTTTACCAACAGTATCCAAAATTTTAAGAAAATTGTTCCTGACAGAGTAAGCAATTTTCTTAACAAAAATAAACTTCTTGCAAACTTCTAATTTAGATTTAGCAACAATTCATCAACAGAATTAGCTGTATCTTCCATTTATGAAAGTTTTCTAGAAAACACGAATACGGGTAAAACCACGTGCTGTTTTTCTTGATCACAAAATATTACTAAGCAAATGGATGTATCACCATATTAGATGTAAGCAAAACTCTTTTTTTTAATCTCATTTAACTAATCATCAGCAGTGTACTAAAGTAAATAATTATTCATCAAATTTTTAGACAATTGAGTATGGTGTATCTCAAGGTTCAGTGATGGGCCCTCTAGCAATTTTAATCTATGTGAATGGATCTCCTTGTGTCTCTAGTTTTCAAACTACACTTTTTGCAGATGACACTCGTTTGTACATTCTAATAAAGATATTCAAATGTTACAAAATAATGTTTGAAATGGGTTTGATGAAGTGGATACTTAGATGAAGTCTAACAGATTATCAACAAACTGTAATGAAACAGCTTACATGATATTAACTGTAACATGTTGATGTTCTGTTTAAACTGTAGGAAAGGATATATGTATGGAGTGGAAATACAGCAAACTGACAGTATTAAGTACTTGGGAGTTTTAATTGATAATACACTTTCATAGAAACTGCAAATCAGTAGCCTCTGTGGGAAACATTCTCAAGCATGTGGGTGGCACAGTGTGTAAACTTAAACATTTTGCTGACATGAAAATACTGCATTTAATCTATTTTAGTATCTTTCATGCACATTTACAATACTGCATGATTGATTGGGAACGAGCATACAGAACTGTTATCCAACCAATATTACAAGTGCTACAAAACCAAATTTTGAAATGCATGACTTTCACCAATAATAGAACAAGTGCCAATATTTTTAAATGATACTTAAAATTCCCAATGTTTCTGATTTGTGCCTTGGAAAAGTTTATGTGCAAGTATAATGCTAATATCCTGCCCTCTTCGTTTGATAATTTTTTTTTTATAAAAACTTTGCAACATACACAACATCATGGCACAAGCCAACAAGCTCTAGAAAATTTTCATCGTAAGCATGTTAGAAGTGAAAATTATTGTGGTGAAAAATGTTGCAATACCGGAAATGTATTAGGACCAGTTACATGGGTTTTTATTTCTAATAAGATTCATTAAAACGTTATGATTATATATGTTTTCCTACCAAGTGAAAATAAAATGCTGCGCGGCCCAATAAAAAAATAGCCATGGCCCACAATTGGGTCGAAGCCTACAGTTTTCCAACCACTAATCAACAGTAACTTAAGACTGAAAAGAAATGATGAAAGCAGAGTAAAAGAAATGTTCACAAGTACTGAAAAAGTTTATGAACCAACCAATCACATAGCCTGCTCTGCTGTAAACAGCATCAGAGCTTTCATTGCAACAAACACCGCTGAGCTTAATAATAAGGAAGTGTTTATTTTACCATCGATTTTCTGGCGGCAACAAATCAGCTGGAGCTATTGTGCCACCAGTCTGACACAATTCGAATGAAAAGGTCAGTTTGTCATGCAATCAGTGTTCTGCTCATAGTGTAGTGGTTATGCTTCATGTCTAGTATGCCATTGGTTTTCGGTTCGAATCTCACCTTAGTGACTTTTCTTTTTTTGCCTTTTGAAAAACTTTTCCATACCATTAGGTGTTACCTTTAGGGTTCAGTTAGGATTAGCATTATATTATGGTTAGGGCTTTGGTCTACCATTAGGGGTTAGCATTAGGATTAGAGGTTTGTGTTAGGGGTTTGCATTAGGATTAGTGTTAGCATTAGGGTTAGCGTTAGGGGTTAGCATTAGGGGTTAGCATTGGTGTTGGGGTTTGCGTTAGGGGTTAGCTTAGTGTTGCCATTAGGGGTTAGCATTACGGTTTGAGGTTAGCGTTAGGGTTACGGTTAGGGATTGGGGTTTATGGTTAGCGTTAGGGTTTGGAGTTAAGGTTAGGGCTTAGCTTTAGGGTTTATCTTTTGTTTTTATTTCGTTTCTGCCAAGCTTCGGACTGGCGGCATATTAATAGCTCAGCTGCAGCCAAGCCGTTGCGGTCGGCATTTTGGCGGCAAAATAGACACTGCCTAATAATAATACTGTACTGCAGTCAGGGGTGACTTACAAAACATTCGGACATTTAGAAGGCAACAATGCAGGCTTGCAGAAAACGCAGTCTGAACACAATAGCCACATACATATTCATTGAAAAGAGGCAGGTGGCGGGCAGCAACATTGGTTGCTATACTGAGGATGGCTAAAAAAACGATCAAACTTACTTACACACAGGCTCAATTACACTGACTTATTTTGACAAACACCTTGTTCACAACAGTAAAGTTTTTGCACAACAAAAGATAGCAGAACAGAATCCCAAGCAGACACTACGAATGTGATCAAGACCACCAAAAATATGGGGTACAGTATACCTTTTAACTCACTACCACAAGTAAGCATCATCACGACATCAACTACAGTTATCGCGAGATTCGCGACTCGTTCTTTTCTTTTAGAGGTGTTCGGACTCTGAATATTTTGAGTCCGGGTCCAGAGTTGCCAGACATCTTTTGAGAAAAAAAAGCCAAACCATGTCCAAAAAAAGCCAAACGGAGTAAAAAAAGCCAAACGGAGTAAAAAAAGCCAAATTGTTAAAAACCATGAAACTTTGGCCTTTTCCATGTTTTACCATGTTTTCTCCAAGGTGGTCAACACAGCGAATAGCACTGTGACAGATCATGCTCACGGCAATCTGAAATTCAGCCACTTTCAGTGCATCACTTTTGCTGCTTGAAGTCTTAACAACTTTGAAGGCAGTTTGTTCTTTTGGTGGAACTCTCCTCATATGTTTTTAGTTTTTTTCATGATTCATCAAGTTACTGACTACTGTAGTGAGCCATTCGGTGTAATTGTAGTGTGGCATAACTTGATTGTTACAATCACTGGTCTACTTCAACCAAAGAAATGTCTTTTCCCAATACTATTGTATATCCGCCCTTTGTCATAACTGCTCTTCCACTTTGAGAATGACATACTAATGAATTGAATTAGTTTATGACAGGGTTGCCATACGTCTGGTTTTTTCCGGACATGTCCGGGATTTTAGTGGCCAAATATGCATCAGGGAGAAATGCTAAAAAGTGCTTAAATGTCCGGGATTTTGGAATAATGCATTTTACGAAATCTAACCGCAATGTTTTCACAATAAGAATTATTCAGTGCTAAAGATTAAACTTGTAATTTTTACCGTTAAAAATGGCTAAGCGAAATTTGCTGACAAGACGAAGGCAAAACGTCCATGCTTCCGGAAAAGTAGTTTTCATTCCATAATAAGTGTGTTTTCGTTGCAAAAATTGTCCGAGGTGACTAACATAAATCCGCCAGGAATTGTGCCTTACCAGATATGGTAACCCTAGTTTATGTTGAACAAGAACAAGGCAACATATTCGAACATTAACGACAATGACAACAACTGAATTGAACGAATCCTGTGTATGGGAGATATCGGTTGCCAGATAAAGTTTGAGCAAATGCACAAAGCACTCTCTAACAAAGGCTAATAACACTTGCAGAAAGATCTTTAAAAAGGCAAGACACCAGTCTGATAGCACGTGCGAACAGCCTCCAAAAAAGCCAAAAATTGAAGAAAAAAAGCCATATAGCCAAACAATTTTTTTGACGCCAACGACCTCTAAAAAAAAGCCAAATTTGTGAAATTTGGCGTCAAAAAAGCCAATCTGGCAACCCTGTCTGGATCCAATCCTGTTTTTCAATTTTTGAATCCAAATCCGCTCCGGGTCCGGTATTAACGAGAAACAAGCAATCCGACTTCTATTTGACTCCGTTCTAATATAAGTCAAACAAACATTCAGTAACGTTTTTTCAGCAAAAACAAAATCCAATCCAGTGTCAAGCGAAATTTCTGACTTGCCGAATTTCTGACTTCAGGCCATCTGCGCGTACGCAGAGCGATTTTCCAGATAAGAAATTTTGCATGCATTTCCGGTGTGTGGGTGAGCGAGAATCCAGATCATTCATTTCGCAAGCGCTCTGTTAGTGTTACTGTAGCAACTAATGTTGTGTGTTGACTGCACAGTAGTCAGAATACATGATAACTGTTTGTCAAATATTTTTGTATGGAGATTAAGCATCACAGTACAATTGAAGCTTTCCTACAGGTAGGTAGGTAGATATGTTAGTGGCAAGTGAAGTGTGTAACACTGGGTATGGATCGTGGTACAAATATTAACTGCAACAACCTCTGACATGCACATTATTTACAGTCAAAGTCAAATGAATGGATGTTTTCAGACATCAACGATTGCTGTCGCAGTGATCATTATCAAGCAGTTGTTAACCAAACAGTTTTCAATGAGCATTAAGAGTAGCGGAAAGCGAAGCGCCGTGTAATGTTGTCCTCGAGAATATCACTGATTATGCCTATTGATCAAGTAAAAGTATGGAGGTGGCTTCATAGGAACAAATCAGAGGATGCCAATAGCCAAATTTTGAATTTGCAAAATACTTGCGAGCACAATTAAAATATAAAATTCAGTCTGCGTTTCTTTTTGAACAACTCGTCGATAAATATTTTAAGGTCATTGTCACATCACGATTATTCGCCAAAAAAGCCAATCCAACAGACGATTTTGCCCAGGCTTGTAACCAGCGTGGGACACCAGGTGGGGCGAAGAGTTTTCTGTGAGGGGCCCAAATTTTTAAGCTATGTCCAAGCAGGCTCGTAACAAGCTTGGGACATCAGGGGTAGCGAAGAGTTTTCTGAGAGGGCGCAAAGTTTTCAAACTATATCCACCAGTTTTCAACTATGCCCAACAGATTTTCCAGGGGGGCCAAAAGGTTTGCAGGGGAGGCTTCGCACCCTTTCCCCTGGTTACGGGCCTGTGTCGAATAGTTTTAAAGTATGTCCAACACATATTTCAAAGGGGACAAAAATTTTTCTAGCTAGTTACAGGCCTAGTTTTGTCGCATAGTGCTGCGTAGATAGGCTGTTGAAGCGTTGAAAAAAAAACTTCGTTTGTTGCTGCTGACAGGCAAAGTTGCAAATAAGTGCAACAGTGTGTGAATCAGAGGTGGAACCGGATCCGGAGTGCCAGCGTTGACTCCAGCAGGATTCTGCGTTTTTCTTTCGGACTCAGAGTCAAAAATTTTTGAAAAACCGGACCAGGTGTCAAGCACAATTTCTGACTTGCGAATTTTCTGACTTCACAACATGTACGCATGCACAGAGTAAGAATTCGTGTTTAGGTAAGTGTGCCGGGTTAGGGTGGGAAAATGGAAAATAATTGAAGTCAACAATGAAGTCCGAAAATTTTCGATTGTTACAGTGTTTCCCGTTCTATACCTTGATGTGGGAACCTGACATATAACCAAAATGTTTTAATTTACACAACAAACACCAAAGAAGCAATCGCCATACTTTATTTCTTTGTTCTCAGAAGTAAAATAACTGAGAAACAATAACAGGTCAGAAATTTCGCTTGACCACGGACCGGAGTCACTTTTCAATTTCAGCAGCAGCAGGAATCTGTGTGGTCATTTCTTTTGTGAAATCATGGGTGAATTGCGGTTGGATCGTTGATTGTAGCCGGAGTCTGAACAGGAGTCGGATTCTCAAATTAAAAAAATTACCGGACCCTGATCTGAATTCAAAAATTTTGGAACAGGAGCGGAGGTGGAGTCTGGAAAAGAGACTCCGGTCATCTCTGGTGTGAATGTTTGAGAAAAAGACACAGTTGGAGTGTCTCTATAAGGTTTAACTCACAGCTGAGAGTTTAGGTTACTGGCTCAGGGTCTATGAGAGGGGGTCCAGCTGGTACATTGTTCCGGGACCCGACAGCTACGAAGGGGCCTGAGACAGAAGGAC
>Ga0210059_1006422_pt1 | contig 18860 bp, 13 predicted proteins | sample Ectturendosymbi2_FD_188042 | JGI IMG/M metagenome (GOLD analysis project Ga0210059, IMG submission 188042) | Ecteinascidia turbinata endosymbiont from Florida, USA - Sample 2 (SPAdes) (version 2) | ecosystem: Host-associated > Tunicates > Ascidians > Unclassified | place: Key West, Florida... | reverse complement strand
CATTGTATTCTCATTTGCTCTAATGTTCACTAATGGTTGGTTTACTGCATGCGATGGCTTTTATGGTGCTTCTGCTTATTGGCTGAGTCATATGAAACAATAAACCATTACCATTCATAGTATCAACTCACATCATTTACAGCTCCATTTTTGTTATTATTGCTGAAAAACACATGCCAGCATCAACAATTTGGTGTTTACAAAAATTAGGTTTGGTTAGAAGGGGTTACCACCACATTTTTTAAATATTTCTACGTGTAGCCAAATTTGAATGAGGTTGTTTCAATTAGGTCAAATTTGATTTCCTAATTTTAAAATATTTTAAGTCTACCCAAATTTGAATGAGGTTATTTCAATTAGCCAAAAAACAAAATTGATTTGGGCTGTTGGAATTTACCCAAATGTTTATAATATGCAAATCTGAATGAATCTCTTCTAATTTACTCAAATGGTTCCAATTGTACCCATGTTTGAATGGAGCTGTTTCAATTACCCAAATTGTATTGAGACTGTTGGAATTTACCCAAATGTTTCTAATTGTATCCAAATTTCATTGAAGCTCTTGTATAGGCTATTACCCAAATTGAATCAAAATTTTGCCAAATTTGATTTGGCTGATGGACTTTACCCAAATGTTTCCAATTTATGTAATTGTTTATAATTTCACCCAAATTTGAATAAAGCTTTCCTCATTTGCCCAGATTTAATTGAAGCTGTTGGACCATACCATAATGTTTCTAATTTTTCCCAAAACCTGCATAACGTTTTTTAATTGGCCCAAATTTGATGAAGGCTATTGGAATTCCCAAATGATTCTGGTTCAGGAAGTGACTATTTTGCCGTCAGAGGCGAAAAGAATGGCAAAATAGTCTCAGCAAAGCTTTTGCTGTCGATGGCAACACAGACAATACCTCACTTAAATATGAATGTTGCTGTATAATTTGCCCAAATGTTCTAAATTTTTTCCCGAAAAATGGCCAATTTTCCATCGTTTGGGATGCGACCGCATCCTCTGCATCCCTATGCCGTACGCTTATGATAACGCATGTTATCTAACTATAATGAAATCCAGTTTAAGCATAAAGTCATTCAAAAACTCAGTCCCTAAATTAATCCAATCATTGAAATGACACATCAGAAAATCGGAATTTCGTTTAGTGCGGTACGTCTCCTTGTTGTGCAGCATCTTATTGAATCCACAATGTCTTTATACATGCAGTGTTCAAGTCTAGAAATTGAACTTTGCGAGCTGACACTGACGAAGTTGTCCATTCTATGCAGGTTCTGATTTGCCATAGGTTTTCGAAGCTATAGCCTAGAGCGGAAGAATTTCAGGGGCGGCACAAATTTTTTTGAAAGTTTTTTTTGCGTTGCTTTGGTCAGGCATTTTGCAGCACCCATTTTAGAGTTAGTTGCCTGCAGGTTTTTCCTGTTTCAGTGTATTCCGGTGACTGTTAGGTGAGGTGGTTGTGCTTTGAATTAGGCTATCCAACAAAATTTCTTCTTGGGTGAAAAGGAGACGGCAAAATTCTGTAGCGTAGCCTATGGGCGGCCAGCACTAGAATACCGGCCCCGATTGCATGCTTTCATTTATTTTTGTGTTTGCTTTATATGTTGTTAAATTCACTCAATTGCATTTTGTACGCTTTCAAACTTCGACAGAACGCGTCTCATCAATTCTCCTGCTCACCTTTGACATCGAGAAATGCCTGCCACTTAAACGAGTGCTTAGGGAAGATTATCATCGCTTTCTATTTATTACAATGAGTCATATTTTGGAGTTCAGTTTGGAGATTAAAGTTCGATAATTTGCTCTTTCTATTGGCTGTCTTTAACTAGTATCTCAACAACTGATATCTCGGCAGGCTGTTGCTCTGTGGGACACAGAAGGAACATCTGATCCGAACGGGTCTCAGAGGAATGAGCTCTACATCTTCGGACTTTCCATTTATTTTAGTTCTGTAGTGATCTTCAACGTCAAAGATAGGATTACTAAGGGAAACATAGATCAGCTGCAGGTATCTCCTTAAAAACTGCAATAGCAATGACACTAAAACACTTCCGAAGTAAAACTTTTTATTTAACTTACAAACGACACTTGCAGGTTTTCCTTCAGGCAATGAGAGATTGCACGAAGAGCTCAAATGAAGGACTTTTTCAGGTGAGAAAGCTTGTACAGTACGTTTCTCTTGTTTATCACAGCAGTTGGTTGATTATGATGGTAAGAAAGCCATAAATTATTTGCTGTGTTGCAGGACCTGGTCATAGTTGTGAGAGACTGGAGTAGTCCAAGGCAGTTTGGATTTGGTTGGGAAGGGGGTCAGCAGTACATGAATTCCTTCCTTTCTCAAACATGCACTGATGGTCAAACGCCAACGTTCTTCAGGGAACTTCAATTCAGCTTTCGAAACATCCGTGTATTCCTTATGCCTCCTCCGAGTGCACAACTCTCACAGAAACCAAGTTCTGTTCGTGCAATGAGAGGTAATTTCAACAGCTCTAGTTTTCTTATACGCGATTGGGAACTATAAGGCAGAAATGCCGTAAATTTTATTATTTAGACAGGCACCGTAAAGAAACTAACTGTGCCATGTGCATTTGCAAAATGTGATATCGTATAATAGCGTGTCGCAACATTGTCTTTTCAAATCTTCTACCAAGCTGCACTTCGGCCAAACATGCTACTACATGCAAGACTAACCTGCTCGAACATAATATTGCAAATGGCGTCAAAAGAATGCACACATGTCATGTGACAACCAATGGCTTATTTCAGCATTTTTATAGCATTGCATTTATGGTTTTTATTTTTGCTTACACATCTCGTTTAAGTGCGTATGCTACTTCCTTGTGTTTTGATCGTTTTTTGTCATTACATGTGAATTTTACTTTGGTGACAATCCAACGGAGAAATCAGGCAGTCACAAGATTCAGTTTTTGCTGCGGAGGTGTCACACGTTTTTAATAGTGTTGACAACTCTCTTTTTGCGCTTCTCCGCTAAACCGTCATCTAAAGATAAAAATCAGCCAAATTCCGCTAAATTTTCCCCAATACATCCTAACTCCATTTTCCGCCAGATTTTGCCGCCAATCGAATGTTTCGTTAAGCATACCACATTTTTGTGATTGAAAATCAGGACGCTTCAGAACAACGAACCTTACGAAAAAATGTGGTTCATGTGTTACTCAGAGTGTCAACCCACTGCTGGACTAGTTAGCCGCTATAATGACGTAACAATTACTTTTGCATCTAACACAACGAAACAAGAAAAAACAAGATCACGCACCACTCTTCAGCAACTTGGCTAAATAGATTAATCACAGCATGCTAGTATTCGTGTAGGGCTATGCTGGCTGACTGCATGCCTAACCGGAACCTTTTGGTAGACTGACCGGGAGGTCGGGACAAACTGTCCCGGCTAAAACGGGATGTATGGTAAGCCTATGTTTCGCACATTGAATTAAAGATTTTGTTTTTACGAAACTGGGTTTTGAAAAGAACAAGCTTCAAAAATATTTGGTGCTTTAGCTAAAGACCTACAGTAACTGAGTGGTTTGCTTGTGGCTTCATAAAGCTATTATATTACCAATTAGAGATGTCAACCGCGCCGCGACCGCGTTCCGCCCGGTGCGGTTTTGGAAAACTTTGCCGCGTACCAGCCGCGCCGCGTGATTTTAAAAGTGTTACGCCGCGCCAGTGCCGCGTACCGCGTGGACGTTCATCTAAGGATGAATCTTTGCAAAACGAAGAGACTGTTCGGAGGTTATTTTCTGAGATAACAACAGTTGTTTTTCTTGTTTATCCTACAGCTTTTACCTGCGTTTTAGCGATGCCTTTTGGCGAAGATTCGCAGGTAGAATATTGCTGTTAGTTTTCCTGCAGGTGACGTGCTGCAATCACTGCTCTGATGCACTGGCATGCGAATTGCCAATCCAGAACTCTGGACAGCTAACTGGTAGGCATCTAACTAGGAAAATGCTTTTAGGGCTGTAAGTTTTAGGTTCAGGGCTGCAAGTTTAAAGGTTTGTTAGCTACTCATTCTTCTGTATAATGTGAACATTGTTTTAGTATACTCATAATGCTGCTTTGACTGTATGGCAAAACTGCTCTGAATGTATGTTATCTCTCCATTGACAATTAATGCAAAATTTAGGATGAATGAGGTTTAAGTTAACACACCGTGACTTTGCCATGCTGACTAGATATGCGATAGCTGGTGAAACATGTAGTGCATCACATAACCAATGCTCAATTGCAACAGGCATGGAACACATATAAAGTTTATAAAACTGTATAAAACTTTGACACAATTCAAGCAAGGATGTATGTTGGTGGAAACAGTGCTTTAAAGGGATTTTTGCTTGTGTGTCAGTTAGTGCAACTGCAAAAACAACTATCCTATTTTGATAAATTGTGACAGAAAGCTTGCTATGACTTTGCACACAGTAGCAAAGAGTGGCGTGACAATTTAAAAGAATTAAAAACATTTTGCAGATTTATAGGTAGTGTCTGTTTTTTTTTCATGAGGCAAATGATGTAGGCCTGTATATATGGTGCCTGTGCTGGGGCTATAAATTTTCCTATAGTTGAAGACCATTGGTTGATGTGGCGACATGACAAATAAGATATGCAAATAGACAGCGGGTTTAGGAATACGGTATGAGGATTAAGAGATTCAGGTCAGGTTTTAGGGACAGGGTTTATGGTTGAGGTTTAGCCTACATTTCATGCAACATAGACAAGAAGGAGCTTACAATTTGCCAGCACTAAAGACGTGAAAAAACTTGTCCAATGAACTCTGACATCTCAGTAAACTAAGCAGGTCACATGTTTCGAACTTGTCATGAAACGTGACCCCTTCAACTAATCAAGTTCGGCTAAAGGCAAAATAGATCCAGCAAAGCTGTTAATGAGGCAAAATAAACACTATGCGGCAAATAGACACTGCCAAATTTATTGGCAAATCTTGAACCCAGAGAAAATGAAATATGTTATGAGAAGCACAGTGCTTCAGGTGAGGGGGAGCAAATCGCCATGGCTGTTAGGAGGTAAAACTTTGGGATTGGGATTGCGGTGCAGCGCGGATGCGGACAGGGCAATGTACAACAAATGCGGATGCGTTGCGGACAGCAGACAGAAGCTACTGATGTGGTGCGGACAGCGGGCACAAATTTTCTGTCCGCGCCATCTCTGTTGCCAATGATGTTTGACATTAATCATTTGGTTCGGTCATTCACCAAGTGAATTTTATTGATGTGTAAAAGCAGAAAGAGTGAAATTAAACGAGTAGCGAAGTTGAAACGGTTCATTGTCCACAGTAGAAGGCATGGCATATTTCCGCCAGCTACACTGCAGTTTGCCACCAGTTCTTTCGCTAATTCCGGGCAGCAGTAGGTTGTGCACCCCTTGCCACGGAAAAATTTTTTTGCCGCTGCCGCTCAAGATTCGCTGCTAAATATAGCGGCGAAGAAATTTAGATTTCGCAGATAAATTGGCAAGACTGGTTTTCAAAGCTTCAGCCCATGGGTGCACAACCTGCTGCTGTACGGACGCATGCAGGCATCCTTCGACAAAAATTTGTGCGACATGTGCATAAATACTTTTTTTTTCGATCGAAAAATATTTTCGATAAAAACTTATGCGACATTAAATGGCATGTGCACGCTGCACACGTCATTAAAAATGTTAGTTATGGCCGCTGTGCATCAATACATTTCTTTGTCTCCTGTATACTGTGCAATCCTTTGTCTAGATACTTAATAGAGAGACGACCACACTGACACGTGTGGAATCAGGCTAGGCTCATTGTCTAAAAGCAGAACAGAAGCAATGCAAAAAATTGAAAAAACGTTTGGAGTTGCTGGCGGCCACAATTCACAAAACTAAACGTAATACTGCCGTCAATAGCCAAATGGTTGTGAACCCCTGCTCTCGCCAGTTGCAAAAATTAACTGATATTTTCCCTCATTTTAGTTTACCAAAACTGCCTCAGGAAATGCTAACTGAAAACGAGGTATTTGAAACTCACAGTTAAACAGCAGTATCCCAAATTTTTCAGATGTTTTTGTCCGACATGTGGAAGAAAGCATAACTGGAAAACATTTGGTTGGTTGTGTAAAATACGTCCTGATTTCAAAGTAAGCCATTCAGCATCTGGTAAAATTCGTCTGTATTACAAAACAGTACCTGAAACTTGGGAAAAAACTGTCTCCAAAATGACATCTGAGTTCAAAGCTTCCACCTCCCTTATCAAAAACGTATAAAAATGCCTTTGTAGTAAGATGCCTGTGAAATAAACAAGGAAAAGGCACTTTAAATTTCATTTATGAATTATATAAACTTTAAACGTGTAACGTCTAACTGTACTACAAGCTTTACAAACCCTGCTCAGGTAACCCGTATGGGCCCCACCCACGCCCTTTCTGTTTCTTGTTGATTTTGCATACTTAGAAAAATGTTACAAACCTGTGCTTCCATGACTTTTCCTGATTTTTAGAGACTACTGGAATGGTGCCAGAATTATTTTGCAAAAATGTCATAGGGGGTATAGGGTACCATACCACCCATGGTTACCTGATATGTATCAAATTTCGGACACCTTACTAAGTTAACATTTCAATGCAATTTTAAGTGCAAAACCTATTTGGCCAGATATGACCACCGGTACCTTATATGTATAGAACCTTTCTACACCATGACTTTATATGAAAAAAATGGATCTAACACGTGCATGACGTTTTCTACGAGCAAACAAAAATCCCCTCCAAAAAGCCATTTTTTTGGTGGTACCCTGCATAAAATTTGTATTATGTATGTTTCGCTGCGCAGATAAAATTTTGTTGCGAACGTGATTAACAGTGGACATATGGAAGTAAAAAAAATAGTTTGGTATGTATATTACGGAAGTGACGTGTCCCAGGAACACATTACGAAAATGTGGGTGGCTTACGCCCTGCATTACCTGACTTGTTAAGTGCTTAAAGGTTACCTGAGCAGGGTTTAAAGAGATCCTAAATTATTTTTGGTGTTCCTTGCTAATTTCATAAACTGGACATGCAGAACGTCATTGAACTTACCGGCGCACCAAATAATGTTACACGAGGCTCGTAGCATGTAGTATAATCTATAGTACAAGACCTTAACAAGGCTTTATGCAGCAAAGGGAACAGCAGTGAACAGAAGCCACAGTCAAGTGAAAATTTTTTTTTTCATGGTGGTTTGTTGTTGGCACTTTATAACTACGAAGGTCTTGTAGCGCCACGACTGAGTTTGTACAATTTCTGTTTCATTTCTCTCCGACCGATTTTGTGTACTGATTGTGTTCCCTGCAGATCTTCCGCATACCGTGCGCCTTGTAAGAAGGCTGCAGTACCAATTTACAAGGTCTTGCCAAGACCCGGCCGAGAGTCAAACTCCCGACCTACCAGCACCGAAGCGGGCGCACTTAATACCAGCCCGTGGTCTAGTCAAGTGAAAATCACAGTAACGAACACGAAAGGATAGGCCGCAAACCAAAGAATGCACACTAAGCAATCAACGCACGCAACTTTTACGCGTCAGAGAAGTGGTCACCATATGAATGCCAAATGGCAAAGTTGAGATTTGCGATTCAACGCAATCCCCAGTTAAGCTGAAAGAATCCCAGAAAATGCCTTGAAAGCGAAAGGGACTTCCATTGATATGAAAGAAAGCTTGCATTGAGCTGTAAACAGTATGACTTAAGTCCAACCAGTAGTTTTGTAATGAGTTACCGAGAAAACACTGAAATGCGATAACTCAATCCCATGCACCCTTGTTTAAGAAAATCCAAAGGATGGCACAAGTCTTGCAATTCTTTCGAAAGAGTAATATTCCTTGAAGAGGTGGAAGCATTCTTCTGGTTGAAAGGCTCTAGTGATGGTTCAAGTCAGTGGGGTAACGCGGTTAGATGGCGCCAGGGGCTAGAATCAAGTTTGGCGCCCCTGTGTTCGAACTTGAGGTCTTTCGGAAACAAATGTATTGTTTTGAAGAAAGTGCTTGTGACATTGTTTGGACTTTTCAACGCCCTCCGCAGTGATTCGGCACCCCCATAGTAATTCAGCGTCCGGGGAATTGTGCTCCCCCATTACGCTCCTGGTTTAAGTATTTGCATTCCATTTACATCTTTCAAAATATTATTTGCAATGTTCCAAATTACCTTTTACTGAGGATATTAAATATTGCCTTTATTATCAACCAATAAAAGAACTTGTTAATGTTCCTATTAATGGCTTACGACATTATAGCGCATCGTTGTATGAAACAATGTTTTCGGTATTTGTGGCTATATTGTTCGCAAATATAATCCAATTAATTTTTTTGATTATTGATGACCTAACGAGACACAAAGTGGGATTCCCGATGAAAAAGACAATCTGAAGCCACATTCCATTCAATGTTTTTTTCAAATCTTTTAATGGAAGTTCTGATCCATTCATGAAGAATTTCCTACATCTGAACAGTTTTTAGGTTTTATCACATTATATTGTGTTTGTATACAGGGAATCATGTTAACTAAAAATACTAATTGACTATTCCGAAAGAAGTGATTTCATCTAGGGAAAGGAACCCTGGATCGGGGAAAAGTGGAAGGCTTTATACGTGCCTTAAAAACGCCACAACTCACTTGGAGGTAACTCCAGTTCACAACAGAATGGACATCATGGGTATTGAATGTGACCTTGAAACAACAGTTCTCAACCCAGTGAAAAAGCATAGAAAACCTCTCCATCTATAGAGGTTTCAACAACCACCACAAAACGTGGGGATCTTTAGTAGAGACTCTGGTAGAAGGGCAAAATTATGCTTCATTGAAAGGAATGGCTGTAGTGTACTGAATACAACTACACATTTTTCATTTATTGGTTCTTATAAAAAATGCCAGCTTTGCAAATTATAATCAAGACAAACAAAGTATCTTGAGAAAATTTCCTGTCTGTAAGATATTAAAAAATTTGCCTAACCTGTGCTATGAACTCCATAAAGCTGCTATGAAATCCGGCGATGAGGTGCAAGAATGAATGCGTCCTTGTAATGGACGAAAGAGGTGATATCAAGAGATTCCAAAAATGCTACTCGATGTCATGACACGATTTGCTCATATATGTTTGGATATTACAGTACATTTCTTTTAATCATGTTTCTTCTTTTCAACAATATATGCTCCACTGGCGTATTGCCACAGTCAACGCTATAATAATGTATTTCCAGTTTTCCAAATTGCCATTCTTAAACAGACCAACATCTCGGACATGTAATGCCTGCAAAACATTGAGAAAAAAACTTTGTTAATTGATTATAAAAGTAGTTCGAATATCACAATCTACTAAATAGCACATATTTTGTTTCATAGTTGAAGAACAACAGATCTATTCACGTGTCTTCACGACGTCGTAAGTAAATCAAATAACCATTATGTTCTCGTGGTCTTAATCCACACTGAAAATGCTTTTGAAATGGCTTGTACAAATGTGCTAAGTTATAATTGGATGTGAATAAAAAAATCTTTGCTTTTGCTCCTTTTTCTTCTTTAATTGAAAATTTTTAAGTTCACATTGGCTCCTCTCTAAAATGACGACCGAATTTATTTATGAAACGCAAATAAATCAGGGATATTGTATATTTACAATGGTTTTACCCTGTAGCAACAGAAACATTAAAATCTGTAACATAACCAAGAATGAAAATAATTTTTTGTAGTTTCTGGGTTTGTTGCATATGTGGTAATATTGGTAATTTGAGGCGAGGAACAGTCCAAAATATATTTAATGCATAGGTATCCGCAGGGTGAGGCAAGGGGAGGTAAAAACATTCACGGAGAACAAAAAATTTGTAAAACCACGTGGATAATACGATGTGAAAATATAACATAAACATTAATTAACAGTTCATTCAATAAAGCTGGTTACTACTCCCGTAACAGGACCTGGATCCGCCAGGGTCTTTTTCAAATTTTCCAAAGACTTTTTAACAATCTTGGTTTTCCGTTGTTCACTTTGTCGCGGTGGAGACTTAGCATGCAGAGGCCGGACAGGCGTATGTCATTCATCGTTGATCGTAACCAGTTCCTTACATCGCACAGTGTGCTGAAGGACCTTTCCACTGTAGATGGTGGAGGAACAGTCAGTGCGATGAGGATAGCCTTGCGCACAGCAGGAAGCAAAATGGTCTGCTTCAACAGCTCGATCATACCCAGAGAATTGTCATCCAGTGGTTTATGCTTCTGCACGTCATGCCACGATAAAGTTTCTTCACATTCCTATGAAAGATGAAACTATGGGCTTGAATTTACCTATTTTGTTTGCTGACTCGGATGCAGTGCGAAAATGTAAAAATACGTCGTGCTGCTTTCACCAAAGCGACTTTCCAAAGTCATGTCAAGGAATCCCATGTACCGGGCATAGAGGGTGCGGAAATAGTACTCTTGAGTTGAGCTTCCTACTTTCAGTCGATGGGCTTGGCGTGGGCAGGCATCAACCCGCATGAAAGCTTTACCTTGCATCCACCTTTTAACACCGAGCACGAGGCTGTACCGATTTTCAAGCCATCAGGATGATGATCCAACAGAAGATTGCACATTGTGACGAACGCATGTATTATCCGTTAATATACATTGCGATTCATATGAATCAATCTAGGAGCTCGTTGTGTGATCATTTACAAGCATTAAATGCAAATTTAAAACATTTGTTTTATTGGAAAAACTACACATGGGAAAGTTCAACTGTTTTGATGGAAAAGCGAACTTAACTTTGGAAATTTGCAAACATTTTGCTTGATTAACTTTTTAAAAATTTAGAGCAGCATTTCGAACAATAACTGTGCTCTCCATTGAGAAGAAATATCTGCAATGAAATTGTTTTTCGTAATTTTGATTAAAATGATAAGTAATTTTCTTGAAGTGAAAGGTGCTTTTAGCTGTGATACGCTTCAAAAGTTTTTCATCATAGATTATTGTTTATTCACCAAAAACGTTTTATCCGAACATGTTGTTTCTGAATACATTTATATAACTGTGACGTGTATTTCACATCATTTTTAAAAGCACAAACCTCTGAAAGTGATCACATATTCCTTATATTTCAACCTGCCTGCCCTACCAAAATATGTCCGCACGTTCAAGATTCACTGATGTAATATGCAAATCGTTTCTTTTGACAGAGGTTGGTAAACCGTTTCAACTACATCTGCAAAAACTGGTGAAGAAGATTGTGCATGGTATTTTGCAACCGCGTAAGATTTTTGAGGAAGAGTTGAGCACCAGTGATTTAACACAAAACCTCATAAGGTGGAAGAGTGAATTTCCTGAGTCACCTGCCGATTGTTTAGTTTCCCACGCAAATGTAAGTTTAGTGTGTTTATTTTTATGCATGCACGTATAAAATCTGATTTGCGTTTGAATGGAGAGAGGTATTCAAAAGCTGTATCTTTGCTGCAAGTTTGAGAAATCAGCCGGCTGGGCTCTGCTTTCATCTTTTTGCTATGAATCAAATTTGCACACATCTGTATTCAAGTAACTAATCTCCACCAAGGCGACCGAATTGAACCCATTCGCATTTACAATAGGAAATCGATTTCACCTAACACTACACATCTTCAGTCCTGAAACATTATTCAAATAGAGAGAAAAAAGAGCAACAAAAAGTTTAATCAAATGTTCGAGCTAGCTTATTTCTGGGTTAAAAAAAACACATTCACTTCTAAGATCGGGATACAATGAAAGATGGAACCAACTATTAGACATGCATTCAATACAATTTTGTTTATTTCCGAAGTAACTCATTTTCATGGTTTTCACCATATTATACGGTGTTTTTTTATCTTCATTCAATCAGCTAAGAACGAGTAGCAATTTGTGATTTAATTTCACAAAACAATTGTGTCTGGTTCTTGGCACTGAAAAACTTTTTTTCTATAGATTATGTAAAAATTTTTTCAGTTAAAACAAACTTGACAAACTTGTTATATAAGCTTTTTTCAAAATGGATTTGGAATACCTAAACATTTGGACTGCATTTGACATCACGTTAAGATAATGCAGTCAAATTAAATTTATGTTCATCTTTAAAAGGACGCCGACGCATGACAATCAAAAATATTTTTACTTAAAATGCCAGAAACCACCCAACTGAAAATGTAGAAATACATATGACAACCACTTGAATTTTCATAAAGATCTGGAACATTGCGTGATAAATTATAAAATACCAGATGGAAACGGATGTAGAAAATTGTTTTTAAATTTGTTTGTGTGTACATTTAAGAATTTGTTTGAAATGCCTTACTGTTATTGCAAATCTGTTGCCCTTGTAGTTTACAAGTTCATTATTCACAGATCATTAAGGCAAACCGCATCAGGGAGAAGATGGATCTCATTTTCGAAGAGTATCAGAAAGAGCTTTTAAATGTATGGAAAAAAGATACCCGATCGTTTCTGGAACGATTTGTATATTTTTTAAAGTGTGAGAAAATTTCCACTCTATTGTTCCCCTCACGTATATACTGCTTATTCTCTCTTAGGCAGAAAAAATTTTACAAGCAGCTGAGTGTTTTCAGCGTTCAAAGAGACTTTTTAATTCTGTCATTGTTGTTAATCCTTCATTAACACAAAGTAATGAAACTAAACCGTTTTAAGTGCTGTTGAAACGTTTGTGCAAACGAATGTTGTCGAGGATCTAAAAAATATTATTTTGAACTTATTGGATTTGCACAAAAACTAATTGATCAATGTCATGTAATGCAATCGCAAATAGATATAGAGACGTTTGTAAGAAAAACATTTAGCGTGATAGCGATTCGGCTTCATGTCGTTATTACCACCAGTAAATATCCGGCTGGAAGTGAAAACCATGTCAATTAAGGTAATGTCGTATCTGAGTTGATTTTTCTCTAGGATTAACTGTCATGATTATTTGTTTGCAAGACATTTTGAAATCTTTAGTTTCTTCAAAGAAACGTGTGAACCAGAGCAACCATATTTTTTCCAATGTTTTGGAAGTGTTTACATCCAACAACAATGCTATGGAGGAAATTAACCAACTAGTTTTGTGATTTCTTTTCAACTTCATGTTAGCACATATGCTATGGCGGAAAAATATCTTAGCATGTTAAAAATCTATTATTCTTGTTGCTCATGCAAAATATCCAAAAAAGTGTTCCAAAGAAACTTTTCAAAATTGTGTTGGCAATATAGTCATTGAAAGCTTGGCAACAAAAAACGAGCCAAATGTTTCAAATGAATTCTCACTGTTATAAACTTGCTTTCATAAAGTGAAATGGGCAAAGCTGAAAAAAATCTGCCTGATGCCATTATTGTCGAAAAAGAAATTTTCGTGAAGCTGAATATGTTCAAAGCTTCAGATTTTCTTCAAACCAGAAACTTCAAAAACCCTTTCCTAAACTTGCTGCAATACACTGTTTTTCTGATCCATTTATGATTAATGCAAACTGAAAACATTGTGGGCAGGAAAATATCAATGTTTCCACGCAACTAATCGTAGTCAAATATCCATTTTATTATGTAACCTTCTTAAATAACAATTTGTTTATTTAAGGAGAGGGGTTGGTTTTCACGTGAAACTACACGAAGAGAAAGACACGAGGAATTGAAGCAAAACCTTGTCGCTCGTTTTAAAGAAGATGTCACCGCTCCCTACATTCCAGACAACATGACAAGCACATTTGTGGGACAACTATCGGAACTTATTGAAAAAAGATTTGCAGCATATAACGATGACGCGCACTTCGCTCAGAAGGTGAGATTGCAGCAGACACTACAGGCTATTGGTTTTGCTTATTTTCGTTTTCGATTGAAACTAGAAGAGAAGCAAGTGCCATTTACTGTCGAAAAGGTGCAAAAAGCAGATACTGCGAGTAATCCATTTGACTGCCTAAAATAAGACTCTTGCAGACATCATTTTAAAAATTGTGCCACTGCTTATATGACTATATAAGATCAACAAATCGTATCAGAGATAACTTTTATCAGCACTACGGTGTATATAGCCACTTGATCATGGGAAGGGCTCAATTGGAAAAAGCACCTTGCATGTTTTCGCAGGTTATGTGGTTTGTAGCCGGAGTCGTCATTGGCGCCGGAGCAGTTGCAGTGATTGTTTGGTGTCCCGCAGTGGCCACAGCTATTGAGTGTGTACTCAATTCACCAATAACAAAGAAGATCATATCAGAGGCGCTTCAACTTCTTCTTCCACTGGTTAAAGAAGCGGTTACGGGCATGTACACTTCGAAAGATCAACCTTGGGACGATTCACTGTACGCCGTAGTCTCAAAATTCTCGCCTACAGCCTACCTTACTGAATGATGTTAGCGACAATTTTAGATTTGCAAAGCATTACAAGGAGCTATTCAATGCAATTTCTGTGTTTTACAGTAACATTCGACAAATTATTCATTCGTTGCCCTGAAACACTCGGTGAAGATTTGAACCGAGCCACGCACGGGGCCACGCTTGTATTATTTCCCCGTGTGCAGACAGCGTGGCGTGTTTACTTGCAAACACTGTCTTGGAACTTATTTTCAGCACATATTACTTCCTATATTCCTTTTAGCGCTTCAAGTGGTCCATTAAACTCAAATTAGATTTGTTGATATTTATTCCCTCGTGGTATGATTGCGTTGGCATTCAGGTATGCATAACAACATGTGCAGGTAAATAAATACAACTTGATGTTTGGCGTGCTTTTTTTGTAAGTCCTACTTAATGACAATATTGAATCTATTCCTCGCTCTCTGCTAGAAACGTTACAAGGAAGATAAACATTACAAGAGAATAAGCATTTACAAGAAAATTACTTACCAGTCAAAAAAGCTGCATAAAGAGCACGTTATTATTGAACAGGTCGCTGTTTTCACTGGCATTGATAAAATACAAGCATCGTGAAATAAAACGCATTGCTCAAACCTGGATATTTGTATTCGAGTTTCTACAAACGATCAAAGGTTTTATCATGATAAAACAGTGGTTTTTGTTCTCTTTCCAGCCAGCGGTATATTTCTTGTTTTGTCAAAGAATAGTTGACAAGAATATTCAAGTTGTTTAGAGATCACTGGTAATAAAGATTTTTTCCAAATGATACCAGCATTTTTAAACTATCTATTAATCAAAAAAGATGGTACGACCTACCTGACGCTCTATTTTGAGTGACATGTACCTGGTTTAAGCACGTTTTGGTGTGAAACAAGGATTCAGAATACTGTGGAATTGCTTCGTAACTAACGTAAACGAAATAAAGAAACCACCGCGAACAAACTTCTTATCTTTTGCTCTGCCATTTTTATAAAAAGCCATCTGGACTCAAAATTTTCAGGTCGGGAGCACTGCGGTATTGGGCCACATTTGATTCTTCAGTGTCTGTAGAGCTTGCTCTTACTATTATTGTTATAGGCAACGTTGTACTGTATTTTTGTCACCCTTAACACGAACCATTTGTGCTAAAGTCTGCTGTTTATGGTCCCATCGTTTAAACCAGCGGTTCTCACCCGCGGTCCCGAGAGCCGTATGCAGTTACAAAGCATCCTTTATGGTTATGCGGCTTTCACCAGTCTTTCAGTTCAGTAATGTCTCCAATAGTTTGTATTCTGCAATAAAACAAATCGTGCTGATTGACTTGGATTAATTTTTTTAGTGCGACTCTCTAACCAAATTCTAGGTATGGATTTGGCTCCCTTTACCGAAAAAGTTGAGAACCACTGCTTTAACATCACTTCTCAATTTTTTTGCCATTTAAATTATGAGAAAGCATGTTGAATCTTCTCACATTTGACTCAATCAGCACCATGGTCGAACCGATTTAAACCAGGGTTTCCCAAACTGGGGTCCGCGGACCCTGGACAGTGGCGTAATTAGACTTTTAAACCAGGGGAAGAAAACTTAGCTGAAGGGGCCCACTGGCCACCTCAGGGGACCCAATAGCCACCATTCAGAAAAAATAGTTAAGAAATGATAGTGAATCCCAATGTGGATATCCCAAATAAGACACGAATTCACCGGAAAACACTCCGAAAATCGCAAAAAAACAACAACCTCCTGAAGATGAAAAGAAGACTAAAACTGAAATATAAGCTAAGTGGGGCCATATTTTTACATTTAGTTTGCCAGGGGGAGCAGTTCGCAACCCTGCCTCCCCGTCAGTTGCGCCACTGACCCTGGAGATCCTCGACGATATGACGAAAGTGTCAAACATACTGTACACATTGCAAAGTTAGTATATAGTCACAGATATTTGCGGCAGTGATTCGTAACGAAGATGAATTCGCAAATTTTGCAATCGCAACTCGCAAGTCATATTTGTTGCGCTCCTCAACAATTGCAGTCGAAAAGTTGTTTTTATATAAAGATAATCGCACTTAGCGTCTGTGACAAAGCAATTAGTCGTATGACTCATCACTAGTTTTCAGTTATAGCTACATGTGTTTTTATTTGAGTTAACCCATAAACTGAAGATCTCCGTGGAAATTTAATTGTCGAAATTCAGATCACAAAATTGCTGACCTAGAATATCTCCGCAGTGTTTATGGCGTTAGATATTTCCTAGGTTAATGCATGTGACCTTTCAAATTATATCATTTTTTGACGAAATATTCAACAAATTTGCAACAGCAAAGGCAAGAAAACTTTGTCTTTGAATTTGGATAATTACTAGTAAAGCATTACAGGATTTTTCAGCTAAATTGTTGTTAGTAGGGGTGGTGGAAGCAGCAAAAAATTCCCGCGGCTCTCTGGACTTTGCAGCAGAACTTTGAAATTGCTGTTGTGCTTTATCTTTACGTGTCTGAGCACCAGATTTCATATTTACTCCTACTTCGTATATTTATGTTGCACACATTCGCATTTCGTTGTCAAAACTGCAATCTGTACCGCATAATCAACATTACAAAGATCACTTAGTAAAAAGAGATGGGTTACACACCAAAATTTTGATTGATAACGTTAGTGGCAAATTTCCATGTATAGCGTTCGCAATACTCAGAAAGAGTTGAGAAATGATAATGAATCCGGATGTGGGTGTTTATCAGACGACTCCTGACAATAATTGTATATTGCCTAATTAACCAGCAGTTCCAAAACTTTTTCGAGCGTGACTGAAATCTCAGTTTGGTAAACATCTTGCGACCCAAGCCTGAAACAGCCTATGTGAACATGACAAAAATGTTGATTGTATGGATGATTTTTGGCAGGAAGTTGCTAAGTTCGTTTTCAATGTCAGCATTCTACTGTTTTCTCAAGTGCCTACATTACACTGCAAACAGACACAGACAAGTTTGAAAAACTACAACTCAGGTTTAGGTTTTTGATCGCCTCTGCGCAACCTATTTTCTGACCCTTTGCGAAATTATGTTTGGGTTGCGACCCATACTATGGGCTTAATCGCATACTTCAAGGTGCAAAGTGCGTTGTGCAGACCAAAGCCGCGGTACCCGCTGGGATGGCCAGAAAAACGAGGTTATCACCTTCAGCCGAGATGCTAACATCAACACCGCTGGTTCAACATACAACGGTGATATGCAGACAGCTTTGTTAATTGGCTTTGCAAAACAAAAAAGAAAGTTGTAGTGTCAGTACACAACGTTCTCTGTATTCTAATCTCAAAGTCACTGCCTAATCTCAAGGAAATGTACATGACAGCTTTCAGACATAAACTTATTCACAACTCCATCACACAGTCCAAAGCAAGTAAAAGTATAATGGCCGCAAATGGCATCAACGTTCCACACCTACGGGCGATTATTACATCACACACAGTATGTACGTTCAAGATGATGTATTGTACACTGCACGCCGCTGCACTGCAACAACTTTGAATTTACGATTCATTTGATGATTGTTGCTTTGCTAAGCACTGCACTATGTCAGTATTTAAAATATAACAATTCTTGACCCATATTGAATCTAGAGATCCGCATTTAGCTACGTCCGTACAACGCACGTGAGTTCGATCATAGACGTAACAAGGACGACATTCACGAAAGCCATGTTCGCTTGGTCTCCCTATGATTTCTGACTTCTAAACCTCTTATAATGAGAAAGAAACACGGACTTCAGATAATTCTTTTATTGTATTCAATGAAATATACAATGACATTAAAACTCACCAATATAGCAAGAGGTCCATGCTCGAGCATACACACATTGACAGAGACACAGATACACAAGGAACTATCTCATGGCAACCAGTGAGCTCAATACTGCATACACTGCAACTGACTTTTGCCAGAATTGAGTAAGAAAGCAATTCTTATGTACAACTAAATCGCTTTCAATTTTCGTTAGCTTCCTTTACGAAGAAGTTTCCAGAGTTAAACTTTCACAAATTCGTTAGCACGATTCTGAGAATCGCTTTGTTTTGTCATTAGCCGGAATTGAGTCCTAGCGAATTTGATTAACGACTTTCCATTTTGCCTTCTCGAACAAATGGAAACGTGCAGTTTTGTTTGCACTTCGTAAAAAGTATAACAGAAAGTATTTCTGTTTAACTCGAATCACTGGGTTAAATGACAGAGGAGATTATGTACCAACACTGAGACAACAGATGAATTGATAGAGAGTAACTCTGTCAATCATTGTTTTCAATACCAAGGCATCGGCCAAGGTGGGGACATGCAACGTTTCTCGTTTTCGAACGGGGTTACAGAGAGTAGGTCTGTCAAAACCAAGTTCTCCGAATCGTGGACAACCGTACCGAAGCCAACACCCAAGTCTTCGGACAGGGAACACAGAGAGTAGCTCTGCCAGAACCAAGTCTTCAGACACGGGGACAGGCCGTTCCTATGTTCGCCTTTAGTCATCAGGTCGGAACGCAGAGAGTAGCTCTGCCAGAACCTA
>Ga0210059_1006421_pt1 | contig 18860 bp, 10 predicted proteins | sample Ectturendosymbi2_FD_188042 | JGI IMG/M metagenome (GOLD analysis project Ga0210059, IMG submission 188042) | Ecteinascidia turbinata endosymbiont from Florida, USA - Sample 2 (SPAdes) (version 2) | ecosystem: Host-associated > Tunicates > Ascidians > Unclassified | place: Key West, Florida... | reverse complement strand
ATATTGATTTAAAAATATTCTTTTCAGGTATGTTGTAGTTGTCAAGTCAATGCAAATCAGGCGCGATCGACCAACAAACACTCGGCGATCGACCGGTCGATCGCGATCGACGTGTTGGCCACCCCTGGTCTAAATGATTGCAAAGGGTTACTGAAAGGAAACAATATAATTTGATTTTAATGGAGCAGAAGGCTACAGCAAACACTGGCCAAGGTGTTCCTGTTTTAGTACGTCAACAGTTGAGTTCTAATCCAAGGTCGAAATACAAAACTACCTTTAAGAACCTAGGGGTAAGTTGAAACAAATTTGCAACTGTTTGATGTAGGCTACCTGTACAGTGTACACAAAGCAATAATAGAGCATTTTTTATAATTGAATCACAGCCTACTTAAGTAGGCAGTGATTGAATGCACGTTAATAACTTTCAGCAATAAGCATATTTCGGAATGGTTGCTTATTCTCCCCGGTGTTACTGTATAGCCTACCACTGTAGGCTATATGCTGACCAATTCTCTTACAGTTTGCAGGCAACTGGAAGGAGGAAATGCTGATACGTCCTGGTCCTAGTCAATAAATATGTCAACATTCACGCCTGCAGTCAAGTTCGGAACTTTTCCAGGAATATTACATGTGCTTTAGGAGCACGGATAGCTTAATGAGAAAAACGTTCGAGCAGTTAGGCAGAAGTTTTAATACCTAGGATAGTTAAAAAATGTCGGAAATGTTTTCGGTTCCAGAAACAAACGCATCTCAGACTAAGATGTTCTGTAACTGCTAAAGTCAGAAGCACGCTCTGTAGAAGAATTTTCAACAAGTTTATCAATCCTTCATCCTTGTCTTAAGCTCGGAGAACAGTAGCGCAATAACACTGTAAAAACAATGCTGCAATTATGATTACCGCTCAGCACAGCAGCAAACTGCAGCAAATCATGCGCAGTGAACGACTGTAGAAAAGAAATGCTTACAAACAATCCTGTCATCAACAATTAGGTTAAGCGTAACCTTTTCAGTAATTAGGCATGCACTGTGTAGTGATATTTTAAGCGGAGAGTTCAGCCACATGGTGGGCTGGAGCCACACGACGGACTGCTTTACCCAAACAGTGGCTAAGCTGTTGCTTGAGAAAAATGATTTTATATGACAACAGAACAACTCTTCAACAATTGACCATATTGAATGCAACCTAGTGATCCTCTGGAAATGTGTTAAGGCTAAATTTTTGTTATTTGCGGTTTATTTGCTGCGGGGTTGTGGAACACAAGAACAATTTTTCTGAATCGTTAAATAGAGGCAGTCCCAAACACAAAAATCTACCGCTATCATCTATAAACACTGATAAGTACACACATTATACGACCAGAGCGACTTGGAAAAACACCTGCAAAACATTCTTCAACTTGGTGCCGTAAAAACAACTCGTAGTTTAATCTGTTTTACCCGACTTGTTTTCATACAAACGCTCTACCATTGTTCCTACAGATCGTCCAGGTGGTTCTCGGCATTGTTGCTATTGTGTTAGCGATTGTCAACATAGTCTTTGCTGCCATCGGCCATGGAAACTTCTTTGCGATGATTGCATCTGGTATTTGGACTGGAATAATGGTGAGGTGCTGTGCTTCAAAAGATTCGGAAGTTACCGGTTTTTACTGGTGTCGTGACAAAGACAGAAAAAAGGTCCATGAGAAAAACACGATAAAAGATATTATAGAAAATTTTCACAAGAAAATGACGACAAAGGAAGTATTACTTTGAAGAAACTACAAAATAGTTTAAAAAAAGCTATTTTCCATTTTCTAGTAAAGAGGGCCACGCTCTCTCATATATCTACTGAAAGTAATTTTCCAGTCATTGAGTGCTGTAGTTCTGTAGCAAATTTTTAAGTTTGCTGATTTTGTGTCGTTTTTTATGTGACTTTTTTGCAGATCATTGCTACTGGTTGCCTTGGCATCGCCACAAGCATATCGACGTCCAATTGCCCAGTGAGATTTTTGTTTGAATTTTTTTTTGAAATTTTTTTTTAATTGTCCATTCCTCACCGCCAAGGGTAAAAATCAGGTAGTTTCAAAAATCTTTTAACTACAACTTTAAGTTGACACTTACAAGCAGCGATTCAGATGTGAAGAAAGATTTGGCGGGACACACTGTAATAATCAAGGTTCAACGTACCAACTTTTTGATAACTCATAAAGAAGACTCTTTCCAATTTTCGCAAGAGTTAAGGGAACAATGCTTCCCAGAGTTCCCCTCATGAATGAGACCTGATTACAAGCGTTTTTGCGAAAATTTTACTTTAACTTTTATTGAAGAGCACAGGGGCGGCGGAGTAGCGGTAGGACACGGGCAAATAAAAGCGTTGACAGCAATGGAAACTTACAAAAAACAGAAAGTTGTTGCCACTTATGCCAGTTTCTGTTCAGCAACAATGCTGACCTCGAAAATAAGAAGAGAAATAGAAAGGCCATGCTCAGTTTCTGGGTGTGTGAAAAGCTGCAATAAATTTGTTTCAAGTTGACCTTGTTAATCCATGAAATTACCTAGATGATACTGTTATGAAAAGTCACCTCCCCCCTGTTGCCCTCCTGAAAGGTCAGGGGGCGATGTCACGCCCCCGCTCTCCGGGGTCCCTGGAAAACCATTAACTTTATATAAATCGTAAAGTTGATTGGCAAAAATCAAGTACTCTTTTCTGTACTCGTGAGATTCTTTCTGTTCAAGTCATCTGTCACCAAGCCCGCTATCTAGGAACATAGTCATGGTCGTTTGTGAAGATGTTGTGAAGCAAGTTGCTGCACAAAGATATGGACACGACGTCTTGCTTATTTCTTTTCTGTGCAGATAATCTCAGGAATTGTGTTGACCATTACTGTTGCTTTGGCTTCGTGTGCAATGATGGGATTGGAAATAACAGCAGCGATAGTTGGAGTTTTTGCGATCAGAAACAACTCGGTGGGATGCAGAGGGTCTTTGACAATTCAGAACTTCAAAGACAAAGCGTGGTTTTGTGAACGTATTTCAAACTTTTTCTGATATTACGCAAAAAGCGTGTGGCGGCAAACGTGTTGTCATCACCTGTAAAAGAAACATACAGCTTTTTTAAACACTCACCAGATTCGGATTCCGTGGAGACAACATCAGTTTTAACCTAACTCTGCGTATCATCAGTCTTGAAATCTGCTAGAAATGCTTACGAATGAAATGTAAAAGGGGTAAAGCAAAGGCAGAGAAAGCAAGAAACATAGGCTAAAATGCAAAAATTGAAACACCATTTGCGGAAGCAAAAAGTGGCAAAATACGCCGTTCCCTTATGTAAATGCTGTCACCAAAGCTGAAAAACTACCTGATGCCAAGTTTTTGATGATTGATTTGTCTTCGTAGCTCTTTTGGAAACTAGTTATTGAAACATAGATGTGTGAAAGAGCGAATCATGGCAAAATTCATGAAAGCAGAGTTCAGTCGGCTTGTTCCTCGAATACTTGCAGCAAATCTGGAGCTTCAATTGTCATCAGTATTTTCCATGTATATTCTGATCAGTTCACTTTACGACTTCTTTATTGCTGCATATGAGCAGAAAAAATGTGAATGCCATACAATAAGCAACTACTATGAAAAGTGTATGACAAGTGGTGGAGTCACATGAACTAAGATTTTAATTTTATACAACAAATGGAGACATTCTGGCATGATTATATCCCCATGGTTGTTATATGCGACAGTGCCTCACAAAATAAGTAACTGTATTTAATTTACCGAAGTATTGGATAGTTGATAACTTCCTGTAGTATCAAAAGTTTGACGAGGAGCATTGTTGGATGTTGGTATTTCGTTGCATGCCATCAGAGCCGAACCACTCGATGAAATATTTGCTTTAGTTTTTTTTTGTTTCTACCTGTTAGTCTATACGTAAAACATAATAGATTTGTATAAACCTGCTGTTGCAGTTGCAGTGTTTCTATGTATTTGTGTCTTCTTTTCAGGGGTACGCAACAGCTTCTCACTCACTTTTGGCCATCGTTGGATTTGCTGAGCTCACTATAGCGATTACACACTGCGTGTATTGCTGCACTACCATCTGCGGGTCTTCTCAAAAAAAAGATGGAGCGATGGTGAGTAGCCACATGCCTGTGCGCAGGGCCTAGAGGGGGGTACGAGAGGTACATCGTAACCGGGCCAAATAGGTACAGGGGCTCGGAAAAGTTAAAGTACGCATGATCAGTTTTGCTGTAATCAAGCCTAAATTATTGATTAGTGTTAGCCAGCTGCCAGTAGCCTACAACAATTAGGCCTAATCTATTTGTAAATCTAAGCATTAGAGCTCATTCTGATCAATAAACAATCACGCTACAAGTTTTGACGAGGGCCCCAGAAAATCAGGGGGCCGGGTGTCAGTCTTCGTACCCCCTGCTAAAATTTCTCTCGGAGGTTCTGTCTGTGCGGTGCGTACTACGGCATAGACAACGTCTGTGTAACTTGTGTACGTGTGCTCATATCCAGTTTTTTTAGACAAAGTACACTCGCTGGATTAATTATAACATTATTTACGGTGAATGTAAACCCGAATAGGTCTTTGAATATTGTCTTTCTTGGTATTAATCATTAACATTTGTGCTGGTCAAAAAATCCGAAAGACTTTAAGATTTTAGATGAAACGAAAGATGTATTTTCGTATTTAACAAATTTTTGGCCAATTCGTCTTTGTCCGAAACTAGTACTTATTTTGAAGTCTGACTCTGAAAGTAGATAACAATATCAAGTTTTGTTAAAAATTCGTGGACAGCGTTGTTTGAGCATATCGACTAGGCTGTAGCGTTATTGCGTTTGCAACACATGACTATTGATGGCCACTGCCTCAAAAGAATAAGTGAAACGTCACCTTTTTATTGCAAGCAAGATAGCTGTGGCATTAGTTGCGTTTCTTACATAACATTCAATTTAAATCAACATTTCTACTTAAAATAATGCATTCACTAATGCCTGTATTAGCTAGCAGTAAATGATGTCCTTAAAAAAGTTTATTTAAAATTCTAGCAGAGTTTCTTGCAATTTTTTAACACGCACTATTTCTATAAAAGATGGAACACTCCAATATGGCAGATCAGTTCTTAAAATTCGCTTCATTTTTTTCAGATAATGTGAACTGCAGTAGTTGCTATTATGCCATCACTGGCTTGGTGTTGTCTCCCATAATTTTATTGCTTGTTTGAACACGTCGAATCCGCCAGGCAGAGATACCTGTTGCGAATTGCCTTTCCCAAGGAAAGATCAGCGCAATTCTGATACTCGAACATCGTTAAAATAATGAAAACTAGTGAGAATATGAGGAAAATGCACCGCGTAACCAAGTTCAGTTAATTACATTCACGATAAAAGAATTGTAGTCTTTGATTGAAAACCCTTGAAACATATCATAACAAAAAAAGAAATGGTTTACTGCGTCCTGGACTTTTCATAGTCATTTGAATTTTGCTTTTCACGACTTCATTTAAATACAAGATGTTTAAGTTTTTGCATTTTGCTCTTTTTACGTTTTCGCGGATTTTTCTTTATGCAAACAAACCGGAAAAGTTTGACTTTTAATGTAAGCTGCAAAGTAATCACGGCAAATAGTCTCATAACAGCTTTTTCATTAGAAAATTGATTACTTTACACTAATTCGTATCTCCTGAGTGGAATCTTTGTTACCAGGACATGGTTAAAAGAAATTAAATACCAGAAGATATTAATAATTTGACTTTTTATTGCGGTATCTTCCATAACGTTTCCTTTGACTACTTCCATTTGTGTAATTTGAGCAACCCTATGAGCACTTAATCCATACACTCATGATATGGCAGGTTTTGCAAGTATTGCCTGGACAACCAATTCTTCAATCTATGGCTCATCCATTCTATACCACAACTGCTTCAGGACAAAGTAATTACCCAGGTAAATATAAATACGTGTTTGCATCAAGTACCGGAAGACTTTGAAATTTTTAGCAATGTGTCAATGATTCCCACGTGTTTAATAAGCGGCGCTTGTGTAAACTGATAGACAAATTTTTAGACGCAAGCAGTAACTTTAAGTATCAGAAAGTAAGGCTTTCTTCAACAACGGCGCGAATAATCTCTGAGTAAGCTCATGCATTAAAACATATAGCTTCAATTATCAGACACAAACACTTTTGTAAACATGTATATAAACACTGCAATTCAAGCTCATGTGTTGAAGTCAAAATATGTTGGAACAAAGAAGCACGAATTCAAGCGAAAAAGGAGTAGCTGTCTTACATTGAGCCAAAGTATACTACCTTTGCTTCAGTGAAATTGTTTGATGACAACTTTGGTTCCGATTTTCTTTTATGAAAACAATATCTCGCTTTTTTATTTAAAGTGATTTCTTAACAACAACAACAGTTGCAACAGCAGCAACAACAACAACAGTTTCCGCAGCAGCAACAACAACAGCAACAACAACAACATCAGCAGCAACAACTTCAGCAACAACAACATTTCTATCATATATTTCAAGCTGGAAGCGTAGAGCCTGCGGTTGTTCCTGAACAATCTGGTAACATTCAACCGGAGCGCATTCCTAGCCAAGCAGATACTGTTTCAGTACAGAAGCCACTGTCAGTGTTATCAAGCCAAAACTATATCAGCAAGGCTCTTTAGCATAGAGATAAATGGAACGAAAATATAAATCTGAAAGTGCGCATTAATAATATATTTCAAGGTAATATTTTAATTTCATTGATAATATTTTAATATTTCGAAATAACATTTGAATGCCAGCAACCATTGTAGCCATTTCTAAACTTGGTAATTCAGCGTGACCTACCTTCTGCTGAATTTGAAGGACAATACAGTTGTAGAAAAAATAATTTGTAAGCAAAGGTTTTGCCTTGGATATTTTATATTTGACTGCATCATGAAAATCTACAAAATTCAGCATGGGCGCATTTTCTTAAAACGTATTTACGTCTTATCATCTTTTTTGAAAATAAACCGATCCCATTATCTGGAGGCAAATCAAGTCATCAACAGATTTTCACAAACCACTGCTGTATTTGTTAGAGTGAAATCTTTTGTGTTCTTATTCGCTGCTGCGTTGCTTAAAACGAAAGATGCAACAAATTTGTGGTTGTTTTTCACTGCACACTGCGTATAAATCGTAATGACTGGAAGTAACAAAAAATATTTGCTCCAACTTTTTCACCTCGTTCGATGATGGGCAGTTAAGAGGTGACGGATATGAAGACAGACATGTACGTCAACAAATTCTAGTCTTGTATGAAAATCACCGAAAATAATGACGTATATTTGGTGTTAAACGACGTTTGCATATCAAAGGCACTTACAATCTAACGTGATATTATAACATGCTTTGACATTTTTTGACAAAACTGCTGCAAAAAATATAGGGGGAGTATTTTTCGTTCAAGGACCGGTGGAGAACAAACTGTGATCAGAACAATAGCTTTTGTTGGAGACGAAATTGTCAGGTGTGGAATGTGTTGACGAATCCAATATAATACTTTTACCAATAGCATAACCTGGAGAAGTTTTAAACTAAAACTTTAAAACGAAACTATTGTTGAAACCCTTAAATTTCCTCAATGCGTATATACGTAGTGTTCCATAAATATGTTTTATCATTATGCAATCTGTTTGACTTCGTTAATTTGTTTACATCATCTCAAAATTTAACAGCGTGTGTAATAATAATTCAAAATGTCAAGGTTTCTTTTTGATACGTTCATATTTTCAGACATTGAAATGACGCAAATTGAAAAGGCGTTTTTTGTGTTGCAGCAGGGCTTCTCAAAGTTTTTGCCAGGGACGTTTTTCACCTCGTTAAAAATCTCCGCGGTTCATCGCGTTTGACATTGATTAACGGCAGGACCGTCTCCAGGATTTCGCAGCAGGGGGGCCAAAAATCACGAGGGGAGACCACATTTTTAGATAAAATATTGGATGATTGCAACAACCGGGAAACCAAACATGAAATGAGGGGGCACATGTTTTAAATGGGGGCCGGACACCATTGTCCCCCCCGCTGGCGACGGACCTGATTAACGGTTCAAAATATACCTTTTTGATATTGTATTGAGTTATTTAAATATTAGCTTCTAGTAACAGAGCAAAACAATGCTTCTATTAATAAAGACGAAATAACGCTTCTACTTCAAAACAACGCTTGGTAATATTGACTTTACTGATTTATTAAGTGTGATGGTGCAACTCCTCTTTGCTGCACAGCAATTCCAATCACAGATCAATGTTTGTCAACACTCGTCTCAATGCCCTTTCGTGGTTGTTAAGGCTTGAACAATAAATGTTTGTGATTGCTTTGCTGACAAAATTGAAAGGGCATACTGGCGGAAATGTATTGCCCCAAATGGGGGTAGGAGTGACAATGCTGCGAAATCAGATGATATTGGAATTTCTGTTCTAACACAAGGTGTGACACATTTTTCCTGAAAATCAAGCAGCACCGTGGAAGCAAAAGATAGTCAGGCAAGTTTTTTCTGAGATTCAAGAACGAGATCATTGTTGCTTTGTTCTATTTTTCAATCGGGTTTTGAATCGGATCTAATTTGGTATTGTTTAAATCTGGAAGAAAATATTTATGAAATATTATTAATCACATTGACGAATGGATCGACTTCATGGTATCAGATTCCACATTATTGAACTATTGTTCGATGAGAACATCTCAAACGAATCATTTTTGCTTTTTATTTCCCAATGTTTCCTTTTTTACAATTCTTCAATTTTTATTTCAATGCAAAAAATGGATTTTTGTCCTTAAGAATAGATTAAGTTTTATCAGGTTTTCAACCAATCTGATTAATAGCGCAATTTAAACAACCAGCTCTTGTGGTGAAAGTGCTAGAAAAAAGGCTTGATTTTTCAATATTAATAAACTTCTTAACACTTTTCTTTTCGTCAGCCACCTTACTTTACAATTCACAATGCAGTAAAAGTAAATCTAGTCGTGACTCATAGTTATCGCACAACGAAATCTTCTATACACGTTAGTTACTACTGTCAAGTACTGGTTAGTCTTCAACAAAATACAGCTGTGAACATTGTCCACCTCAGCATCTTCTAAATCGCTATGTTTTGCCATTATGAATTTGTTTACTTGTTTTCTTGCTTTCCTCTTTTCTTTTTGTGTATTTGTTTCCTTGCGTGCTTCTTTCAAATGGACGAATGTTGCTTTCATGAAGTAAGCATAGCTTGTGTTTTTTCCTGCTTTGACTGTTATATACTGTAGATGCTTTTCTTGATTGGATGCACATGCGTATTGTATATTAAATGTAGCTGAAACAAAATCTGTTTAAAATAAGTGGTAACACGCCAAATTTTTGTGCAAAAAAGCATTTATTTATACACCTCTTCTCCAGACTTTCCAATTCGTGGCATTGATCAGATAACCTAAGGGTTAATTCCAGGGTTTCTCAACCTGTGGGCCACGGAAGAATTTTTCACAGGCCATGGCCTGATATTATTGAAGTTGAATACGTTTAGATAGATTAACCTCAAAAACAAGGGCTCTTGTTGCCATGAAAACAAAATCTATAAGCAGGCTTAATGTGGAAGATGACTTGATCTGTGCATCATCATGTATTGAGCTTCGAATATCATTGCTTATTTCTGACAACAAGCAGGCTCAGCTTTCGCAATGATTGTAGCGCACGTTGCATAATTAAATGATGTTTGTTGTTGTTTTTATTTCTGCTCTTTGCATGTGCAACAGTTGTCGCATTGGAGCAGTTGCATGTTCGATGGGCCACGGGCCCTCTGTTTGTTTACTAATTGGGCCACATGCTTGAAAAGGTTGAGAACCCCTGGTTTATTCGGTCTCCTAGCTCTAAACCACGGAATACTTTCAGTTATGGAAAAAGAGCATTTGTTTTTATTTTATTACTTCGAATTCGGAAAAAGTAAATGATACAATACTACTTTTGCAGAGGCACAGCATTTCTTACTTTACACCACTAGCCAAACTTTGTGCAATGCTCTCGAAACAGTGAAATACGCTCTTTTGTCTTTCAGTGTTCAAAGCACTTTGCATGACCACATACTGCGTCTTCCATGCAGTGGCCTGTCTCGGGTATGGGGGGGAGGGCAAAAGTGGTGAAATTTATTTTACCCACTCGAAACTAAGAAAACAACCATTTTTGCTGAAAATTTAATAGAAAATATCAGATTTTAATATCCAGGGGTCATGGTCAATAACGCAGCCAATAATTCTGTTCGGGTGGCACCAGTTAATGACGTCGTCAGTCACTGACGTCGTCTCGGGTCCGACTGTTTCTTCCGTTTATTTTCTAACAATTGAGAGTTGATATGAAGCACCAGTAAAAATCTTAGCAAGTTTATTGCGGGGAGCGCCATAGCCTCTTCGGCCTCATTCTGGCCGCCCCACTGGTCAAGGCCCCCACTTCCAACGCCCATGGTTACGTTTCAGACATTGTGACAAGTTTTAAGTCCGTGGCGTTGAAAATCTGACTGTCACGCAAACAACTGCTGTTAAAGCTCCCACATATTTACAAATTACATAAAATTGCTGCGGCCATCTCCGATTTTACGAAATTTCTTCGATGGCCACTAGTGTGCGATAAATGCCCCAGTCAAGAGACTAAGGAAGAAAACACTAGTTATTGCACGAAGTCGAAACATCAGCAGTTAGTATCGTTACCGTACCAGTCAAGCAAAAATTGTTGATTCATGAAAGCTTTGTTAGCCTTTAGAGCCGGGGTGGGAACCTATTTATTATCACGGGCCTCATGAATTGTTCATTATCGCTGGTGAGCCGCAAAATCAGTTGATTTTATCCTAAAATTCCACCTTTGTTTAACTACGACGAAGAGTGACTTCTCTTGACTTACTGTCTACAGATAGTAATTGTAAGTAGGCCTACCTGCTTATTATGGAGCTTCGTTTTTACTCATTGTTGTATACTCTCACTTTGGGTAGCGAAAATTCTGATGCAGGCCATTTCAAATGTTCACGCGGGCCGCAGGTTCTCCACCCCTCCTTTAGAGCTAGATTTTTCGTCCAGTGCTTTGGCTGTCGTGCGTTGTTCTTGTACAGTGTACACGGAACTTATTGTACCATCCAAATTAAATGTGATTCATTTCAAAAGCTACGGTCTTTTTTACAATAGTTGCAATGCGTTGTGTGATTTTTTGACAAGATTTACAATTTGGTTAGCCACACAATGTATAAATTATGGTATTGCATTATCACATAAATGAGTTTAAAAGCATGTTACGGTCCCTATGGATAATTTACAATTTTATTTGCTGAAACGTTTGAAGCAAAAATAAACATTCTGCTTTAAAACATTTATTTTCTTAATGGTTTATCTTTCGCAAAAATTTTGCCTATGTCTAACATTTGAATTAATAAAAAGGCGAACAGTTAAACTTTGCCATGGGCGCCATTTTGCATAGATATGCCACTGCTTCCATGTCAATTAGTAGGTTAACTGTTCTTTTTAATTTTTCGTGTTTTCGACATTTGCAAAAGTCCAGTACAAATCTTGAAACGTCAAAAACACGTTTGATCACTGCATGTAGAAATGCACCCACGTAAGGCCATGAACAGGACTCAGTAGGTGTTCATTGGAAACTCGTCTGTATTGGGCAAACAGTCAAGTCACGCAATAGCTGCATTACCAAAGCAATTGGGTTTAAGTTGGGTACCCGGGCAACAACCACCCGCACAACTGCCACCTATGGCAACTGCCACCCCAGGACAACTGCCACCTAGGATAATCGCCATCTATGACAACTGCCACCTGAAAAACCTCCACCCGGAAAACTGCCACCTACGACAACTGCCACGTAGGAGAATGCATTTAACTATCAAATTTAGTTTGCAATATCGCGTTGCGGTACGTAGATGAGCTCTTGCGGCACTGCGGTTGGGAACCACTGTTCAACGGTATTATTACTTCAACACAGTGCAGCAAAAATGACTTGCAACAGTTCTGTTGCTGTCATGTGGTGAACAAATGAAAAGCTAAAGTAAAGCAATGCATGGAACATGAAATGCACGGATGCAAACGGGTTTGATGAGTGCGTAGAAGGCCAACTACCAACTCGGACAACTGTCAGGCCAGCTACCAACTCAGACAACTGCCACCAAGGACATTGCATTTTACACATCACATATATGAACTACCAAGTTCTGTTTGCAATACCGTCTCGTGGTTATGGGCCTATGATGAGTTCTCGCGGCCCAGAGTGTGGGAACCACTGTTCAACGGTATTATTACTTCAACATAGTGCAGCAAAAATGACTTGCAACGGTTCTGTTGCTGTCATGTAATTAACAAATGAAAAGCTAAAGTAAAGCAATGCGCGGATGTAAACGGGTTTGATGAGTGCGTAGAATGAATACGATAATGTGTCTGAGAGAACTGAGCTGTGAAAAAGTTGACGAGGCTCATGAAAACTTAAGGTTTCCACTGACTTAATGGTAATAAACGCAGAGTTCAATATGTCCTAGGTGGCAGTAGCCCGGGTGGCGATTGTCCTAGGTCCCAGTTATCCCAGCTAGTGGATGTAGTCCCAGAAACTTATTACGACCAACAAGACTACTGCAATCTTTCTAGAGCCAGGTACGTAGTGGTGTTCTCAGAAATTTAGGGTCCCTGTGCAAAATATTTTAGCAGCCTCCTTGTGTTTTCGTGTGTTAAAGATCAAGAACAGGTCGAGCAGAATAGATGAAACAGGAACAACAGGCTGCGAGAGGGTTTTTCAGAGTGTGTGTGACATTTCATCAGCTCTTCTTAGGAATGCAAACCGGACAAAGAGCTTTCCTTGGCGTGTCTCCAGTCTCAACGCACGACTTCCTTGATCACCTCGTTGCTGTCACAAGCACAGTTGCACAATTCCCTTTGTGAACGAACAAATCATATACAAAAAGTTTAAAATAAGACCTTAGGATTACCATCAAAATGATTGAAAGGAATTAATGAAAGGAAGCAATATAATTTGATTCTAATGGAACAGAAGACTACAACAAACATTGGCCAAGGTATTCCTGTGCTAGTACGTCAACAGTTGAGTTCGAATCCAAGGTCGAAACACAAAACAGCCTTCAGGAACCTAGGGGTAAGTTCAAACAAGTTTGTAACTCTTTGAAGTATAAAAACACCTGTTTTTTTCTGTCATTTGACCGTCATTGACCGATGCTTTAAATTGCCTGAAAAATGAAGACAATGCGACCATAATATTTATTTCCGGTCATTAAAAAATATCCACAAACGAGAAAATGACAGTCGCTTTTAAGCTATATCGGACAAATGCCCGCAATGTCTCAGCGAAAAAAACAAACAGCAAGTCACAACAAGATTTTCACAACAATGTTTATAGCTGCATGCACTTTTAAAATTTTTAGCAATAGGCATCTTTCCGACTGTTATTGAATACTGAGTACTGCTGCACTGTATTTGCTGACCAATGCTCTCAGTTTGCAGGCAAGTGGAAAGAAGCTTCGTTCATGGGTCCTATTCAACAATTGTATGTTAAAAATAACACATCCAGTCTAGCAAGTTCTTCAGGTATGTTAGTTAAGAAGAACAGACATACTCATGAGAAAAACGTTCGAGTCGTCAAGCCGAAGTCTTATTACTTACGATAGAGTTAAGAAAATGACGGAAATGATTTCGGGTCCTAAAATAAATCCATTTCACATTGAGAGGTTGCAACTTAATATTTGTGCTGATTTTTGCAACAACAAAAAGTCTGAAGCACATGTTTCAGAAAAAGTTTTTCCTGCAGTTATCGATCCTTGTCTAAAACTCCTGGACAATTTTTCCTCTCTGAAAATGCAGTAATGCTGCAGTTATGATTGCCGCTCGGCACAGCAGCAAACTGCAGAAAAGCACACTCAGTGAGCGACTGCATAAAAAAGAAATGCTTACAAACAATCCTGTCATCAACAATTGCGTTTAATCTACAGCTTATAAATGGTCAGGAGCAGGGTCGGTGCTAGGTGGTTTGCCCCCTCAAACTTGGACTTTGAGGTCCCGATATACAATATATTGCATTTAACACGTAGTATTTACGTAAGCAGATGCGATGATTCAGTTCAGCAAATGTTTATAAGAGCATGTTGCATTGAAACATTTCAATGTATATGTAGGCTATATAGTATACACAAGAATTACTGCCTAATCTAAAACAATAAATCGGAGATCTAATGAACATACTGCGTGTTTGCCACCAGGCATTCTTCAACCAAACGTTTTGCTCTTCTGGTGTGAATTTATCAGATAAACATCCTACCGTATCGACCTAACACACAAAAGGCCGTTTCAAAGGAAAAACAATGATGGGTACGAATTAGCGATAAACAGCAGCAATAGTCAAACCTCCGCATAAATGAAAAAAGCACTTTTGAAAAACAGCGACAAGACCAATGAGTTCAACATTTATAGCAGTACTCTCAATCAAAATTCAGTAGTCATTAAAACTCAAAAAGCTAAAACTGATAGAAACTAGCAGAGCGTAACCTTAATGGAAATGATTAATCAAATCGCACTCCAATGTTAAAGTGCGGAAAGTGATCGTTAACTCTGTTCTTTAAAAGGACTGCTGAACTTTATCGCTTAAGGACAACTTTATAATTTAACATTAGACTGATTTCCTCAATTCACACCACAAGAGCAAAAACTTTGATTGATCTAATGAACAGTTAGGCTACGATTTTCTTAACCTGCACAATAGTAATTAAACTTTCATTACAAGACCACGTAGACAAACACAAAGATAAAAGCAATAGCATACAAAGAATAAAATATTTTCTCTATTTCTAACTCGAATACAAGTAAAAGGTCTTATCTCTCTACGGGATATTGTCGAAAAACAGGGAGACAAATACAGAATGTTTTTTACAGTGGGAATAAAATTAGCGCCATCTTGTGATATATCCTAGACTTGAAAGCACTGCTGTAAAATGACTGCTCATTGGCTAAAATACCTTTACTACCATGAAAGATGCAGTGCTATTGGTAAAATAACTGCATTTATCATTGGTGTAAAGTGTTGAGTTTTCATTGAACAACTTTGGTGCAAGATACATTGAATATTGCAGGCGCGGGCTAAGAAAACGATTTTACCTGATTGTATACCCTGGAAACCGGCTGTTTTATCCTTGCAGAGAGAAAGGATGCAACACAAGTCTACGGCATAATTTTCCTCAATAATTTCTCATTATACTAAAAATGCTTACAATCAACGTGTATTCAGCAGCCTTACCTACACAACTGCTAGCTCACCAAGACCAATGCTATATGACAACGAAGCTATCCACGTTGCATTTCGCAATGGTTGACTTAGATAACAGGGAACTTTGGGTGGTGGGAAAACCAATTTCTTTGACGTATTAGATAAATATGAATGTTGAAGGGGAAAATGTGTGAAATCGGTTCTTGGTGAGTTCAGTTCTGGTAGATTTATATGCCCTACCAAAGGTTCTTAATAAGAATTAGGGTAGCCGTTTTACCAGAGGCTCCCCAAGTCGGGGGATACGGGTGGCTCTTCCTCTGGTTCTGAGCAACAGGCATGCACTGCGAAGAGACATTGTTTAAAACAGAGTGTTCAGCATACATGACGGACTGGTCTACCCAAACAGTGTTTAGCTGTCACGTGAGACAGATGTTTTTATGCCACAACAGAACAACTTGTCAACAACTGAGCATTTTAACAGCAACTTAGTGATGGTTTGGAAGTACATTAGGGCAAAATTGTCGTTATCAGCGGTTTATCCTCCGCAGGGTACGGTAAATCCAATCGCACAATGGACATAAAAATAAATACAGTAGACACTGCACAAGCACATACCTTAAATGAGCAGACTATCTTTGAAAACTACTACAAACTGTTTTTCAAGGTTGATGCCGCAAAATCAATTCGTACATTTTCATCAGTTTACCGTCAGCTGTTTTCATTTAGACGTCCTACTTTTGTTCCAACAGATCATCCAGCTGGTTCTCGGCATTGTTGTTATTGTGTTAGCAATTGTAAACATGCTCTTTTTTGCTGCTGGCCTTGGAAACTTTTTTGCGATGATTGCATCTGGTATTTGGACTGGATGCATGGTGAGATGCTGTTCTTTATAAATTTAGGAAAATACAGGTTCTCATGTTGCAGTGTGAAAAGCAGACGTGGGTAAATCTCCCTGAGAAAAATATAATAAAATATTGTTAGAAAACGTTTTCGAAAAAATAATGAAAAAGGAAGTGTTATTTTGGTGATACTTAAAAATAATTAGACATTCCATTTTTCCTTATGGATTAAAGGTACCGCGCTCTTCCATAAACCGACCAGTTGTAATTCTCTAGGCATGCAGTACGTCTTCAATAGATTTACAAGTTTGTTCTTTTACGTGTCTTTTTTGCAGATCATTGCTGGTGGTTGCCTCGGCATCGCCACAACCATGTCAACGTCCGACTGCCCAGTGAGAATTTGCTTTGCTTTGAGATTTTTTCCACGTTGTTCATTCTGATCTGCGTTTTTCACACATAAAATTTAAGTGTGTATATCCATTGCTCACTGCGACAAGTAAAAAATCAGATAGTTTTAAAATAGCATTTAACTATCTTTTTGTAAGTTGACACCTAACCAGCAATCGGCACTTGTCGTGATGGAATTTCTCTGTTTGGAAATTCACAAACCTGATAAAATGAATATCGACTTTTCTGTACATCACAAAACAGACGGCTAATCCATTTCATTCTTCGAAAGAGTTGTAGGGACAATGCTTACCAGGATTAGCTCTATCAATACGACCTGATTGCGGGCGTTTTTGCGAAAATTTTACTTGTATTGTCAAGCACAGGGACGCCATGAGATTTTCATTTGAATTTTTTCTACGATGTTCATTCTGGTCTGCGCATATAACCCATAACAGTTTATGGAGTTTATCCATTCCACAGAGCCACGGGTAAAAAGCAGGTAGTTATAAATATCTTTCAACTACATCTTTAAGTTGACACTCACAAGCACCGATTCAGATGTGAAGAAAGATTTGGCGGAACACACTATTATAATTAAGATCCAATGTACCGACTATCAGTAGCCCATGAAGAATACGCCTTTCCTTCTACGCAAGAGTTGTGGGAACAGTGTTTCCCAGAATTCCCGGCATGAACACCACACGCATACGGGCATTTTTGGTAAAATGTACTCTAACGTTTATTGAAAAACCTTAGCTTCACATAAATCGTAAAGTTGGTTGGCACAAATTAAGTACTCACTGTTTTTACTGAAGACATTCTTTTTTTTCAAATCACCTTCCGACACCAAGTCAGTTTCGTAGAAGATAGTTTTATATCTTACGAAGTTACTATTCGAAAACAACCAAACACCAAAACTTATAAATATGATCAGTGATCACAAATAAATTTGTTTTCTCAAGATATGCAAGTGCTTCATAGCTACGTCCTCTTGTTTGCCTGCGGTTCATTATCTCTTGGTTTCATTTATTGTTGAACATAGCCATTGCTTGTACGTGAATTTTCGTGATAGTCATTTGTGAAGATGTATTGAAGCAACTTTTTTCACATTGAAATAAAGACGACGTCTTACTTATTTCTTTCATGCGCAGATAATCTCAGGAATAGCCTTATCCACATCTGTTGCTTTGGCTTCATGCGCAATGACTGGTGTGGAACTAACCGGAGCGATACTTGGAAGTTTATCGTACTTAAAAAACTCGGTGGGGTGCAGAGGATTTTTGACAATTCAGAACATCAAGGACAAATTTTGGTTTTGTGAACGTATTTCAAATTTTTCTGTGTTATGGTCAACGTGTTTTAAATCTTTTTGACAACAGATGTACTCAGAAAACATGTGCTGAGTTAAATCGTCCTGTCACGTGTACAAAAACTATTAAACTTTTTTTTTAACACTCACCAAATGCAGGTTAAGCATCATGCAGCCTTCGGGCTGCCGCCAATTATCCTCAAATAAATCTGTCGCACTGCATGCGATCCAACAAAAAATGTAGATTCCAGACCCGTAATCAGGGGGCGCAGGGGGTCGAAAGCGCCCTGGAAATTTTTTCACCCCCCCTAAAAATGTGTAGGACATAGTTTACAAGTATTGATATAGTTTAAAAAATTTGGGCCCCCTTCAGAAAACTCTTCGCCCCCCCTGGTCGACAATATCAGTTTCAGGGTAGGTGCAAAAGTCCTCAGTCCTGCAATCTGCAAGAAATTCTTACTGGATAAAATGTGGAAAGGGTAAAGCAAGGCCAGAAACAACCAAACAAACGAACTCAAGGCTAAAATGCAAAAATTAAAACCCAAGCTGCGGAAAGTAAAAACTAGAAAATATGACGTTCTCTGATGTGAATGCTGTCACTAAAGCTGAAAACGTATCCGACAACACTGATTTTGCGTCGACGAATCGTCTTCGTCGCCTACATGGAGACTAGTTCGCATGATCATGAAGATGGTTGGCAATCGCAGCTTCACCTTTATCATGGGCAACGGCAAATTGAGCAGACAGGGGTGCGTCCTGGCACCCCTTCTCTTCAACATGTATATCTCTGACCTGCCATACACCGTCTCCAGGAAGTGTGCATACGCTGACGACCTTGCAATCATGCATGCCGATGGAGACTGACAGGAAGTGGAAGGAGTGTTGAGCAAGGACATGGCAACCGCAGATGAATACCTCCAGACCTGAAAGATGAAGCTCAGCACTACAAAAACGGTGTCTCCAGTCTTCCACCTCAACAACAAGGAAGCTAAACTTGAGATGGCTCGCTGGCTTGGGCTGGGGTGCTGGAGCAACAAAGTTGCAAACAGCCACCGTAACCCTGTTTCAATCTCAACAGAATACTGCGCTCCTG
>Ga0210059_1006420_pt1 | contig 18861 bp, 12 predicted proteins | sample Ectturendosymbi2_FD_188042 | JGI IMG/M metagenome (GOLD analysis project Ga0210059, IMG submission 188042) | Ecteinascidia turbinata endosymbiont from Florida, USA - Sample 2 (SPAdes) (version 2) | ecosystem: Host-associated > Tunicates > Ascidians > Unclassified | place: Key West, Florida... | reverse complement strand
CACTTGTCCTGGGTGGCACTTGTCCTGGGTGGCACTTGTCCTGGGTGGCACTTGTCCTGGGAGGCACTTGTCCGGGAGGCACTTGTCCTAAGTGGCAGTTTTCCGGGTGGCAGCTGTCCTGGCTGGCGACTGTCCGAGGTTGGAGTTGGCCTAGGTGTCACCTGTCCGGGTGGCTGTTGTCCTTATACCAGGGCCGTGCCACTTGACGGGTCCTCAATAATCTGGTTGGCACTGGGCACGGTGCCCCAAGACACACAGCGCAGGAGATCCGATGATGATGTTAAGACCTAACCATTAAAAACGTCCATCCCTACCACAAACACAAGTCTTTAAACGGAAATCATTTTACAAACCGCTTATGCCTGGTTCGAAATCACAACAAAGTAAACATCTCCAATGCAAGAAATGGATACAAATATAAATAACGTCATTATAACAACATTCCACTGTTTGAAGGATACAAATATGAATAACATCAATAAAAGCATCCCATCCCACTGCTGTTGAAAAAACAATAATTTTCATCTGAATAAGTGGCGCTAACATGCCACAACTTATGGTTCAACGTTATCCACAAACCCATCTTGGAGACTAAACCTACCTGGAGGAACATTGACATCTTTCAGCATTTCCTTTGACTTTTCACTGTACAACTTATTGCTTTGAACAGGATGGAGTTGTTTCGCTAGCGCCATCTCGGGAGTTTCTGGAACAGGAGTTGCTCCTTTTCCTTTGTTTGCTTCATAAGCTTCCTTGTATTTTACCTGTTCATTGATTAAACAAACTGATGTTATACTTACATTCTGATTGTGCTGTTATGACACTCAGCGTGCAAACGTTTTGTCAAATCTGTCGTTGCGACTCGCGAGCGTCAATCAACACACACGTTCTTACAAATTCTACTGCAAGAAGCTTCTCAGTCCACTGACAATCAACTTTTTATTTCTTTAAATTTGTGTACCAAGTTTTTTTGTGTACCAAGTCTTTAAATTTGTGTACCAAGTTGCCAGGCCAATGAAAGATTTCAAAGTTAACAATGGAAACCTTGAATTAACATAAAAAAGCAATAAAAAAACTTACATCAGAGCATGTATTAGCAACTTGCTTCATTTCCTTGTAGCTCTCTGTATCTGTTGGTTTGAATTCGTTCTTTGCTTTTGTCTGTTCAAACTCTTTTTTGTAGTTTGTCTACAAGCGAAGAAAACCAACATCAGACAGCATGGTAGTATCAGCGCCATTCAAAGCGTATGAAAAATAACAAGTAAATTGCAGGCAACGCATTACAAATGGTCAAAGCTGTAACATTTGATAATGGAGACAAGGCTACGTCATGAAGGTGTAGTGTGTAAACAATATTGATAACAGCAAACCTACGGCCAAGATGCACCAGATCAGTGCCAAACTTTAGAACTTAAAAATTAGACAATATATGTGTAGAGATTTTTAAAAATTTGATAACTTCTGGTACAGGTTGTTTCTCCCACCTTAACTCCCAATCTTAAACTGTTGCACCTTTTTGCAGAAAACGCTTTTTACAGCTTTTGCGTTTTGCAAACTCAATTCATTTACTTTCTTTTAATACCAGTAAAATTTCTCAATTTACAATGGCTTATAATCTTATCAAAATCTGTTCGTCAATAAAAACTTTTAACTGAAGTCACATATAAAAAATCCAAAACTCCCCAAAACATGTTGCTCCACAAGCTTTAAACCGGGATGCTGAAAAGAGACGAACAGCAACAAATTTTAAGAAATTTTTGTAAATGACGCGACATCAACTCCAGTTAGATTTCCGCAGAGAAACAACCACAACCAATAGATGACTGTACATTAAATGCATGACAGAGGTTGCACACACATGGCACTAGTAATGTTGCAAAGTTAATTTTTGTGTTTCGTCATTTCATCTCTTCTAAAAAGGTCACAACATCACATCTGTGATACAATGCACGCAATCCAGGATTTGGACAAAAGCTTCATTACTGGCTGCGATGGCGGCAAAACGGCGCTTACGTCACTCTGCACTTTCTTGACGTCAACATGAGCTTCATATTCAGGAGTGATGTGGACTGGATAATAAACCAACTGCTTGTCATAATCCCAGTCTTCTCGGTAGTTTTTCTGCATCAAAGGTGAGCACGAGTGTATGCAGGTACGCAAACATGCATGTCATTACTGCAAAGGTATTTCAATATGTGCAACTCACATCAGATATAAGTTCAGCAGCTTTGATTCCTCTTTGAACAACAGGATGATCAGAACTATCCATTGTTTGGAATCCTCTGTAGTTATCAATTGTTTCTTTGCGTTGCTTCTGATATTCAATCTGTAGAAACGTATTGAAAGACATAACCAGTTTAGAAGCTTGTACTTGGGTTTTGACCACAAAATACATGTTATTATCTTGTTTCAAACAAGTTGCCGCTATAGTTGACTATTAGCGCATGCTGAGGAATATATTGATGCTCATGGCAAATACAACTTACCTGCTTTAACATGCGCAACTATGCACAGCTGAAACGAGCTAATAGCAATAAGCTGTGAGTGCCAAGAATAATTTCTACAAGCAGTAGGATGATTAGTAAATACAATGCCATCACTATGCTTCACACAAAAAGAGGTCAATGTTTTGTTGGCTATTACAACAGCACCGAAACAATATGCAAGCAAAACTAGCAGGAAATGCAATTTGGCAAGTAATGCACGGAGTTGCTGTAGATTCTTATTGTGAACAATATAGCCACAAATATCGAAAACAATTTTTAATTCAACGTTTCAGCTTAGTCGTAAGCCATCATCAGGAACAGAAAAACGACTGGAACGAAATTTACATCACTGGCATTCTTCGCTGTTTCTTTGGCTCTGATGAACTCCGGGTAATCAACAGGAATGTTGTGATGATGCATTTCCTTCTCAGCATCTTTCTGATATTCAGTCTGAAATAAATTTTTTTAAGCTTGAATTACTTTACTTAAACTTAAAAATAAAATGTTGGTTTCATAGAGGAGTGTGAATAATGTGTTTCCTGCCACCATCTTCGCCAGGTTCAATTAAAAACACTGACGCCGGTTTAAACAGACAGTTACCCACTTTACACTGCACTTATCGGATTGACGCGTGAGCGATTCATCGCCTATGGCTTACCTTCGTGAACACACTTGCGAACTCGATATTGGGGAGTTTTTACACAGCAAGGACTCAAAGATTTGCTTCGTGGGTTTGGCCTATGGTGTTGCGAAAGCTGGGGAATCGGTGAAAATGAAAAGGTGAAGCCTGATTCCGCTACACAAAGGTTCTTTTTGTAGGTGTTGTTGGAATCGCCGAGATGTGATTTTGTTTAGTGTAGTACGAAAAATAACAGCCAGCAGAGAAATTCGTGGAGAACTGCTGGGCGATCAGGTGATAAAATCCGCGTGGCATCGTAATTGCACTCTTCAAGTGACTTTGATAGAATTTGAACAGCCTCTACAGGGCAGGAAATGGGAGTTAGTTTTTACATTGCAAAGCCACTTTGTTGATTTCAGTCACGATCATTAACCAGTCTGTTCTCTGCAGCATAATAAAAACGAGTGCCAAATATGAGGATTCACAGCACTTTGTAAGCAGAAATCTACGAACAGTGGGTAGGCTACTGCAATTCACCAAATTGCAACTGTAACCTATTCTACAAACTTTTATGCCACATTTTATGCTACTCCATGTGTTCCATTATGAACAGAGGAAATCATAACCACATAACTGGGAGACAAAGTTCAAAGTGTAGCCTATACTGGAGTCATCCACTTCCAATATTAGGCTACATATTTTGCACAGAGGTTGAATCACTCTACTATACCAAGGTGTAATGAAAACCTATTAAATCAGTATTGGGCTAATATTCCTTCAGCCCAATATCTGATATCTTGTAACCTACCGAATAATATTCCAGTTTGCTCAACCGATTGAATTTTGCTGACTAACTAGGTGTAGTTAGCCTACGGGCAGAACTATTAAATAAATTAATCCGTCATTTTTGCTACATATTATCTTGAATAGGCTAATCTGATCCACGGTAGTGGTTTTACTGTAGCATCAAACAAGCACAGAAAAGGTTGCAAAAGACTTAATGCAAACCACCCAACCTCTTTTCCGCTCGAATCCCTTATTATCGGATTCCCAACCTACCTCTGCTAGTTGGATTCGCTGAATCGGTTATGGTTGAAAAAATGCGCGCTCAAGCAGCTCGGTGAGACACTCACGGTCGTGCTTGAGTGATTCCCAATCCAACGCGAACACGATAACAGCGCAGTGTAAAGAGGTAACTGACCACTTCCGGACAGAGTTGCTAGTCGGGCCGGGCTTTTCCGTTCGGGCCGGGTTCGAGCTTAAATTTTTCAAAATAGTTCGGGGCCGATTTCGGGCCTGCATACAAAGTTCTTTTTATAATATTCAGAGTAACGATTTTTTTCGTTCGTGACGTGGATTTGTTGTGCTCACCGCGGGGAATTTTGTAGATGGGATTTGTGATTTTTTTTTCAACGATACTCTAGAATTGCAAACACATCTGCGGTCTTTCGTTCTCTGCTCGGATTAGCCTCACACGCTTTTTGAGAAGGTAACAGCGGTGAGGAAATTAGCGCGCGATGGAGTTGCGTCGAAAAGATCAATCACTCCCGCGATTCTTGACTTGTTTTAAGGAACAATTTCGCTGGATTTTGCACCAAGCAGGGATTATGACTTCCTTTCAAGTGCTGAAATGACAGATATTTTGATTTCGACAATCAGTTTGTTTGGACACTGCTTCTGTTGAAGCAATGAGTTGATTAAATCTTAAATAAAAATGATTAATTTTTAATTATTTAGTTATGCTTACCTTGCTACGCCACCAATGTACCGCAGTTACGCATATCTTGACTCACTCGGTAAATTTGGCTTTCGGGCCTAATTCGGGCTTCAAAAATAAATGTCGGCTCGGGCCTGGTTCAAAATGAGGCCCGTTTAGATCTCTGTAACTGGATATGTCACAGGCCATACCTCCCTTACAGAAGCTGTGATAGTGCAGGAAGATAAATTATTTGACAGGTACCAACACCCAGTAGCGCAGCCAGCCCAAAATTTTTTGGAGGCCAAATATTTTGACTTTAAGCGAGAAACAGTATTTTCCTTGGGACGCCGCCTCTCGGAAACACAAAACGGTAAAATACGCTAGAAATTTAGGGGGCCCTTCCCCCCTGCTACGCCTATGCCAACAACTATCCTCGAATATGACTATAAACCTGAACAGCTTATCTTGCAGACCATGCCCGACCCATCAAGCCACCGTACCATCTGACAGAGACATAAACCTGTTCATATTAGGTACTTACCTTCCTGGTATCTTCGAACCTAAGCATAAAGTAATCCTGGTATATATTGCAAATACCATTATTCTGATTAAGTTTCAGCTGAAAAGAACTGGGTGTGAGTTGTGAGTATTTCTCCAAACCCACAGACCTCTAAGACCAACATGTACAGTCGTAATTTTCTACCCAGAAAGTAGCGTGCATAATAAAAACTTTAATCTTGCCAGCTCTCTAAAAAAGTCATTGCCATTAGGCTTACACCTTTCAACATCATTCTTTTTAGGAAGAAAGATTATTGTCAAGGCTTTCGTTTTGAGACCAAGACACCAGCAGAGAAAGGTACCCTTTACCTATGATAGACTGCCAGAAATCACAATGACTAAACTTCTGCAGACGGGATGCTTTTTCTCTAGGCCTAGCTTAGGCAAACAAGAAATAAATTTTCCACGAGATAGTCATCGCACCAAAGTAATTGGAACAAACCAGATAACAAGGATAACAACCAGGATATATTAGGTACCCGGGAAAATGCAAATATAATTTTGATTATATTTCTATTCTATGAGTTTGCTTGCTTACTTTATCCTGTTTATTTGTGAGATTTTTCGTGTTTATGTGCTTGTTTACGGAATAAATGAATGAATGAAATGTTCAGCCAATTTTTGAACTTTATCTATTGTTTCAGCACATTTCTGGCATGCCGAGTTAGCAGGGGTTCTCGCTGCAGATCGCCGACAATTAAAAGCTTTGGGCATATATTATATCTGAATAAGAGCTGATGATGCCTACTTCGTAGGTGAAATGTATACTCTAGAAGAGCGTTGTGTCTGATTCTTTGCTGGGAAAGGATTCCTTTCGATAGACAATGCTATAGGTTTACGGCGAGCTTACGAAGAATGTGCCAAGTGTGCTCTGTTTCATAGCCTTGCGATGATTGTTGTTTATGATATTAAAATCCGTTTAATGTCAACTTTCAATTCAAAACATCAAGCATAAAAAAGGTCGAAAAAAGGCAAATTGTAACGCTATAATGTTGCAGTCAGCTTGCGTCGCCAAGAAATTCGAAACTACATGGTTTGAAGTTGCAATTCAGATAACTCGCCGCAATCAGTCTATTCATGCTGTATTTGTTCACCTTGCTCTTATGTAGCGGAGGTCTTGAACGCGCTTTCTGTTGGCGGTCTATCGAAAAGAATCTTTTTTCAGCTGAGAATCAGACACCAGGATCCAACAGAGCATTAGTATATATTTCGCCATTCGCCTACCACGCAGACACCATCAGCTCTTAATCCAGAGGTTCCCAACCTGGGGTACATTTGCCCCAAGGGGTACATTTGCCTATCCGAAGGGGTACATTTGAGGTTAGCAATATAAGAGAAAAAAATAGTTATATTATATTGATTTCGAAATATTTATACTTATATCAAAATCATATGCTTATTGTTAAATATATCTACGAATAACCATGATAAAATATTTTGTCATACGAGATTTTAGGAGTACATGTTCATTGTTCATCTGTCGAAATGCTGAAAGGATACATGCTCATGTGTCGAAATGCTTAAGGGGTACATAGGAAACAAAAGGTTGGGAACTCCTGTCATCAAATGCTTTCTGTTCGTAGTGGTTTTATATATGTCTCAGCGATTATGTAACATCGCCTGCCACATTTCTCTGCTGCTGTGGTGAGAAATCTTCGAACTTGCAGCTTTCCAACTCACTCACCGAAAAGAACCCTCCACCAGGTGCAGCCCAGCTCTGGTGCTTATCACATTAGCAACTTTGACTCATCATCGATGGTGATTTCTGGAGCAGTGATTGTCACGTGACATCCATGTTCGGTCAACCATGACCGCAATGCAAAGTTTAACAGTTGTGCAATAAACTATAGCAATAGAAACGTCATTGCTAGTTAGATCAAAGTAACGGAGTCGTCTAACAGCTCACAGAAACTGGGCAACCTTCATTGGTGCTGCGCGAGTTGCTGAATTGACTTTGCTCCTAATAGCAACCAATGTATCAGGTGAAACAGCACAGAAACTTATCTTATTCCGTCAAATGCACCTACATTTTTTCTTTTCATACAATACTGCATCGGAGGTAACAAATGCAGAATGTTTTAATCCACTGTACAAGGTTTTGACACAATGCAACAGTCACACAAACTGTTGCTCCACAGCAATTATTTATCGTAGCTCATATACACAGAAGACCGTCGCAGCCTTCACATAAATTGATTCACTGTTGGATTCCTCACCATGCTGACAAGTCTTCCGACTTTCTTGTGGTGTTGGACTTCCGGATATGCGTTCTCCGGATCGCTCCTACCTTTTCCCAACACGCTTTGCTTGAACTCAGCAACATAAGATGGAGCCGATGATAGTTTTTGAGCGTTGACCGCATGGTCTATCTCTTGGCCATCTGAAACATAAGCTCAAATTGTACAAAAACATTTTTGACCAACTCCAGCACACAGATCCAGGAAAATGAAAGTCAAAACGAGCCTCTCATATATAAAAAAACATTTTTCACTGAAGATGCTATCAAAACTTATTCCTCTACTAATCTGATTTTGATTCTGCTCGAAAAGACATAAATGTAGCAGATGGTCCAAGGAATTGCTGTTCCAAATCCAATGCAAAGAATTAGTTTAGTAATGCCAGGATTAACTTCTCTTCGCACAAACACGTAACGCAGACAATTGCTAATGAGCGAAAACCCTTTATGTTTTCTTCATAGCATCGGCGGTTGTTGAAGCATTGCCGTTTGGAAGAAGTAATACAAAAACGTGTAGTTGAGGAAGAAATTGCCGAGTAAGACGTCTACTATCAACGTACTGAACTTGCAATTAGAGCTTACATTCTGTGCACTGAGGTTTGTGGGTTCAGGTCTTGGTTACAAGGCAGCAAGAAGCGTATCGACGCGAAAAGAACTGAGCGAGTGCATCGAGCTTTGCCACCCGTTGCCTGCCTCCCATTCGTAGCATGGAAATATTTTAACCATTTTTCAAATACACCAAGATAAGAAAAATACTAGTTTGACTTCACTACTTGCAATAATTATAGTTACCAGGTCCAAGATTGACATTCTTTTGCATTTCCTTTGACTTTTCACTGTACATTTTCTTGCTCTGTAAAGACTGCACTTTCTTTGCCAACGTCATTTCGTGGGTTTCAGGAATTTCAGTGTGTCCTCTTCCTCTGTTCTTTTCATATTCCTCTTTGTATTTTACCTGAATTATTACACGAAGCACATGGGAAAGTAAATAGCTGTGCTCTAAATAGAAACTTGATAATCGCTCTCTTTTTATTCTTGCTTTCATGCGTTCATAAAGCTCTTAAGTTTGTTACGTTTAAAGCAGTTATCGCAAACCCGCTACGCATCAAAGCCGCCTTACTGAATGCCTGAAAATTTAGAAATTTTTTATTCAGTTGTAGCCCGTCTCCGAACACCTCCATTGCGCGACAACAACTGCGGTGTAAAATTCACGTCGTCGTTGTTATACACGTTAACTTTGAAATGACAAAGCGAAATTTTCAAAAATAATTTCAAAGATTACAATTATAGATCGTGTGGCAAATGGCGACGAATAGTATGAACATATTATTGACTATTCTCGAAATCACAATTCCTATCATAATTTTTCATATAAGTGACACAATGTCATTATATTGAAGGCGAAAACCTCTCAGAGCTCTGATATGACTTTTGTTTAAAGAAACAGTAATTCAGTGTCATTTTTTACATCTTCATCTGAAATACGGAGATTTTTTGAAGCATTATTCCAATTCAAGCACTTGCAAGTTTGAAACTGGGAGTTGAACTTACATTGGCATCATTATTACAGTTTCAATTGATTCAGATTTGCATTCAACTTCTAGACTCAGCCGCTGACTCAGAAAGCGATTTTTCACAAATCATTAAAATTTACGTAACACACATAATTATGGACTGGTGTTGTTCGTTTTGCTGACGTCATTACGCTGCACGGATTAGAGTGGTAGAAAGGATTTGCTGATAAAATCGCTTGGTCGAGTTAATTCGGCTGCAGACACTGCTGCTGTCGCTGTGCGATTGTGGTATTTCGCCGTTTCATGATGGTGCCTTTCGATCAGGCTAGGGAAGCTTGGGAAGAGACACTTCCTCAATTTTGTGGTGGGGCTTAAAATGGTTTGATTCGTTCAACTCGATATGCTTTCGAAGCTGCTTGGGTCAGACTTCAGTTGATAGCGACTCCCCAGGCAATTAAACGTTTTAACAAAAGTTCATCAAAAGATAAAAATTATGATGAGCTCTTTCTTTTTCTTAATCACAAAAGCTGCAGCTTTCTTTCCAGGTTTTGGGATGGTTTTACTTCCGTTAATTCGGCTTGTTTATGGCCCATGGCCAGTCGCGACCATCCGTAGACCCAACGCGTGGCTGTGTTAACGTAATCTTGCAAACACGTTGTATCACTTACGTATCCTGTAAGTAGCTGAGTGCTCTGTTGTATTTTGCTTGTCACTTCACCATGCACTTGATAATTTGTTTAGCTTAGCTTTACCACGGCGGCCTTTTCCTTTCGTTTGTAAAGTTGGCAGCTGGTGTTGCATTCTTCTCACTGAGATTTTCTTAGGTGACAGTTTTACTGTTTGTAGGTTTCGTTTAGTTTCGCTTTGTACTTCACGCACTTCGCAAAACTGATGAAGTCTGCTCAGTAGGCAAGATCAATACTCGGTAAAAACTACCATGTCTGATTCATTGCCGTGAAGGGATTCCTTTTGATAGATATTGTACACATTTATAGCCAATCTGAAGTTCATTTGTTGCAGCAGTTCTTCGGTATTTCTTAAAATGATAAATTTTAAATTTATCATTTTAACACCAAGGCTCTGATCGGGAGACTATTATTAGAACCGAGAAAAAACACAATCACACAAATAAGGACTTGCATTCGAGCAGGGACGCGGCATACTCCAACTCCCATTCACAGTTACCCAGCAGTGGCATACATACAACAGAGTTCTGACAAGGTGAAAGGACGCTTCGCCGAAAGATAATCGCAGCCAATGTTTGGCATGCAGTGAAAACTACAAGTATGTCTTAACACAGCCTTTGATCATAAAAGAAATTAGTTTTCAAACTATTGAAAGAGAAAACTACAGACACTCACGTCCGATAAAATATCTCCATGACGCTTGAAGTCTTTGTACTGTTCAGTGTCTGTTGGTTTGAACTCGTTTTTCCACTTCTGAGTTTCGAACTCTTTTTTGTATGACGTCTACAACAAAAATACTCGAATTCATTTCATGTTGTTACAACCATCTAAAAATTTCTAGAAAAAATCTCAAACAACTCTACTTTAGTCAGTAATGCTTCAAAATAAATTTACTGTGTACCTGTTTCTTGAAAGATGCAGAAAATCTAACAACGTATGGTTGCACGCTTTGATGCAGTCAGATTGTTTATATTCATCCTTATTCTTTGAACACTACAGTCGCATTTTACTTTGTGACTGAGTGCTCGGACGTTACAGTGTTTGTTGTTTGAGGGCGTGTCATGCCACTATACATTCGAATTTTACCTGGCCCTTGACCAACCACGTGTTACGGATTAACGAACAATAGTGTAAGAAAGTGTCTTTAACCCTGTGATTCTGCCTCCAACGCCGTTGTAAAACGTTCTGTTGTGTCTGTTTTTATAAACCTGCGTTGTGTAGACAGTGTGTGCTTGTACTATGGACTTCGTGTCTGATTGCAAAATTAAATTATATCAAATAAACTGCATGTGTGGGGCATGGAAAGATTTAATTCAATTCATGCAAAAACAACGAATCGCGTATAAATCTTTCACTGTCTGTTCATGGAATTCAAAAGATGACGAAACAGAGAAAGAGTCATTAGTTTCCCGCACAATCTAAAAGGTGTTGAAAAGCGGCTGAGTGCGATTTTTAAATGAAATTTATCCCGAATAATTGCATTAGAAGTCCAGCCGAGAAAAAAGACTAGACAATGGTTGCTTGTAATGGGTTAACATACCATCAATCTTTGTGCACCTAGGTTATGCAAAAGTATGACTAACTTTCTGCAACCTTTTTTTTAGGGAAATATTATTCATTTTGTTCAGCACAAAATTTTGGAACTTGAGCCGTTACTCATAATAAGCGTAAAAACTGACGACTCGTCAGTGACGAGTGCAAAACTAGTTTGTTCACAAAAACAACTATTATTTCAAATCCAGGCCTTTACAACAGCAGTAACACCATTCTTAATTTTTCTTGGTGTTCAGTGCTTCCCGGTAGTTTGAATTCATCTCACGAGTCCGGTAAAACAGACCTCCCAATCTCGTCCCTGACTACTTCCACCCTTTAGGGACCGCAGAAGCCGTGACAGGAACTATTTCAGCCATACCTCGCCAGCTGAAGGTGTTTAAACTCTCTAAAGATGCAAAAGTCTTCTAGGTTCGATTAAAAAAAACTGGAAAGTTTTGGATTTCACTTTTTTGTGGGTTACGTCATTATAGGGGTAGCTTTAGACTTTATTGGTCAAAGTTACCTGACCCTGGGCCCCAAACCCAAGGGGCAATATTTGTTTCCTTGTTTTTCAAAAAAGACTATGCGACAATCCGCATCTTCAGAGCCCTTGACTGGCTTTCTAGCGCTTGTGGTTGGGAAGTTGTGGCTTAAAAACAACAAATTGTATAATTAATCCCCAATACTTGGAAGCTCTACTTGTTTCTTGAGCGTCAGTATCAACCTGTGTCTTCCTTTCTATTAACTGCGGCGATTCTTGTCTACCCATATCTTCAGCTTAAGCACTGTCTGTGCACACTGCACCAGTAACAAAAATCAGCACGCATTGATGTTATTTAATGGAAATCGATTTCGCCATACGGCATCTTCAGTCCAAACAGTCCAAACTGAAGATGCCTTATGGCGAAATCGACTTCCATTAAATAACATCAATGCGTGCTGATTTTTGTTACTGGTGCAGTGTGCACAGACAGTGCTTAAATTAATCCCCAATGGGTTAATTAATTACTTAATTATTTATTTTATGGTTTTTAGGTAATAACTTGGTAACCATAAGCGCTAGAAAGCTAATCAAGGGCGCTGAAGATGAGGATTGTCGCCGAGCTTCCGCTGAGTAAATCGACAAATTAATCTAAGCACCGTTCTCACGAGCATTTTTCATGCAAATGAAGGTTTCTCAGAAACAATACTTCATGAAATGTGGGGCATAAATCCACCACAGTGATTATTTGCAATCCATCAGTTATTACTAGGACTTCAGCAATCTACCACGAAAAACGTTTATCATCGCAGTGTATGTTTTCTCTCTGCGTGCTCAATCATTTTGCAGTCAAGAAAAACAGCTTAGTGCGTTCGAATCTGCTAGCTGCATTACAGAACATTGGCAACACAACTACCGTATGTGCTTTTAGTAGCATTTGGGTTTCATGAAGACTTAAACGTACTCAGGTAAAGTATCGTCTGTAGCGAATAGCATGTTTCTGTTTGATTTGAAAACTTGACCATGCTTCACATAACATTCTTTTAATTATGTTTCAGCACCACTTCCTCTCGGAAGGGCCGCTGTTTGACCTCTAGGAGGTCCCGGAACAACTAACGGTTCGCAACGCCCGCTTACAAAAATATAGGCTATAGCTTTTGAAATGAATCACCGCTTTATGCATGCACTGTCTGATGAAGCCCGGTTGGATTTTAGCATATCAAAAAACAGTGGAAAATTATGAATGCATGTTCTTCAAAACTTACGTCACTCTGCACTTTCTTGACGTCAACATGAGCTTCATATTCAGGAGTGATGTGGACTGGATAATAAACCAACTGCTTGTCATAATCCCAGTCTTCTCGGTAGTTTTTCTGTGAAATGTTATCAGCAGAAACATTAAACGCAAGTTCAAAATGTTTCAACTCACTGTGAATATAAAAATTCGCCACTCACATCAGATATGAGTTCAGCAGCTTTGATTCCTCTTTGGACAACAGGATGATCAGAACTGTCCATTGTTTGGAATCCTCTGTAGTTATCAATTGTTTCTTTGCGCTGCTTCTGATATTCAATCTGTTGAAACAACAAGTTTTTCTTAAAAATTAGGGCAGAGAAGTTTTCACCGCCGCAGGAAGTCGCGTTAATAGAAGCTTGACATCTAAGAATGATGCAAGTATTTGAAAACATGAATCCACCAATCACTTAATATGTTTGCCTGGGGCGTAATTGAATTCCAAAGGTTTCGTAGGCTGATAGCCTCATGGAAAATGCTGTCGTTTCTTTGAACCCAAAGTCTCAATTTCCAAAATTTTCAGAGATCACCCGTTGTTTCATTACTTTGAAAAAGCTCAACTCACGTCTTTTTCCCAGCTGTTTAGATTTGTAGGCTTATCAAGGAACTCAGTGAACACCGAACGAAAAGCGATTTGGTCAGTTGGCTTACGTCACTGGCATTCTTTGCAGTCTCCTTCGCTCGAACAAACTCAGGTGCATCAACAGGAAGATTATATTGAGTCATCATTTTCGCTGCTTCTTTGGGGTAGCCAATCTGGAAGATGGTTTAAATCAAGTACTAGAATCACCAGCTGTGATAAATTTACAGTCGTCAGCGTATTTTGCGTTTGAAGGAATAAGCAGCAGGAAGTTATTGATAAATTTGAAGAAAGTGTATCGAATCGCCAGTGGCGTAGCTAGAGTGCGGGCTGCCCGGGGAGGTGCTTGAGTTTGGCGCCCCCGAAGCCCATAAAAATACGTATTACACAGTGGCTGGCTCTTAAAGCTTTGTATATATATTAACTAGTTTATGCACCATTATAATATTACAGTACTCTTACATGCTCAAACATGTGCTTTAAATACACACCGAAAAACTTAAACATTGTAAGTAACAGTTAAGCAAAAAGCAACAATGACATATAGGGTAAAATAGTAAAAAAATGTAAAAAATTAGTTTCTGAAATGAAAACTACAATTTTCTACACAGTAACTTTTCTTGACTTTTTGTTGGAAAATTCTTCAATGGTAATGTCAAAATTTATAGTATCTATCAATTCTTGCTCTATAGACAGTATGGCAAGATTTCTCAACCGCAAGGTGCTCATACTAGATCTTAAGTAATTCTTGATCAGATTTAGTTTCGAAAAACTCCTCTCACAGGTAGCAACACTAACGGCCAGGGGCGTAACAAAGTTAGATGGCGCCCGGGGCAAAAAGCAAGTTTGGCGCCCCTATATTCGAACCTGAGATCTTTCGGAAGCAAATTTACCGTGTTGAGGAATGTAAGCCTACATGCGGCATTTTTAGGACTTTTCGGCGCCACCCGCAGTGATTCGGCGCCCGGGGAATTGTGTCCCCCTTGCCCCCCTCGTTACGCCCCTGCTAACGGCAATTGTGAGGAAAATCCGCAGCATTATTACTATATTTGGAACAGAGTTTCCAAGGTTGTGCTTTTGAATAAACTGCAAAAATTCGTCTTTCTCTGCTGTGAACCGTACATCGGCAACATCGTATAACTGTGATGCGACCATAACGTTCTTCTTGATTGCGAACGTTAATGAACAACAAGCGACGCAACAACCATCAATATTTCTCCTTCGGCTATAACTGCACTCAACCTCTTGTACAACAAACAGACCTACTTGAATCTGAATGCAGGTCGGTGATATAAAAATTTTCATAATGACGCATCAACATATTGAAGCAAGAAATCATTTACCCTAAAAAAAAACGGGGAACCTTCACGGAACCCTTGAAACTCACTGAACCCCACTACTTGTTTTGCGGACCACTAGGGTTCCGCGGAACCCATGTTGGAGAATGCTGAGCTAGATTATATTTTTCCACACACATGGAAATCCATTTTGACGAGCACAAATCCAACTACACATTTATTGGATTTACACGGAAATGTTTTTTAAACCCAACAATGCGCTTTTACTCGCGGGTACAAAGCTTAAGAGCACTTACAAAAGCTTGAGCTCTCCACAGTCACACGTTTGCCTACAGTCATCCACCTTATTCCTACTAAGTTGTATGACGTCATATACGGACTGCAAACAAACGTCAACAACGACCCAACACTCGATCAATCAACCGTGTAGTGCAGGCTTGCACAACTCAGAAAGCTCGAAGGACCAAATTATCAACATAAATTTGCCGCGGACCGCAAAATTCTATTTCATTTCAATGTAGAGATTTCGCTGTAGTATGGAAGAAATTCTGGGACGAAAATCACTTTTTCGAGGTCGAGCTTTTGCAACATTTTCTACAACTGAGAAAGCTCTCACATCATGCTGTATGTTGTGCAGGCCTGGTGCAGTGGATCAGTAAAATTTAACATCAAGTGAGTCGATAAGCGCGTTGAGAACCGTGTTGCAGCGTCATAGAAAAAAGCCTATTGATAAAACATCCCTGATACACGACTGTTTATTCTTTGGCTAAGATAACAATTGCACACATGCCATAGTTTAAATTACTCAAAATCAAAAACGTCCTTCAACTACGAGTAGTGCCCCGGCATTAAAACCACTTTTATTTCAATAAGCCTGTAGAGGTTTATAGTCTACAGCTTAGCCCATAATGCCGCCCCCATAAAAGTGCGGCCAGAGGCGGACCGCCCCCCCCCGCCCCCCACTGCGAATCGCATGATAAAAATAAAGTTGTTTGAAAACAAAGCTTGTGTGCGGGTTTTATTGTGGAAGGTGGTGATGCCTTTACTGCTGAGTGCGTCAAAATATTTTTTCCGTAGTTGTACTGTAGCAAAGACGAACTCAACAACTGACTTGAAAGAAGTAGTTCAGGTGAACGATAGAAATTATGCTGTCAGCGGCTTCTACAAAGTCACTCTCACAATTTGAACTTCACAGTACGTAACGAAAGGTAATAGAACAAATTTGATCAACGGCATTGCGAGTTAGCGCCATACCTTGGAGGCAGATAATAAAAACAAGCGAACATTGTAGTTCAGGGAGATACTTGTCTCTTCTTATTACTGAATATCCAGCCCCGCCTAAATCAATGTTGCAACAGAAATATCAACTCCATGACATGAGAAACTGCTGTCGACGAAGCTGCATAATTGCATTAAATTATTATCTAATCTATCCATCTGTTGCGGAAGGCGAAGTTTGCTGCCGTGCTCCATTTGCTCAATTATGCAAATATATAATTTCATGCACCAGTTTACTGTTCTTAGAAAAATTTCAAAGGCATGATTTTTCTGCGACCAGAATGCTTCACCCTACTTCACATGCTGTGGTGTCTTTCTTGTTACCATGATGTGCTTCATAAAATTCATTGAAACTGAACTGTAATTCATGTTTGCTGTTCATTCAATTTTGCAAGACATCAAATGCCTACTTCTTACGGTGATGTTGAAAAAAGTACCAGTAATTGCGACATTCAAAAGATGCAGTGTACAGTAGAAGGATGACACCTGCAGTGTTTAATGGTTGCGCGAGATGCTAATTTTAGCATATCGAAATAAATGCCAGTTACAGCTTAAAGTTAATCGCACGCTAACATTTATTACATGTTGTAGATCGATTTGAATCAGGTCAATACCGCCCGTGCTTTTCTTAACAAATCGAGAATTTAACAAAGATTAGTTTCAGTGCAAGCAAAATATGCAGTGTAAACACTGCTGTTAAGATAAGCCACTTACTGCACCACAATGAAGAGTACCAAATCCGTTGGAAACGCTGTTCAAGGCAACATTCCATTGGTATATAACAATTGACTAAGTTTCTCTGTGCCAAGGTGTAACTGTAAACTATACATATCCCAAGCGGTGGTTTTGTCTTAAAGTAAAGTTGTGTTTGGTCAGTAAAGTTGTGCTTGTATTTGTCAAAATCACCTGTTACGACAATAATGAAATGTCGAATCAGACCTGTGATTAAAAAGATTGAAATATTTATCAACTGAGGCACTATCTGGGTAGCATGGTGTTTGGTATGTGCTCGTTACGCTGCCCAAAGTGGCCAATACATAATATTGTCAATTGGAGACTCAATTTTAGTCATGCAATTGTGTAAACATCAGGGGTAGTCCACAGTTTTCGTTGTATTGCTATGACGATATGCCGATAAGTCAGCTTGTTTCTGTATTTACAGAGCAATTATATTACACTTCGTTAAAAAAAATCTGCAGTACCCATCTGAGCAGTTGTTTTATCGTTTTCGGCACGGTGCTGGAAATTGTGCTTTTTTTACAAAATATCGTTTCTCTTTGCTATAAGAAGCTGGCATATAGTTTGACCGCCCTTGACAGGGTGATCTTTCGGTTTCTTGAATAATGCCGAACTGGAATGAGTCTTTCAAAAAGATAACAGTTCAGCATAATAAAATGTTATGGCAGAAAAAACACAAAAGGTAAAAGCCTGTACCAGGAATATTCTTAAGTGGTAAGAAAACGACGTACAGAGTAAATATATTTAAAAAAGACTGTCCTGAATTAAGGTCATGTAACGTTGATGTTGTGAGCATGGTTGAACGAAGCTATGCATCTCCTCAGCGACTACACCGGCTGTTGGTGAATGGACAGTTACAGTATGTCTAATATTTGAAATTACATCTTGCGTTGAAGGGGAATATCATCATTTAATCACAATATGAAATAGTGATTTGGAGGTGTTCCTACAAAAATTAAATGCTTCAACTGCTCCTTCCCTAGTAAAATAGACATTTTTATCACAATCTTTACCGCACAAGACTTACAGAACTTGCGAGAATCATAGCTTTCTTGTGCAGTTCATGCTCAGGGTAAGCAACGGCAGGATCTGTTGGTCCTTGACCTCTTATGCTCTCCTTGTACTCCTTTGTGTAAGGGTGAGGAGAAGCCAATTGTTGGGAAGAAATGGCGTGTGTTATATCCTGCCCATCTGTGCACAACAAAGCACATCTTGATGCGGATTTTACTCGATAACAAAGGACACGTTTTAGGAGTGTCGTATTCCCGGAAGAAGCGCGATTTCCACTAGGAACGTATCCTTTGAAAGCAGTAAACATTGAATTAATCCACCACCTGCTTTCGAACGAAAGAGTCACCTCTCCACCGCAGAGCTATTGAACGGCGTTCGTTTTGCTTTTCTTTTTGCGACGCTGGCGATCAGTGCTCGATCCTTTCTATCATTCAAGTGGATTTCATGTATGTGCCAAAGTTATAATTGTGCGGAATAGGTCTCGCATTACACCAACTGCATGGATTGGCAGACAAGCACCAATCCCTATATTTGAAAAGGCGATACTATGTGCTGCGCCATACTTGTCTTGGATTTGCAGGGGAGGGCGATATTTTGGTCCCTTCTTTTACATAAACCCTGTTCAAAAACACACTTCATGGAAAGCAACTACAGTTAAGAACAGAGAATATTCTTTAAAATCAAAACTACCTGGTGGGACACTGATATCTTTCAGCATTTCCTTTGACTTTTCACTGTACAACTTATTGCTTTGAACAGGATGGAGTTGTTTCGCTAGCGCCATCTCGGGAGTTTCAGGAACAGGAGTTGCTCCTTTTCCTTTGTTTGCTTCATAAGCTTCCTTGTATTT
>Ga0210059_1006419_pt1 | contig 18863 bp, 11 predicted proteins | sample Ectturendosymbi2_FD_188042 | JGI IMG/M metagenome (GOLD analysis project Ga0210059, IMG submission 188042) | Ecteinascidia turbinata endosymbiont from Florida, USA - Sample 2 (SPAdes) (version 2) | ecosystem: Host-associated > Tunicates > Ascidians > Unclassified | place: Key West, Florida... | reverse complement strand
AGATGCACGGCGCCTCCAATTGAGACACCCATTTGTACCCGCCGCACAATATCTCATCACTTTATCTGGCAACAACAACATACGTGTGGCGCAGTGGGCGGATCATCAATGGAACGCGGAATGGGCGGACAATCCACAAGACTCCGCTCATTAATTCCAGACACCGGTATACACCCCCGCTCAACCGCCTCCGCACCGGTGTCGGACGTTTCCGCTCCTGCTTGTACAAATGAGGTATGACCTCCTCTGCGGCTTGTGAGTGTGGCGCAGAAGAACAAACCGTCGACCATGTTGTCATCCAATGTCCAATCCATCTACCTCCCCATGGACTGCATGGCCTGATGGTTTTGGACAATGAGACAACCGAATGGCTGCTCAACACCTGCCCCGAAATCTAGCGCGGCCAAGCAGTGGGAAAAAGAAGAACTCGCTCAAAAGAAAGAAGTTATTTTGCTTCTCAGAGTAAAGGAATAAAGTTTGGCGATTACGTTTTTGATGTGTGTTGTGTAAATTAAAACTTTTTGGTTGTATGTCAGATACCCACAACAAGCTACAGTACGGAAATAAGTATTACCACCGAAAAATATTGGAATTAGTCTTAGACCTCAATTATTTTTCTTTTTGTAACCCTAACCCAAACCCGAAACCGACACACTTACCTAAACACTAAACCCTAATCATCAGTTCTCTCAGCGTATTTCATATGTAGAACATTACTTTGTGCATGCGCACATGACCGGAAGTCAGGAATTTCGCAAGTCATGAATTTCGCTTTACACTGGGTTTATAGAACCTATCTACCTAAACTTTACACACCAAACTGTCCCTTCTTTGAAATCTTGGTTGCGGGATTTCTTTTCTCCCATCACCAATTCAAACTCCCAAAAATCTGGAGAAGAGCTTTAGTAGTCGCGATTCCAAACACAAAAAGCCATTTGGGGACTCCAAGAGTGAACGTCCTATATTTCTTTTACACGTCCTGTGTCGAGTCCATCATTAACTTGTTACTTCAGACGAAGCAAGTTGGTGTCTAGCATAGAAGATCAATTGTGGATCAAGTCACCTTGCTAAAGCAAAATATTGATAACAACTTTACGACTAAAATAAAGGCTGGAACTGCGTTTCTTGATCTCACAGTAGCAATACCTCAGCGTGTGACATCGTATGGCACCGCAGCCTCATCTCTGTACTACTGAGACTGTTGCTTGACAAGAACCTGGCTCATATGATCAGGTTCATATGATATGATCATGGTTCATATAATATGATTATGGAACTTGTTTCGTACCAAAATTGTGAACCACAATTTTACACCAACCAGGGGTAGTGACCAAAGAAGAAGGTTACAGCGCCTGAAAAACGGTGTCCCACATGGATCAGTCCTGGCACCTCTCCTTTCATTTATCTGTGACTTGCCACCCAATATTTCCACGAAGAATGCATAAGCTGATGACCTGGCGATTAATACTGATGAAAACTGGCAGTCAGTGGAGGGATCTCTGCCCAAAAACATGGCGACTCCAGAAAAATACTTCCATATCTGGGAGTTGAAGCCTGCATACCTCGATGGTGAACACCTGTCGTTCTGCTCTGAGACCAAATACCTTGAAGTAAGTTTGGACAGAACGCTCACATAGGCTATCGCTCATATACAAGCGGCACCTCGAGTCACTTCGCAAAAAGACTAGCAACTGGAGTCCCACTTCTGATGTAGCTCGCTGGAAATCTGTGGGGAGCTGGAGCAGCAACGCTGCGTGCATCCACATCAGACCCAGTCCATTTAAAAGCACAGTGTTGCACCAGTCCCGTCGCCACGGGGGGGCTTTGGTAGGCTTAGCTCCCCCAAACAAAGCTCCAAGCCCCCCCAAATTGAAACGTGAAACACTATAAACAAGTGGAATTTTTGTTAATTTTGTAATGTCAAGCACCCCGCACAAACACAAAGCCCCCCCGCAGAATTTCAAAGCCCCCCTATTGAAAACTTTCTGGCGACGGTTCTGTGTTGCACTCCCACCTGGTGCCGCAGTGCGCACACCCTCCTCTTTGATTCAATCATCAACGCCCCACTACGAATTGTGACTGGATTCGTTCGTCCTACACCAGCAAACAATCTTCCTATCCCCACGGGAATCCAACCTGCTGAGCTTCGTCGCAGAAGAGCAACACTCCCTCTTGCACGTTGCGCTTTGGGGCATGGACACCTACTCTGGCATTCACCAGTCCACCTGATGAGATACAGCGGCAGTTAAAATCGAGACAGCATTTTTTTCTGCTGCACAGAAACTAATCGGTCCCATCGACAACAGCGTTGCGCACTGGGCGGCCAAATGTCGAACAAGAAGTGGGGGAAGCAACACCAGACTAGGTGATTTCATACCCGACGTCATTAACTGTCTCTCAGTATCAGCATGAGTCAGGCTGAATTACCTTTGTACTGGCGTTGGTCGATTCACCTTCATCATGTACACAAAGATTGGATGCATCAGCGGCCTGCGAGTGATACGCCGCGGAAAAACCCGCAGACCATATTGTCCTGGAGTGTCCCTAAAACCAACCTCCTATTGGGGTGAATGGTCTGGCGGTTGTAGATAATGTGAACATAAACTGGTTGTACAATACTTGCCCCAAAGTCTAAATTCGCTGAGTAGTATGAAAACAAAGATAGAATCAGCGCGAATCTCTTAGCCACCTGATGCTGTGTTATTCCAGAACATTTTTCCATAAAAATTCTGCAAGCGCCTGTAACAATTCTGGTACTTTATCTCAAGCAAACTCGAGATAAAGTACCTGCAACACTAACACTTACTTTCGTGCCAAAGTTTTTTGAATTTTTAAAGTGTATAAAAATATATAACATTATTTGGTTTCACAAAAACTTCAACAATTAGAAAATATATCATTCTATGAACTAATTTCTGTTTTTGCGTTTTAATATCTTGTGATAGGATTTGAGACTGTTTATTTGAATTCTACCATTTGCAAAACACGTTCACAACTGCAGTTCACGGCATGACGTCACACAACCAGCGCTGTATTGACCCTTACTTGAAACGCAGGCAAATGTTACAGGTTAACGTCACTGATTAGGGTTAAAGTACGAATAAAACTTACGGCAGTTTGTTGGTAAAATGTATTTACAGACAAAAAAAGCAACAAATTCTTCTCAGTTACTGCTTAGAGACCAGCGTTTGTGTCATAGCAAAGCAAGAGTCAGAAGAGGTCGCTCGATGTCACTTCAATAAAATTGCTGTGATCTTTTCTTTGTATTCAAGAAACTACAGAAGTGTTCTGATCAGAGCATCTTGCTAGCTACAGGTTTGTGAATGTGTGTCGGGATTGCTGTAATGTGATCAGCGCTTTGAAAACCAATCAACGAGCGTTTTCCAAACAACTGATCACGTTTGCCGTCCCGATGTTCCCTCCCTTTGGATAATGGAGATATGCTGGCAACCCCACACTGCAGTCTAATGAAAAATCTCAAAACTGGTATAGATTGTCTCAAAGTAAGTTCAAACGCAAAACTTTTGTTATGTCACAAGCAGAACAGTTTTTAAAATCTACTTATTTTCGTGTAAATTACGTCGTAACCCTGGAACATCAAAGAGCAATATTTGACACAATTTTAGTTTGCAACACCGGAAACCCCAGTTGGTTCCAATGGTAAACCGACGTACCGCGACGAAACGAAATTTGTCGGTAGTGGATGTGTGCCATAGTAAGATTATAAATAAAATAAAGAACCAATCAAAAAGCAAATTCTATTTTCAACTGCAAAGTTTTGAGAAGTTTGAAACATTTCATTATATTTTTTTCCCAGTCCAGGCTGCTTTTGTTTAAAGCAGGGGTGGGGAACCTGGGGCCCGCGTGAACATTTGATATGACCCCCATCAGAATTTCCTTTACCCAAGTTAGAACACAACATCGCGACAAAACGAAGCTCCATGACAAGCAAGTATTTAGATAGTACGTGAAGAGTAGTCACTCTTCCTCATAGATAGACAAAGGTAGAATTATTAATTGATTTTGCGGCCCGCCAGTGATAATGCACAATTCATGCGGCCCGTGATACTAAAAAGGTTCCCCATCCCTGGTTTAAAGCAACGAGCAGACAAGTGCCACAAGTTCGATGACTGCGGGGTCTTGGCCGTTTGCATCGTTTATTCCAGGTTATCGTCTGAAATGTAGGCCGAGGCGCTTTTGAAAATCACGAACAAACTTATTGTAAGTTAAACTTCATAGCCTGGATCCGGCGTTGAAACATATAGTGTGAAGGGGAATAGCGTAAAAGCTGGATCAGAAAGTTAACAAAGATTTTATGGAAAGTCAAAATGTACACAACGCTCAACTTCTACGTGGTGAAGGTCGGGGTCTGCATAGACGCCCTTAACATAGTTTTCAGTGCAACCAAAATTATCATTTGCAGTTATTTAGATGTACTCCGCGGCTGAGGCTTTTGGCTTTGGAGGGTTGTACGTGTATCTTCCACCATGGTCGTCGTCGTCCGCATTCCATGATGAACAGCACAGCAACAGGCCAGCGATAACCCCGAATGCCATTGAAACCTATTTGAAACAAACGCGTTGCTTTAGAAATTTGACATGCAAGTAACATACAGTTTCACTGCATTGAAACACGCAATTTTGTTTATTTGTATCACACCATTTTACAAAATAAAGAAAGCAACAAGACGGTAAAATCTAGAAATAACGCATCTCCTTTTAATTTTTGCATATGAACTATGTTCATAATTGCGATATGTTGCTGGGGAGTAGAAATGTTTTTGTTACTGGGTAACTGGGGAGTTGAAATTCTTCCTTCTCGAGTTCCTTACGTCACATGTGTCACGCAGGTGTCGTAGATTTTATCGACGCCCTCATGGCGAAAATCAAGGGGGGGGGTTATTCTTACTTTCTCTGAAAAATTGCCCTCGCTGGCTGCTCTTTGCAACGATACAAAGATCAGGCTGCGCCCTGTCGCGTCGACAAAGGTATAAACTCTTTTCCAACTGTAATTGATACTGATTTATTTTTGTTGCTGAATCTACGTGTCTTATTCACGCCGCTTTGTTCAGGACAATCAGCATTCCGAAAGCACTTATTTTGATTAGATTTACTGGTTATGCTGTCATAATAGCAGTAGCGCATATGAGCGCAAAATGGTAAAGGTGAACAACATTGTTTCAAACCTATGATCCGGGCCATATTTTCGAGAGTGTATAGATAGCTTGCGCAACTTAGTCTACCCATCAGGTCATTACGTTTACAGTAGACATGTATCACATCGATGGATGCTTGACCCTGGCACATGTTACGGCTAAACATTTTTGTGGATGGAATCAGTTTACTTCACCTGCCAGCACAATCGCTAATTTCTAACAATTAAGAATTCCGTTCACGCATCGGTTACTTGCGACAAGAACGATTCAAGTGCTATTCCCGCCCGCGTTGGAGCACAGATACGGTCTCTGCATTGTACAGCGCACAATATGCCTGAAGAAGATTTGAAAACGAAACGAAGGTTACTTAAATTCAGCAATTGTTGCACCACTCTTGTGCTTCGCCATACACTGAAGCTACAGGTTATTGCATTCACAGTCACGGCGGTGTTTGTGGTATAAATAATCGCGAGTATGACGCACAATAAATCATCCTGAGCAACATACGTCATGCTTAACGAAGCATAACTTTTCACCACTCCTCTACGCCAAAGCAGTGTGGCGTTGAACGGATGGCTGTGTTACCAACGTTCAATATGGGCAGAATTGTTTTGAGAATGACTGCTTAGCCTTTTGTTACAAAATTGTCAAAACAGACATTCAGGTCTCACCGTAACTACACGACTTGTTTTTGTTACGTTTTCAAGTACTTTCCCCACAGCTTTATATTGTAAAAAATAATTTAATTTGATCTTTGATCACTTGCTGTCTTTTTTCCAAAACCGGCTTAGGCTTTAATTTTTTGTTCAAGGAAGTTCGTCAATTACTGAGGTTTGTAAAATTGTTCGCAAGACTGGAGCAAGTTTCATTACGAGTTTTATCTATAAACTTTTTTATGCGCCCGAATTAAATTAAGTTTTTCCTGACATTACTTTTTCACCTTTTCTAATGGACCAAAATCTCCTATATTTAAGGTAATAATGAAAGCGAGTGTTTTATAACTTTTGCTCAACTGTTGCTGCATTTGTAGTCTGCATTAACTGTGTTTTGTTTTTGCGCATGAAGCATAAAAACTTTTTGTTAGTCAGAAAATTACGACTAAGACGCGGAACTTTCTTTTCTTTCAAAAATGTATAATACATTATGCGAACTTTAAATCACAAAAACTAGATGGAGTTGAAACGCAAAGATGACTTTTTGCTGATTCTAGGCTTCTGTGAAACGTTGCACATTTTGTTGTTGGTGTCAAGACATTCCAGGATCAGGTTGAGGTCAGTGACTTGTTTCGCGGTTCTTACATTTTTCATTCTTTCATTAAGTTGTCAGAAAGTAAATGAAAAAGGCAATTCCCTTTGTTTAGCATTCTTTCATTTTTTACGAAATTAGTTTGGATGTTAGAAACAACATAAAAAAACAATGATTTAATTAAAATCACGTCGGACGATTCGCAAAGCAGCTCTTTTCTTTGTCAGCAAAATTGCTGACGATGAAAATAGTTGCTTTTTGAAATGTCGAATAAGACTTCATTTAAATCATTTGTTTTGCTTTGTTATGAAATTTTAGCAGAACTTAGAAAAAAATGTTCGGTTTCGACAAAAAATGCTACGCAGTTGCTTCTGCATAAAATATTTTTGTAAATGAATTGCTCACATAAGAGCAGCCTAACGAATTTGAGACGACGTTTGAAAAACAAACGGGGAAATCAAAACTGACGTAAACGACACTGACTTGTTATTCACACCCGCTTTTCGTCTGTAGAGGGTCGCGCGGGGGTAGCACCCTTAGGAGGACTCGAAATACCTCATGGTCAACGGCAATCTCACGTAGTTCTGCTGGCTGCACACCAAGACGGGGCTAAGTAAGGTCGGAAATGTATTTTCTCCATCTAGCCCTCGGTTGACCTCTGGGTCGCTTTCCGGTGGGTGTAGCCAGCAAGACTAGCCTCGCCAATTTTTCTTGGGTCATTCTGGTCACATGGCCAAACCAACTTGGCTGGAATCTCGCTATTCGGAGGAGAAGTGGTTCAACATTCAGGGCTTTACGAATTTCACAGCTGCGCACTTTGTCGCGAAGTGTCATACCGTGGACTCTTCGCAAAAAAAAACACCCTGCGGCTTGCACTTCAGATAATACCTTTTCAGTCACTACCCAAGATTTATGACCATAGGTGAGTGAGGATCGGAACAAAGAGGTAAACGTATTTGTCAAAAGTGCCTTTTCTCGGCAAAGAAACGACCACTTTGTTGTTCGTAGATTCAAAATACTACCTTCAAAGTGGCATTGTCAACTCTTATTCAAACTGGTTAATTTTCATTTTTCACCTACGCTTTTATTTCATGCATGCTCAAGCTGTTGCTTCACTGCGTCCCATCTCTAGTAAAGATATGCTGTTCTGACGGCAATGACAAGCGAGGATGCTTGGTTCAACTCTGTATTTCGTATCCAGGATATTTTACTGGTTGCCAAGCACTAGTTTGACATTATACCTCGTCTGGACTTCGAGATGCAGGTGTTAGTTATTTCGATTAACTTTGCGTTCTAATTCTAAATTGTTGACATACTTTTACCCCTATTCTGGCGGGAATGAAGTCAACAAATTACTTTTTGACTCTTGGAGTGATAAAAATGCCTCCTGAAAATGTTACAAGCGAAAGGTGAAAAAGAATGAAACACTCTGGAGCTCACTGAGTTGAAAGATGATTCAACAAATCACGCATCTTTTGAAATTCATGATAAAGCATCACATGTAGATTTTCTCACCCATCCAACGAACAATGCTTCCCCGTAGACGTATCTGGAAGTATCCCCAGGGTTGATGACGTTCCAGTAATCTTGCAGGACATTCGCTGCGAACCACGACACGGCGATGCCGATTGAGATCCCGGCACACACGTGCAACACACCAGACACCATCACCTGCAACAAGAAGCGCTTGAGGTGCTTTGGAAGAAAAAATCTGTTTGGAGGGAACTGGAAAAGGTCTTTAAGAATTTTTTAAAATTTCATGACAACGGTATTCACTCAAAAGTATAGGCTGTCTAAATGAGAACCAATGGACCAGATACTACGCTTTGCGTAAATGCAGAGAACTGTCTTAGCCTATAAAGCCACATGTTTTTTTGCTTAACACTCTGATATTGGCTATTATTACTCAACATTCGCGTGGCAAACTACATTTCACGATAATGCAAATTACTTTTGAAAACAAACTGTCTAACTTTTACTGTTTATATCTTCCTTAAACATTGGACGCCTTCTTCAGCGTTAAAGCATCATAAACGTACTGCAACATTTCAAAAATTCCACAGAAAAATATCAGTTGCAGTTATAAGAATAAGAACAACATATTAGAAGAAACGCAAAGTTTTTTAAACAAAAATCAAGTTCTACACCTTATCTTCGGTTTATTTGGCACAAATATTGAATCACTGTTAGCATCAGTTTATTCCAAAGCACTCTTTTCCTACGTTTTTTAGTTTTTAACGAGCTTTTTTCTTTTCAATAATACTTTATTAATTTCCAAACCAGCAAACGACCTTTCTTCATTTAAAAAATAGTCGCAGGTAATGTTTGTGAAACATGAATGTATTCAAATAAGAGCTGAAGATATCCTGTCAGGAGGCGAAATATGTGCTCAGTAAGCATCGTAGTGTCTGAATCTTTGCTGTGGAAGTTTTCCTTTCGGTAGTTACTGCTTCCTATGCTTCACGTCACGTGCCATTTAGTTTGTCGTTCTCTTTTGTGTGCGATTTGTTTTCACCTCACACAAGAAAGACACATGAAAGTCATGTGAGTGACACTGCAGAGATTGGCCAAGAAAGGGATAGAAAACGTCGAGCACTGAAAGCGTATTTTCATTATTCGACCCATGATTTTAAGTTAAGAAAAGTCTGGCTGGGTCATTGTAATATAATCAAAATGTCAATTGAAGCCACTCGATATGGATAACTGTTTTCTTCAACAGAGTGAGTTATTGAACATGCACATGAACCGTACCATTGTATTGGCAATATCTCTTGGTTGATTGTATCAGATATGCGGTTATAAGGACTTCATTAAAATGAAATCACACCAAAGAAAAGCATTATGCCAATGACACCGATTCATGGGCCAAGAATGTACGAAGGCACCTACGTTGTTGTGGCCACTGTAGACCCCTGATTCAAACCACGCTTACTTCTGCTGACTCACTTATTACGTCATAATGATTCATTACCTAAGCTCAAATTTTCGTTCCTTGCAAACGTTAATTGAGTTGATTTTCAAATGTCTATCATTTGACAGATACCTCTTTTCACATTGACTGAAATCTACTGTGAGTTCACATAAACTTCTTGCATCTGTGTGAGCAGCGCTTACAGCCGCTTGTTGATGTGCGGAAGGGTGTGGTAGTCACCTTTCCTGGATGGAAGACATTTGCCGAGGGTAAGCTTGAAGTGACTTCTTGTTGAGAATCAACATTTCTGCCTGTGAACCTCTTCTTTGAAAAACTAAACTTTCCGCCCAAGATCCCACAAGCAGGGATGCATGTGTAGATCATCGCTACAACATTAGTTCTATAATCTTCGACTATATTTAAGATAAAGTTGAAGCCGAAGACCAGGTCACCGAAGTTTCTTATGCTGCTTGAAAGAAAAATATCAGATGATTGGCCGCTTTCCACGGAACAAACTTAATTTCATATTTCATGTGAGTAGAAGCTAAATAACGCTGTAAAATTGTGAGTGCCTGCCCTGCAGTAACGTATGCGTTTGGCGAAATAATACTATTTTGTTTTTGTCAAATTTGAAATGTGATGTATGGGCAACAGCTTGTGGTATCTTCTGAACAGCAGAACTTCTAGTGGACCAAGTAATGTTTTTTTACTCTTCGCTTGTTCCCATGGAAGGGAGAGTAAAGAAATGCGACACGCACAGGCAAAGTGTCACATGACAACAAAATGCGAAGCCTTATATCCTTCCCACACGAATTCCTTTCTTACGGATACGCTTCGAACACAATTGTGAATCTCTTTGTATCCATTCTTGAGTAATCGCGTCAAGCGAGGTTCCTTTTCTTATCACTTTACACAACGACGTCACGCGTTTTTTCCCAAGTTTCTTTTGTTCACGTCAATGTATGTTGGAACTGTGATGTCATGAAGTGAATGCAAGCCATAGATAAGATCATTTAAGTTAAGATGACTATTTCATGATAAGATGATTAAGTTTGTGATGATTTGGTTTTAGATTCGATAACTTTGGAAACAAATCATTCGGGTTATTTTTGTTGCATTTTATCACATTTGTTGCATTTCCTTTTGCTTCAGCAGTTCATAGGATGATGTGTAAAAAGTCAACATGAACCTGAAAGTGACTGAGGCAGCGTCATGAGTGTGGGGATAAAAATCGCTGCCTTGCGCACGAAATGCTGCTTTGTTTGCAGGCATTTTTACCATTGTTGTCATCAACATAAAATTAAAAACAAGTTTACTTATTTCATTCATCTGATTTTGATGAATGTAAAGCCCAAATCATACGGCTATTTTAACAGAATCGTCACATTCTAGTCATGTTCTGATTTTCAGTTCCTTGTTACTCTGGAACATATGAATTGAGCCCTGCTTTTGCGAACTTAAAGTTTTCTTTATTCTTTTCGCCTCCCTAGTGCGCGCAACCAGGCTGAGTGGACTGCGCTCTTCATACTGGAAAATCACGAATGAATTGAGGTACGTAGTTTCAAAATGCATATAAACTGTAGATTAGCTATGTCCAACCCGGGGCCGCAGGCCGCATGCGGTCCAATCGAAGGTTTTGTGTGGCCCAGTTTAGGTTTCAGTTGCAGTTAAAGTACCCTACATACTGACAACCAGTCCTTATTTTGATAATCTTGAATTTGATGTTTTTTATCCAGGTGGTCCTCAGTGCTATTTTACCACGTCTGTTACCATTGCAGTTAGGATTTGAAGGATTTCAGTATAGTTGGTTAAGCTAAATTTAGTTTACTAAGATCAAATCAAACCAATGAAAGTGCGGCCCTCTTATGTCCTTCAATGTGCGGCCCTGGTTGAGATAGTGACATAATTTTTTACTCAATAAGCAAGTTCGGTTGGACATAGCTGCTGTAGATAGTTCAAAATGCATATAAACTGTTCATTAAAAGTTTACTTCAGCTCTCATAGTACAGGGTTTTTTAAGGTGTTTTAGGGACAGGATTCGGGTCCCTAGAATTGAAAATAGGGTCCCTAGAATCAGAGAAAGTTATCATTGGGTCCCTAGAATCAAAGAAAATCGGGTCCCTAGAATCAGAGAAATCGGGTCTCTACAGGTTCATATTTGGTACCTAACATTTTCCTTAAAAAACACCCTGCATAGTATATTCGAAACAGTCAAATATGTGTGACACAAGCTTAGCTATGGAAAACATAGTGAGCACCAATTTTGATCCGCTTAAGTCAAGTCCATACCAGTATGCTCCCCCTCTCCTAGAACAAATTCTGCCGAAACTTCCTAACCTTTACAGCACTTTTTGATGGAAAACACGTCGTTATCGTGAAGTAGTTTTTCGAATTTCTTCTGCAAATTTACAACCATTACAGCGGAAAGTTTTCGCGAAATATTTAAAACAAATATGAAAACCCCAACCTTCACCAACCACGTTTAAAATGTTTTCAAAAAGAGTCTAACTGTAGGATGACAACCGAAGGAGACCTTTCTTCTTGGATATCCCGGGAATGAACCAGCTCAGTCTTCGGATTCGTTTGCAGCAGTTTTTGCGTCTAAATTATGCGGCTTAGATTTGACGAACGTGGTTGCTGGCGCAAGGACCTTTTTGAAACGTGGCAGGAAACGCAGGATTATGTTGACTAGAGCGTTGTTACAATTTGTTTTGAGTGCTGATTTTTGGCGATGAATCTTTTACTTTATAAATGATTATGGATGCTTCCTTGTAGAATGTAGAAATTCACGCTATTTTGCAATGTTTTCAGCTTTCACTGGCCGGAAGCAGGGAATACTCCATTTTGACGATGGTGGTACTGGTGGCAACCCCATGTGTTCTATACTAGGCAGTCCGAAGCAACCTTGTAGATTTTCACACTAAAATAAACCACTAAAATGTTGTGTATTTGTTCTTAAACTTGTTTGCATTTCATCTACAACATGTTTTATTACATAAATGAATATGGCAAATGAAGCGCTAAATCCGTGTAAAAGTTTACAGCAATTTTTTGGCGTTCGAAGAGAAAACCGCCAGACAGCCAAGCTGTTAAAATTTTTGCGTAGGAAAACGTTCGTTATAAACAGACGATATCTTTCTAATGCTGACGATGAAAACAGTAACTTTTATCCACAGTAGTGTGGCTAAATTTTCTAAGGGATGAAACGTTTTTACTACAAGATGAAAAAAGAAAAAGAATGAAAGCGTAGCTTACCATACGAGCTTTAAGTTTTGGGTTTCCAGCTCCAACATTCGTGCAATCCAAGCCTAGAGCACAGACAACAAGCCCAATGAAACCGAGAGCCAAGCAAAGGCAAGTTGTCGCTCGTGCTGCCTGCAGTACATAACGTTAGAGAAAGTTAAGTTTGCCAAGCTCAAAGTTATTCTCAGCTGGTCAACTTACTTGCAATGGGACTGGCAGACCAAGAAAGAAAGCATCATAGTCATCACAACTCCAGAGACCTGTAGTTTGATGGGTACACCGAGACCACAGCCCAGAAGTTCGGAAAATAGACTCAATCACTTCACCTGTGGAATACAACGTGACGTTCACAATTTTTTCTTTCATTCCCGGGTTTTCATGAAGTGGAAAAATTTCAAAAGAAAGCAACACTTCTCCACCCTTGACTTTGCTTTAAACCACAGGGCGTATACCAGATATACCAGAACTGTACATCTCTTTTTTCAATCAATAAAAACTGAACGTGTTTTCGTCGGACGAAAACTGGTGCATGACAGAATGGAGTGGCAAAGTTGCTGAAATGTAACTTTTCACTGAGAAGCAAAACCTTCAGCGGCTGCTACTTCGCTGATCTTCGTTGCCAGAAAAATGTTAAGAAGGTTTGAAGAATATGAGATCGACTGATGTTATTCATTCCATTTTTTGCAAAACGTTGATACCTTGTATATCACTTTTCCTCCAAGTTGGCAGAGCACAGGTGACGATTGCCATGACCCAAGCGATCAAAGACAAGAAGAAACCGCATATTTGCAGAGGAGAGCTCACCATGATGATGAGATGGTACTCAAGGTTTGAAAAACAGAAAATTTACAACCACTTTTTTCTGAATCGACACAAAAAATTTAAAGAAATAAATTAATATTTTCTTTGATAAATGTAATGTTACAGTGAATGCAAACACAGTGAATGCAAACATCTTATTTCGTGGCTCCTTGTGACTATTTTTTTGCGTCTATATTTCAAAACAGAGAAAATGACCAAGAGTTCGTCAACTCTACCTAGATCTGCATGCTTCACAAGCAATTTTCATTCGCATAGTCTTTTCGAACATGTCTTTTTGCATGATATAGTTTTCTTTTTTTTCTGTAACCCAGCAAATCAAATTTCCACTTGCATTCTTCATGTTTGAAGTAAATGTACAGACTGTCGTCACTAAAAGATCCACTGCACTATAAAAAGTTGATGCAAAAAACATCAGATGAGACAGTTTTTGCTCAACAAGAACTCAGGCTCCTGCCAACAAAACTACAACATCCACAGCCTCTGTGTGAAATGGGAAAGGCGATGCCTTTCAAAAATTACATCACCTGAACACGTAAAAAAGGAAGCGGTTGTGTCATGGACCACTGATCAACAAGAGCCCGGATTCACTTGAAATACAAAAGACGAGAGCTTGTCGACTGGCCGAGTTTCCGCCTGATTACCCATGTATCGCACCCACAGAGAGACGGTCGATCACGTTTCCTCGCAGCGAGCTTCAGTTGAAAACGTTTTTTCAGCTTCGCGCCGTAAACAATGAAACAAACCTGTTCTGGCGACACAAGGAAAAGCAAGAAAGAGCTTCGGCCCCTTTTCGAAACCAGTTCTCCCCACCACACCTGCCTTTTCATAACCTGAGCTATATACTAATCTCGCTTTCCTTACACACAACAAGATTAATCGCGAGATTTACATTTGGTACAAGTTCTGTTTCTTCTTGGCGCCGCTGTTATAACGTTTGAATAAAGGCCGCCGCATCTCTGATGCGTTTCCACCAGAAGGCGACTCATTTTCACCAGAAGGCGACTCATTTTCTCCAGAAGGCGACTCAGGGACCGAAACCTTTTCTTGGTAAATATCCGTTTGAAGACTGCCCTAAAGTTTCACAAGATCGTTTATTTCGCAAATTAAAAGATAGTTTTTCACTAATGGTTCCTTCGCAAACGGCTATTCGATCGAAGCCATGATGGTTCTGACCGTAAAACAAGAAACCCTATTTCTATCGGCTTCATGACGTCAGAGAATCGTGCAAAAATATCTAACCATGCAAGAAGGTCACGTGAGCGGTTCACGGGGGCGTTCAAAGAAATTGACGCCAAAATGCCAACTTTTTTCGTAAATTTTCATTTAAAAGAAGAGTGAGGGGAAACAAAAGAAGTCATCCATTCTTGAAAAAGGCTCCACTTCAGGGTCGCCATGGCTGTTTAAGGGAAAGTTGTACAAAATCCCCTCTACTGGATCTGCCACTGCAACTGACCATTGTGAATAAGCAGCAAATTCGCTGAAGTGAGACTTGACGAATTTTTCAAAAGACGCCCTTTCTCTGTTAGAACTAACCCCTCATCGACAGATAACAGTTCCATTCAACTTTCGCGCTGCTGTTGTGGCCAAACGCTCCGACGGAAACAGTTATTTTCGAAACGTGAGTTCGTTTTGATTGCTTGCTTTTGCGCTTTTTGCTTTGCACGACTATTGAGATTAACTCTGATCCTAATCTTCTATTGCAACAGAAGGCTTGCAGTACCTTCCAACAGCCGACGCGCTGGTGCAAAGGTACGAACACATGGAAGACAAGCACTCGAAAATTCGTCTATCTGAGATGATTGTGACTGGAAGCACCACGAAGTGCTTGGTCGGGGCGCTCGATGCGCTCAAAACAGCGCGTAACGCGATACGTTTCATCTCAGGTTCGCTTCCACACAGGAGGACCGTTGCGACAAAGTCACCTGCAAACTTAAACTTGGTTGACTATTTGTGTAAATAGTTATTTTTAAGAATTAGGCTCAGACTCATGGTAAATGTCTCAGGGTTTACTCAAAGAACACAAAAATGCCTAACCGCGCTTAAAGAGAATGTTTCCGTGCTTAAAAAGAACAACAATACTTAAAGAGAATGCCCCAAGAGAGACCGGCGAGGCAAGTCCTGCTGGCCACACCCACGGAAAAAGCGGCCCAAAGATCATCCAAGGACCAGGCGGAGTGACTACATCTCCGAACTTGCTTGGTCCCGGTGTGGAGCCAGCAGAATTATCTGAAATTGCTGTTGATTCGAGTCCTCCTAGAGCTGCTGCCCCAGCGACCCTCCCCAAAAGAAAAGGGAGTATAAAAACGAATGAATACTTAACCGTAGCACAGTGTTGGTGTTAGTTGGTACGCGCTGTCAATGCTGAAGAGCAAACACCGAAACAAACCACCAGCAGCTACTGCATTAAAAAATGACAGTAATAAGTGGTGGGTTGGGATGGGTGGAGAAAATTGTCTTGTAAAAACTAGTCAGGAAGTTTTCTCACTGAATGCTGTGTCTCAGATAGTGGCGCATGATTTGCTAATAAAATCCTCACAACTCAGGATGCACCGAATAAATTCAGGCACACAACTCAATCAAAAACAAAAGTTACTAGTGGTGACTGCAGATAACGTTTGGGGCATCACATTGTAAAGAGTGATTATCGGTGAAAAAATGAGTTTGACAACATAACAAAAATAGGATCTTTGTTTCATTGTTTGGCAGTGCAAGTGCAATATAAGCATGAGGATAAAAAGCAGGAATGCAAGTGAGCAGGTAAGTTGCGATATACAACGATTTCATGTCAACAAGATTCGCTCTCGAATTGCTCTGTACACAAACCGTGTGCGTCGAAAATCACGTCGCGACGTTTCATGCAAGGAATGTGTTCCTTGTTGTTACACTCTGAAACTTCCTTTCACAGACAAAAAAAGCTTAATTGGTAAAAGGTATTTTGTAAAATCAATGCTTTTCACAGACTACTGTTTAGTGCTGGAACCGTTTATCAAAATAAAAAAAGATCTTTCTTGGATTTCAGAATGACTTTAAAAACTAATAAAGAATGTGATCACTGATTATAAAACTGATTGCTAGACCTCACAAGTTAAAAAATTATTATTTTGCATACTATTGTTTAGCGCTAGCAGAAGTTTAACCAAACTAAAAAATATGCGGATTGGATTCAAAGTCTGCACCATAATGCCACCGCGTTTGGGTGATGGCACGTGTGCAGCTGTCGGTCCAGGTGTGTTGCTGCGGGACCAGATGTGTTCTTGCCGGTCCAGGTGTGTTGTTAACGGACCAGGTCGTGGGAATCGCGCGATCATCGTCTTTTCGTGTGATTGATCGTTGATGCTGAAAATATGTTGTCTTCAGCAACAACACGTTTCTGCTCAAATCACTGTTTCGAAACAAATGATGAAGCTCGAATCGGAAGTTTGCTTTTAGTATGCTGACTTGAGATCGATGGCAATCAGCAGGGCCTCCAAGAAAATTTTTTCCGGGTGGTACATAGACTGATACTGGGCCCCGTCGCTTATTGAGGCCCTCGTCGAAGCTTGTATAGCTTGTTTGCGTAGAAATCAGAATCAGCTGTCATGCTATGATCTACACATAGATTAATTGTTATGCTGGTAACGGGCTTACCCTAGTAATTTTGGGCTTGATTACAGAAAAACTGAGAGTGCTTACTTTCGTCTTCCCAGGCCCCATTATGTACCGCGCCCGGGTACGTTGTACCTCTTGTGCTGGCAATCGGTGCATTGAGATTCTATGGTTCCATCATTCCATTCTCAGGAAATGTTAAGCAGGTAACAAAATGATTTTTGTAAGGCTAATCAAGAGTTTGCTAGCTGATGACTGATGTTCAGACAAAATGGAAAATGCTTCGTGTTGTTGTAAGTGCTTCCTTTATTTTTGTGGCATAGATTGGTGGGTTGTATAACGAAGATCGGCGGGTTATATGAGTGGCGCAATGGTTTAGTTTAATAGTGAGTTGCACTGACGATCAGGAGTGAAGTCGTAATGGCCTCTGGGTTGTACGTCGATATACGTTTGGTGAGCTCTTCTCAGAGCGGTCAGATGGCAATATGGCTTCAGCCAGGGAAGCAAAATACGCTCCATTCGCCTTATTACTCTTCGACTCTTCAGAGCACTGGGCAGTACTGAGTCACTTTGTGAACTTATGCGTTGCAGCTGTTTGGCTTAATTGTATTGGAGCTGAACTACACTATTAACATTTCAGGAAGTTGTTCGCTGAAGCGTGAAAAGGACTTGACGAATTTGGGTGATTTTTTCTTATTTGCGTTCATTCTTTTTCTTTGCTAGTGATTTTCAATGTTGCTTGGTTGCGTTTTATTTGTTTCATTAATTAAAAAGGTGTAGTAACAATAGCGTAGTAGTGTATTGGACAGTGGTGGTCTTAGCAGTTTGGAGTCCACTACGCAGAATATTTTGGGGGCTGCGCTCCTTTAAATGAAAGATCGAAATAAAAGTCATCATTTGAAAAAATTGGGAGTTGTAGCCTATTTAGAGTAACACTGACATCTGATGCTGAACGTTACACCAACCCATTTACCTTTTTTGGTAATACATTATTCTTCCCATGTATGCACCATAATCCACTACACAAATAATACAATTGCATACAACATACAGCAAACTACAACACTCCCTGTTCCTTAAATTAAATGGTCAGAAAATCCCTCAAAATATCCAGGTTTGTTCGCTTTGCCCAAAAACAGAAAAACAACCCATACGTCTACAAATCATTGCAGTATACAACTACCCATATTTGCATTAGCAGCTATTGAAGTATACAACAGACTATGCAAGTATACACATACACGTTGATGCTTATATTATAATTCTTTCCAACAAAACCAGTTTCTTACATACTGTAACTGTTAATGGACTTATCCTCGGGCAGGGGTTTAACTTTTCTGCTCATGGCAAGGGCGTGACGAGGTTACATGGCGCCCGGGGCAAGAAGCAGGTTTAGCGCCCCCCGTATTCGAACCTGAGGTCTTTCGGAAGCAAATGTACTGTGTCGAAGAAAGCACCTGTGACGTTGTTGGGACTTTTCGGCGCCCCTGGGAATTTCCGTTCCTTTTTCACAATGGATTGGTGAAAAACCATGAGGTCATCTAGTCCAGTGCTTCTTAACCTTTATCGATTTCGTTCACCCCTACCATCGATTACTACAGTCCCATTCACCCTATTGTGTATGGCAGATGTGAGTGATTCTACCAACCCTGCAATACAACTAGTGAGTTTACCAACCCTGCAATACAACTTTCAGTACTATCATTAGTCATGTGAAAAGAAAACACAATCTGATAAAAGCAAACACAAATAATTCCATTTACAGACGAGCACATGCTTCCTCTTTTCATACTACTTTATTTGCTGATGATATTAATCTCCATATGTCAAATTCCTGTTCTAATGTTCTTCAGACAACTGTTAACCTTGAACTATGTAAAATTGACCACTGGCTAAGAGCCA
>Ga0210059_1006418_pt1 | contig 18864 bp, 9 predicted proteins | sample Ectturendosymbi2_FD_188042 | JGI IMG/M metagenome (GOLD analysis project Ga0210059, IMG submission 188042) | Ecteinascidia turbinata endosymbiont from Florida, USA - Sample 2 (SPAdes) (version 2) | ecosystem: Host-associated > Tunicates > Ascidians > Unclassified | place: Key West, Florida... | reverse complement strand
ATGCATGTAGAGATAGCTAAATGCGCGCAGAGATAGCTAAATGCGCGCAGAGATAGTTATCTGTGCGCAGATATAGCTATCTCTGCGCAGAGATAGCTAAATGCGTGCGGAGATAGCTATCTCTGCACAGAGATAGCTAAATGCGTGCAGAGATAGCTAAATGCGCGCAGAGATAGCTATCTCTGCGTAGAGATAGCTACATGCACGCAGAGATAGCTATCTCTGTGCAGATATACCTATCTCTGCGCAGAAATAGCTATCTCTGCGCAGATATAGCTATGTATGTGCAGAGATAGCTAAATGCACGCAGAGATAGTTATCTCTGCGCAGAGATAGCTAAATGTGCGCAGAGATAGCAGTTTTTGTGCTAAATCTGTCAGCTTAATATTTTTGCAAACGGCGCCCCATATATGTCTTCAGAGAAAGTAGCAACTTTAGACGTACCTCAGCTCGGTGTGAGGTTCCTTGTTGACAGCAACACCGGAATGTGAATGGAGCGCCAAACCTCAGAACTGTGGGTAGATGCTCAAAAATACTGATCCAGCTGGCTTCTGACAATGCTCTTGCACAACCTAGCTTACTGTTTTCGGTTGGGTTATTAAAAGCCAAATGTCAAGCACCAAATTTTCTATTTTCATGTATGTGGAAACATGGTAGAGGAAAATATAATGCACCAACAGCTAGACAAAATTTGTTGGGAGAAAGTTTGTCGCGCAAAAGCTTTTAGGCAAATTTGAGAAAATTCGGGCAAAACATCCTTTGCATCCGCAAAAATTGCCTGCTCCTGCACATTTGGGTTAGATTCGTTTGAACAAAATTTTTTGGGGATGCAGGAGCAAAAATGATTGGGAACTTTCGAATTTGAACGGTTGGAAACTTTCGAAAAACGGTTGGGAACTTTCGAAACAAGAATCTTTCGAATTGAGTTTTGCGGTGTTCCTGCAGTTGAGAAAACTACCGCTAAAATGTGTGAGAGAATCCGTAACTTTTGCAACCAACCACTTTTCCCGAGAGTTGCAATAATTTTTCTTTAAAATAAAATGCAGTGCAAATGTTAGTTGAAACTACTGTATAAAACAAATATCGCACTTGCAGAGGGTTCGGGAATAACCGACAAAGAGCTGAACGACAAAACAACTCGGTGTGGCCACAGTGACACCCGGTTCTTGGCCATGTCTATGAAAGTGCCCACAACCAACACCTAGCGACGCGCGTGATTCAGTGACGTAACAGTTATGTGACATTTCGCCAACACAGCTATTCAATGGTAGTTTTTTTTGCAAACGACCTACCTCCGTATGGTGGCCCGTTTTCGCCATGGTAAAAATTTTGTTATATTAAAAAAAATCATTAAACATTTTTTTCACAAAAAAAGTTTTTTTAAACAAATTATTTTATTTTAGTTGACAAATTCTTTTCAACCGAAAATTTTTTTTCTGAAAAAAATAATCTTGCGAAAATTTTTTTTTCAAGACAAAAGAATTTCATGACGAATCTTGTTTTCTTTACTGAGCTCAAATTTTCAAGCAAAGTGTTTCCCATTGAAGCTTGCAAATAAATCTTGTGAATTTTTATGTTGCACATTCGTTTTACGGCATTATCTAATAAATGATTATTTACTATTAGCGATCACAATCGCTAATCCTGTTTCTTCTCGATTCTGTCTACGAAGTCAAATTTCTTTTATAATAACCCTCTAACGCGAGCCTAACCTATCAAGTACTGGAAAATGGGAAGCAATACGTCGCTTACGTTACTCATATCCAGAGTTATCCTGAGCTACAACTGACACGTTTATAGCATATCTAATTCTAGGAAAAACAAGCATTCTGATGCAGTTAAGAGCCCTACAGAACTGTCTAACCCGGTCTGCTGCAAGTGTTATTACAAACATGCATGATGACCTTTCCTAATGCTTGTGTTCTACTATTCCACGTTCTACCAATGACATCAATCCACTGTACTTAGACTAATCTAACTGCAAGGTGGTAGATGCAAACTCACCGTAAAGGTCGATTTTAAAAAGAGAAAAAAAATTCGATTCTTAAAATTTTCTAAAAATTTCGATTCTTGGCATGCATTTTGTAATTTCTGCGTACCATAACAACAATCATAATTTAAAATCTAATTTTAATAATATTGTTATAAAACACAGACTTCGTTGCGAGAATGCAAAGCAACATACCTTACCGCGGAGATTGTGAACCAGGGGTCTGCAAAGTGTTTTCTAGGGTCCCCGTAAACTAGCAAATTTGAAGTTCAGTGGTACATCATGCATCGCTTATATTGTTCCGTGTTGGATGTCATTATTCATCTTTCACTATTAAGACACTGTATCTGACACAATGGTATGGCGTGAACTGAGACAACCTATCAGTACCTTTATTGCGACGTCATAATCTGATAAGAAGATTGACATTTTTTAATTTCTTCACACCCACATACAGCGGATTACAGCTTATACACACATGACGATAACAAAGAGCAAACAGATAGACGAAAGAACACGAGCGTAGATGAGTGGCTGCAGTAAAAAAACAAAAAAAAACAACAGCAATTGTTTTTGTGCTACCTTGAGGAGTGGTAATGGACGTATTTCCACATAAACTTAATCAAATTTTGAAATAATTTGGTTTCTTCCTGCGGCCGAGCTTATGCTGAGCTACCCAAGTATATGCATAAATACCTGTAGTGTGTAGACTTCCTACTTAAAAGATGCGCTTTGGTGTATAATACTACCAATACATTCCATGAGAAACGGCATGTCAGTCAAAAAAACTTTTGCAGCTTCCTTGTGTTTCCAGTGAAATCATCTTCTAAGATATTGGTCTTGAAAACAGTTTTGCATTTTTAAACAATGCAACAGAAATTGAAATGCTTTATTAGTGGTTCTTGATTACATTAACTTTTGAGAATGTGGTGGGTTTTACAGCATTCAAGATTGTGCCATGTTTTCCAAGATAACGTCGAATCGTGAGTTTCACACGAATATTCGTATTCAGCATCAGGTCCGCAACCAGGAGATGGGCAACAGGGCAATTGCCCCCCAAAACAATTTTCAAAATCATGTTTAGTTGTTAGGAACAACAACATGTTACAGCCATTCGTCCCCCTGAAAATAGTGCAGCAACAAGTTACAATCAGTTTGTCTCCCCCGAAGATATCAGCTGCGGTTGCGACCCTGTTCAACATGTTCTTTTTAAAGCTCGCGCCATGCTTGCTTCAATAACATTAGTACAGGATCTTTTTCGGATTCAGAATTATGTAGAAACGTAAAATAGCGCGTAATTTTTTCCAAGCCTTTCAACCACAATATAGCTTGGTGCTGATTGGTGTTGCATCGTACCTAAGAGTTGGTATGCTCATTGCCGCATTTGTTGTGAAATCAGTTCTAAACCCGGGACAGCGAATTTTCGACAGTATGTTCCCTCTGGCACCGGTCACAGGTCACGAATGTCGCGGTGGCAATTTTCCAGATATCAGTTGATGGTTGTTGGAGAGTAAAAACTCCGGATAGTAAATGTCGCTGTCGCACAAAGGCAAATGTCCTATAGATGTTAATCTTCCGGAGGCGATTGTTTGCTGCTGGGAATTGCTCTGATACTGTTTCATGCAATAAGGAACAGGCACTTGCAGAAATTTCAGCTTTTGACAATGCTCCACCATTTATGAACTGCGTAATATTTCTTACGGTGCTAGCAGTAGCACCACTAGAATGTTGCATATTGTGCAAAATTTAAACTCTGCGCCTTCAAGTATGTCTAAAAGCGCAGTGATTTAACAAGAAACATGTCTGATACATCGTTTTAAGAAAATATCCCAACTTTTCGCGATCCATGGAGGTATGAATAAGTCAATTGCTTTGAGGCATATCAATCCTGAATAGCAGCCGTTTTGCAGTATGTATAGTCATTTTGGAGTATGTATAGTCATTTTGCACCATTCCAAAAACGTAACTTTACTTGCGTTTGTAGCCAATACATAAAACCTTGAAGGTCACGGGTGATTTTCAAGTGTTTGGTGAGCCGTAGCGTAACATGGTTCGTGAAGAAAAACTTCGTTTTACAAATTTCGAGTAAATAGCTGCCCTCGAGAAAAAATGGTGATGTCATTACGTTATCATTTCTCTCACGACCTTGTAGATGACTCCACCATTTAACTTGCGTAACCATTCCCGCTAGGCGCTAGCAGTGGAAATGCTCGTTTTGATATTTTTCCACATTTTTTTGTTCCAAGGCATGTGTTTTCTGACCTTTCCTAAAATAGGTCATTTTTGCCACGCAGGGTGAGATCCAGTGACGCTGAACTGATCGTCCAAGCGTGCTCTACTTACACTGCAAAAAAGATCAAACTCACGTGCGTCGCATACCATGCGTTTCAGTCTTGCTGGGATTGCTGCTTTGATGTTAATTTGTTTACTGTTGCGGACTAAGCTCGCTAAAGCGGAAGGAGAAAGAAGGGAGCACCCGCCATCAGCCGCGGGTGGTTCCAGGAGACTTACCACCAATAACAAGGTTTTTAATTTTCAGATACATGTGTGAACACTTATAATTAACGCTTCTTTAAGAAGTTATAGCGCTAGCGATCATTACTGTTAAAAGAGGGTAGAAAAATTGTAAGAAATCCGGATAAATTTTTGAGCAAATGTTTTGCTTTTCCTATGGCTCTGTTAGCTGGGGTCCCTCATATTGGAGCGACCCTGATTCCGCGTGTCATACACCACCGAGGGTGCTGCGTTTCTGAGGTGTACGTGAAATGGCCAGTTCTGAGTTCTATTTGTTTGATGTTGCGTTAGCTATTATTTAAACGTTACTGAATACGGCAACGTACCTTAGCTATGAGGAACACCATGATCTGAAAATTTTCTGCCCACGTACTGTAGTTTACTTGCAAAGCGCTGTGTTTGTAAGATAGAAATGCCGGTCATTAAAAAAGCAATTACATTATGAACACTGTCTTATGTTAACTCGTTCTCTATTCATGCATTCGAGTCAAACTGGCTAGACGTTTTTATGACTCCCAAATATTTGCGTTTGGTGTGGTTGATAAATTCACTGCTCTTGGATTTGAATCATGCTAGCTATAAATACCCATGACTTCCAAATGGTAGCAAGCTAGACGCCTATGACTTCGGAAAATTGCACCATTCATTCGTTTTCATAACCGCTTTTCCTCTGGGGAGGGTCGCTGTGGCAGCAACTATGGGAGTACTCGAAATACCTCACAGTTCTCAGCAATTTTAGGTAGTTCTGCTGGCTCCACACCAAGACAGGACCACGCAGTGTTGGAGGTGTAATCACGTCACCTGGTCGCTGGTTGACCTCTGGGCCTTTTTCCCATGGGTGTAGCCTGCAGGCCTTGCCTCGCCAATCTTTCCTGGGCATTCTGGCCACATGATCGAATCATCGTAGGTAAGGTGTCTCTATTCGGATAAGCGGCTCGACATTGAGGGCTTTACGATTTCACAGCTGCGCACTTTGTCGCGACGTGTCGCGACGTGTCCCATCGTGAACTCTTTGCAAACATCCAATCTCTGCCGTTCGCACTTGAGATTGCGCTCTTTCAGCCATCACCCAAGATTCATGAGCGTAGGTGAGGATCGGCATAAAGACCGATTTAAAAACTGACAGCTTTGCGGTGTTTGAAAACTCCCGTTTTCTCACCACATAGAGATAAAGCTCACGTAGAACTGCGTTTGCTTTAAAAATCTGTGTATGAATCTCATCAATCTCCGTGTTGTGCGTTATGTCGCTCGTGAGCATCGCTCCAAGGTACTTGAACTTCTCGACCTGCTGCAGTATATTGCCGCTTACTTATAACGCGGAAAATCGCTCCTTGATTTCAAATTTGGTTTACAATGGGAAAACATTGTCTTGGTCTGTGTGGCGCATTTGCTTCAAAATACTTTGATCTGGAAAATTGAACAATATTTTATTTTAAATCCTTTCCAATGATGTTAGCTACAGTATGTCATAGCGTATTTCACACTTTTTAATTTAATGAAAAGATATTTTGTTGATAATTTGTCTGATTTTCCCTTTACCAGTTTGTGCCTTTCACCTTGCGAAGAGACATAAAAATTTCGTTACTTCGCTCACAAATGTTTTAACTCTTGTTCATCATCAAATTTAACACGGAAAAATTTTAACATGAAGGGGCCAAAGAGTTTATTACGTCAACGGCAAACTGTTCAAGACAGAATTGAATCTACTATAGCAAGAGCACGTTTGCACCGTCTAAGAAATCGGCATCTCACCAGACAGCAACGAAACACACAGGTACGTTTGTTTCAAGTTGCTACTAAGCATTTTGCGTAGTGCTTGTCTCTAACGATTGGAATTCTAGAAATTTGGTTTATCTAGGGTCTGCTACAGGGGTCTCAAACTCAACTTGCGCCGTGGGCCACATGAGGTCTTATCAGGTAACCCGCGGGCGCATTATAACGCTGACGCAACAACGGCGGTACCTGAACTTACTAGAAACAGCTTTTGCATCTTTATTTCCTGAGAAAGGTATCATGAATTATCGACAAATCATTTCTAGCCGTCTCTACGTTCGTATTAAACATTTCTAGCCGTCTAAGGAACTTTTTCACTCGCTAGGCGAGCATTTTTAAACACCTGTGAATAAACAAAATAATGTAAGTGTTATTTATTTCATTCAGTTTCATGCCCGCTTTTCCTCTAGGGAAGGTTGCGAGGGCAGCAGCCCTAGGAGGACTTGCAATGTCTCACGGCCAACAGCAATTTCAGATGGTTCTGCTGGCTCTACACCACGACGAGACCCAGCAAGGTTGGAGATGAAGTCACTCCACCTAGGCCTTTGGACGACTTCTGAACCGCTTTTCCGTGGGTTTAGCCAACAGAAATTGCCTCGCCAGTCTTTCGTGGGGCATTCTGGCAAATGGCCGAACCAATATATCTGTGCGCCCTCAATTCGGAGAAGTGGTTCGACCTTCAAGGCTCTGCGAATTTCACAGCTGCGCACTTTATCGCGAAGTGTCACACCAGGACTCTTCGAAAAAATCCCATCTTTGCCGCTTTCCCCTGAGATAATATTATTTCGGTCATTACCCAAGATTCAGGATCATAGGTGAGGATCGGAACAAAGACCGATTTAAAAACTGACAGCTTTGCGGTGTTTGAAAGCTCCCGTTTTGTGACCACAGAGCGATAAAGGTCACGCAGAACTGCGTTAGCTTTAGCAATCTTTGTCACTCGTAGATGCCACCCCTATGTACTTGAATTTCTCCACCTGCTGCAGTGTATTCCGCTCACGTGCAGCATACACTGCCTTTGGTTTGCAGAAAGATATAATAACTCGGTAGTTTTAGTACTGATTTTCATTCTGGTCGGTCACGCGCAGCGGAAAACCGATCGAGTGCATGCTGAACCCTATTGAGAAGATGCTACCCTATTGAGAAGATGCTAGCAGTACCAAATCGTCTGCAAAAAGTAAACGGTTGATCCTGCAACTCACAAATATGACACCCTCTTCGACTCGGCTGTGACTGTCTACTCTATCTAATTCATCTAGACCAGGGGTGGCCAAACTTTTTGACTCAAGGGCCGAATTCGCGATTGCCTGACCACTGGAGGGCTGGATACAGTGCGATTTACGTGACAGGCAGCAGTTCATGATGTTCCACTGCTGTCTACAGTCGGAAACGTGATGCTTGAAAAAATGTGTAAGGTATTTGGCAGGTCGGATTAAACTGGTCCGCGGGCCGGATGAGGCCCGCAGGCCTTAGTTTGGCCACTGCTGATGTAGACTATGAAGAGAAGTGGTGGCAGCACACACCTTTATCGGAGTCCAACATCAACGGTGAACAGTCGTGATTTAATTCTCCCGACACGGACACAAATTTCTGAACAGGAATGCAGTGACTTGACGGCCAGAAACAGGCGACCGTCAACACCGTAGCCACAACACTCCTCAAAGCTTTTGACGAGGAACTCAGTCGTATGCTTTCTCGAGTACGTGAAAATATGTGTAAACGTTTTTGGCATACTCCCAAGATTTCTCAAAAATTTGTTGGAGAGTGAAAAGTTGGTCTGTATGGCCAGGATGAAAACCGCACTGGTATCATCCAGCTTTGGTTCATTTATTTCGCGGCATCGTTTTCCAAGGCATTTGGCAACGTCAATTTGAAATACAGTATTTCAAAATTCCCGAAAAGCATCGCGGACTCCACAAAACGCCCTCGCGGGCCGAGTGTTTGAGACCCCTGGTCTACTATGTACCATGCACTTGTTTGCACCGTCTAATAAAAATAGAATAATTGACAAAATATTCCCATTTACTACAAAATTGTGCGGAAGTATGTGGTGAAAGTCAAGAGCCACATAGATTTAAAAATCTGTGGCCAGTCTTTGCATTTTCGTGTGGAATCGTAGGTTCAAATGCCCCAAGCAACACGTTTTAGATGTTTTAGTTAAATACTCTTGTTGCTGATTTAACATAACACCAGATGTACAAGCACGATTTCCTAACTGTTGACCTGATGGAAGTTGTCGCATTTGCCAAGTGAAAGTTTCAACAAATTATTTACATTGCTTAGGATGAATTGCAAAGAGAACTCGCTCAGCTGAGGCGACGACCGAGATGGACACCATCTGGAAACCCAAACTATTCGGTATTTCTATCGATCTATATAAAATGTGTCATTTCTTGATGTTTTGGTCACGTCATGCGATACCTGCTGATGCTCCAACCGTTTATAACGAGCGGTGGTGATTGTTCAACGAGAATGTCACCCACTTTGAGACAGGTCTCCAATTTAAAAAACAACCTTATGTGGTGAAAAGTGAAGGTGGCAAAGCTGCTGTTTTTTACTTAAATAAAGGATTTGTACAAAAGCTTTTCATCTTAGTATTTGTCGTCTTTGTCAGTGATAAACTAATTTAAGGTTTATTTTTGGCAACTTTGCATTTCCAAGCAATGCTGCGTTAGGTATATTTTGCCCGATTCTGATACAAGGGTTTTTTATTCTACTCTTACCCTTTTTGTGGCGGTTGCGTTCAGAAGGTCATGAACCCGATGACTTCAATGTGGCACAGACTCGAGTGCAAAGCTTCAGACCAAAGCTTTAATGAATTTCTCCAACAAAAATTGTTTTACTCTGTGTGTCCTTTGCCCAAACGCAGAGAAAGCAGTGAATTAAATTTCAGCAAGTTGCAACTATCAATGTTCTTTGCGGGTTTGTTAAAAAAATTTGCGAAGGTAAAAACGGTCTAACGAGTCTAATTAGCACCGCGTTTGTGTAGAAGTATATCGTCATACTTTTACACGCTGGCACGGTGTGCAGGCTCTGACGAACTTCATTGGTACATACCAACGTCCTTCGGTACTTTATTATCACCATTACGTACCTGCCTATACACACAGTGTAGTGAAAGTGAAGAGAAAGTCGTCGATGCTGCTGTGCGTATCTCGATGTGTAGCACACTTCGTTCTGCGTGTTAAATGTCATGAGAGTTCAAACTAATCGGTACTGCATGTTGATGACTTGCAAATAGCTGACCCGTACCCAAACACCAAAAACGATCAGCTTTTGGAATGTTTTTGAAAAACATTTGCCAGCGCGTCAATGTGTTGCTGGATGCTTGTGCTTGGTGCGTCAACCCCAAATTGCTAGAAGGCAGTAGGGCATAACTGTCATGCATGAATTCATTTAAAATGCCAATAATTGTAAATATTTACCTTGTTTATTTGTACGGTTTCGTTACCAAACATCAGTGAAGCTTTCTGCTTTTGTCATATGACTCATCCCAAACATTTGCTCATTTTTCATGTTACTTTCGCATTCCATAGCTGTGACGAGTCAAACAACATTGTAGCATCACTTGGGGATCCACACCCAATTAATTGAAGCATCAAGTTACTGGGATGTTTTTGATGTAACGACTCGAGGGAGGCATGTGTGCATACCCACAAGTGAAATCCCGACCGACGTTTTCGCTTCATGTTTCAATATAATCTCTGATAAATTTTCTTATTACGCTAAGCACGAGGACAGACTATAGATATATTTTTAAACCAGTCACATGGGTTGAAAAAGTGAACTACCTTTTGAAACATCAGTTGTATCAAACGTAAATAGCGTTAGAGCTACGCTGCATTCAATGACTGCATTAGAACGTCGTTGACTGCATGTTATACATTTATCACTCTTTATAAATACAGCATATTAATACAAAACATATTAATACAGAAAGCAGGCTAAAGATTCTTTCATAAAATAACTATAATATTACCTAATTAGAACTACGTCGTTCTTGTTGTTAGCCGACAGTATTCACCAATGCTCTCCTAACATGGACTCGAACTTAAAAAGTCGTTAAATGAAGTGTTTGATTCACTCATGGTGAAAATTAATGGACCGAAAATCTCCAACGAGATATATTGGTGCATTTGAAACGAATGCACTTCCTCTAATAAGAACATTTTAAAAGTTTTTAATGCATGTCATTTCAAACTTTCGACGATTCGCTCAGATTTGCTGCAGAAAAGCCCACTTCAGGTTAAAAGCTGACTTAAGACCACAATTCGCTTGGATGTATATTCGTGGCGTATTTTTGTAACAAATAACTTGCGGTGAGTTAGTCCAACACAGACCAGTAGATAACGAAGTTGCAATTACACTTGATAAGCTTTTAATTGAAGAGCAGGTTTGACTGAAAATGTCATTAAGGAAAACGGCGTGAATACGAATTGAAAATGGTCTCACGCAGAAAGCTTGTATAACATTTTTCCAAGAGGCATGCATTTTTGTTGGCCGTGCAATTTTCTAGAAAATTATGCAAAAGAACTCATTGCCCTCGTTAAAATACACGACCATGGCCACTCACATCACTGCTCGCGCCGGTTCTAGGACTGCAGCCACCTGGATAACTACCACTGGACAACTTCCACCCGGACATCTCCCACGTAGGAAAATTGCCTGTTCTGGCAACTGCCATCCAGGACATATTGAATGCTCTACGTTTATTGCTATTAAAGCCATTTGAACTCCACATGTTGCTGCTTTCATGTGAAAAAATTTGAAATCCTGATAACAAACGTTTTTTCGTTCTCTAACCAGTTATTAGGAACCTTCACTTCAGCTTTAATGCTGTTGTGTGGAGAATGTCGTATTGATGTCATTACATCTTCATAAGCATTCTCAAGTCAGTGACGTCCTTAATTTTTTATGAGCTTTTCATCTTTTTTCACAACACAATTCTGTCTTGCATAAAATTGCATCGTATTCATTCCACGCACTCATCAAACCTGTTTACTTCCGGGCATTTTAAGTTCTGTGTATTGCTTTACCTTAGTTTTTGATCTGTGAGTTACATGGCAACAACAGCAATGTTGCAAGCTGTAACTCACCTTGGCAGCACTGTATCGAAACAATAATACCGCAGCAAAGCGGTTCCCAACCGCCGTGCTGTGAGAACTCCTCTAGGTGCCGCAACGCGATAGTGTGAACTGGATTTGATAGCTCGTATATGATGTGTGAAACACATTATCCTAGGTGGCAGTTGTCTGGGTGGCAGTTGTCCAGGTGGCTGTTGTCCTGATACCACTCCCGCTCTGTTAACAAAACGAAATTAATCAACACTAAAAGCAGTTAAGGATGAATTCCGTAAAGCACGTTCAATTAATCTTAGGTACTGCACGCAAAGCATTTTGGGTATATGTCGTCGCAGTGCATAGGGGTCGGTTTTGAAATCAAATTAATTTTGCCAGTGGCTGGTCGTGATTTATTCGTCAAGTTTTTCGAAGACCTAGTGCTTTTTGCTGCAAGAAAAAGTGCATAGTGCAGGTAATTCCAGCTGGTTGGTCACTTCACCAAATGACATTTAACTGTGTGTATTAACAAAAATCGCCATCAAACGTAAGTCTAAACCCTGTTTAGAAACTTTTCCATTTAATATTTAAGTAAGCAGTATTTTGTATATCAAAAACAAAGGGCCTTCCCAGTGACTTAGCAGATAGTTGTAGCGCTGAAGCGAGAGAGCTTAGGCCAGGGTGATTGGTTGGAAAGTTGCATTCGACAAATTGGCCACGCTTGAGCGCTTTATCTGTTTACAGCACTCAGTGAATGACATCTGTCCGATTTTAAAGCACTAATGGTCAGCAGGTATATCTCAAAGCGTGACCTTTGGTCGAAAGATATTTTCCAAACTAATCCGCCTTGCCTACGTTCTCACACTACATATCTGTCCGATATAACAGTTGATGTGTTATATCTATCCGATTTAGAACTTCGTCTTAAAAATGTGCCCAATATAACCCGATATTTATTTTGTACAAACGGCGCTCCATAGCGAAAGCATTTTTATTGCAGTTGTACAGCAGACAATACAGTAACTCCGGAGTGTATCTGCGAAGAACCATGGAGCAAATTAACACCCGCGTTCAAACGCTGGTGGTCGATGTGAGCAGTCTTAAAAGATGGAAGAGTGCAACTGACAGAAGACTGGAACGGCTCGAAGCGTCGCTCAGTGACTCAAACAGACGGATATCAGGTCTGTTGTTTGTTGTCTAAGTATTCTTTATTTATATGGTGAACCTGCGTCTGCCGCAATTAAACCACAAGGGCACACCTTAACCATTACGGTAAGCATTTCCTATTGCTGGAGATGTCCAAGACTTTATCGAACTGGAATGAAACACTGGTAAAGATATCGGTTTATCTAAAACCTGCATGCCTATAACGGCCTACTAAACAATGGGCCAACAGGAGTTTACGGCGGTCTACTAAAGAACAGGTATTTCAGTAGGCTGCGCAAGACCCTGTTAGGCCGCAGTAAACCCCATTAAGCCGCGGTAGATCCCACATGACTGCCAGGGATTTGTGTTTTGGTAGGATGCTGTAGAACCGCTTATAGACCTGTGGTTTAGTATAAGCAGCAGTAAGCATGCAATATAGTAAGACCCAGTATAGGACTGTAGTTTCTAGATGGACCCGAAAAGATGTTGCTTGTATCTTGGACCAGGGGCTCTGATTATTCTTCAGCAGAAAACACGCCGTGGTGCAAAAACGCTGGTTGTTGACAAAGTATATCACGATAAGGTTGCGTGGTTTTGCTGTGCCTATTAATTTCATGCACGTATGTTTATGCGTATAGTGCCATATCACTGTAAACAACCACAAGTATCAGCGAAAACAAAACCGATAGGCGATTATATCATCACAGATGATTTAGTGAAGTAGTGTCGAAAAATCACATTTTTACCGGACTTGACTTAAAGCATCATGATTTATTTTGAAAGAAACAGTTTAGATGAAAATACTTGCACGATGAGTGTAACTGAAAAATCCACGTTAAAGTCGTTTTAGGGCCGTTCTTTCTTATCCCGTTTCAGTGTTTTTGCAGTTTGTCCTGAATCGTTCATTATGATTTGAATATTGTGATGATGGATATGTGGGTGATTAGTATGCATGCGCGAATTTCACTCATAATGACCTCATTCCTGGTATGCTTTCGATATCTGACGCTATATATCCTAGTTCGAAACACACGTATAGTTGCCCGTTTACACCATGTAAAATTTTTGGTCAATCAAAGAAATCACTGTGAAAATTTATTTTTATGAACGAAAGAACCATTAATTTTTCAAAAAACTTTCCTTAAATGGGAAATCGTTTGAATCTGGAAAAGACTTTTTGAAAAAAATTATTTTGCGAAAATATTTCTGCCAAGAAAAAATTTTCATGACGAATTTTTTTTCTGAGCCCAATTTCGCCAAGTGTTTCACATTGACATTTGCGAATAAACCAAACCACGTTGTAAATTCATCTGCTGCGTCATAGAAAATCATCTTTTGGAAGTTACAAACTGCGTGGCACTGATAGAAACCTTGCGTAATTTGACTTTTTTATTTTGGTGACGGCAATTGGCGGCAGACCGAAGCCGTATTTTTGCTTCTTGCCGGGGAGGTGAACGCCTTTGACCAACGAGCGCTACGGCGATTCACTCGGTGGTCGCGGGTCAACCACTCTATGGTTTAGACAACCAACAGGCGGACACTACCACTGAGCTATCGCCGCCTCAGCTAACCAAGCTTTCGCCACCTTGCACTTAGATTAGTCTAAGTACAGTGGATAGATGTGATAGATGGAGGTGGAACACTAGACCACAAGCGTTAGGCAAGGTTATCATGCATGACTGCAACAACACTCGTAGCAGACTTTGTAGCACAGTTCTGTTCTTTACAATTCGTAACTTGCATCAGAATGATTGTTGTTCCGGAATTAGATAGGCTTTAAAATGTGATAGTTGAAGAACTGGATAGCTCTGATGTTAGTAAAAAGAATTGCTTCCAATTTTCCAGCGCTTGATAGGTTAGGCTTGATTAGCAGATTACCGTAAAAGAAGATAGATTTCGTTGAGAGAATCCAAAGGAACATATAAAAACACGGTTAGCGATGATTTGTCAGATAAAAAATGCTTTAAGAAACAAACACGCAGCAGATGAATTTACATTGCTTATTTGCAACTTTCAGTGGAAATACTTTGTTGGCGGACTTGGGCGCATCAAAAAATTGTATATGTCAATACATTTGTCAATTAAAATAACCTTTTTTGAAATGTATTGTCAATTAAAATAACCTTTTTGAAAAATACTGTTTTGTGTGAAAAAATTTTGTTTTAAATTTATTTCACAAAAGAGGTTAGTTTTGCGAAGACCTATGTTTTTAGAGTGATTTTTTTGATGCAAAAATGTTTGCATGGCGCAAGTGGACCATCGTACACATGCGCTTCTGTCCATTATCCTTTATGCTAGTTCACCGCACTTTCACTGCTACCTCTAGGTTTGCGATAGAATATATTACGCGTATTGCTACTCATTAGATGAATTACCTGCTCTGCTTCACGTCCGTCCTCCCTTTTGAGGTACCTTTGCTCTCTCTTTCTCTCTAGGTATATATATGTATATATATGGTAACGAAAATTTGGCATTTAGAGTGCTTTCAGAAGTCTGCCTAATTGTCACTGCAGGGTTCGCCATTGCAAGATGCGTCTAAGTTGTACAGTATGTGCGTTAATTTATTCATCGCGTTGTCGCGTACCACACAGATACCTCGGTTCTGTCTTGCATATGCCAGTTGTGTCATTGCCGAATGCGAAAGCTTCATCCGAAATCTTTTTCAAAATTGTTGGCGTATTTGATATCTGCCGATAAGTAACATGCCTCGTTGCTCAGAACACTCTCGACATCTTCAAAATCGGATCCAAGATAATGCTCCACGCGGTAGTGCAACTGAGGTGAATTCTCAAGAAATCAATAACTTGCAAACAAACCTTGCTCAGCTTCAGGAAGACTTGCGAACTTTGGAAAGCGCTGTAAATTCTCGCCAGATACGCAGCAAGGCGAATATTCTTGATGAATGTGAGTGATATTGGATTCTGTAAACTGAAGTAAATAGTAAAGTCACTGCATTTTTTTGTGCGCTGTCGCTTAAAAAACTATCCGCTGCACGTATTAAATCCTAACGAATGTGAATTACTAGAGCAAGGAAACGTCCAACTATTGAAAATTTAGCTATACTTTTTCTTTTAGTAATGAAATATCGCAAAAATCACAAAACTAAACACGCTTGTTCGTCTCAGTCAAATCAACTAAACCGCACGTAAGCGTCTGAGGTACACTGGAGAATGATGGATCGACTTCAGCGCGCCATGGTTCATTTGCTAAAATGAAACAATTAAAGTCATCAAGATTTTAAACAAAAGATCTATATGAGGAACATGGCGCAAAACCTCTTCAGAACCTTCTGCAGAGATTCTTGTGCCGCGAAAAATTATGGCAACTACTTTGCGGTCAGTCGAGATTACTTCAGTCACGGTTGCGAATCCGAGGTACTTTAACAAGACATCAAGAGATGTTAGAACAACCTTGCTTGTGCAGCTAGATTGCCGCTAATGGCTTATTTGGTTTGTGTTTGTTGTGTAGCTTTGCGTGGTAATTTGTAATATTTACTCAAGCTGAGTTGGTTAGTTTTCCAGGACACCGTTTGCGTAATGTTTTGTATGCGTAGTTTTATACAGGTAGACTTAAAACATCTCGGTTTCAATATCTGTTCAAGGTAATTCATATTTTGAAAAAAGCAGCTGTTCATTAGAAAACATCGTTTTCGTCGAAACTATCGACTTGATGAATATGTCTTTTTCGCAACTAATTTCCTTTTCTCACAAGTTCAAAACTACATAATCAATTTTGATTCATAGCATCTTGTGTGAAAAATTTACGAAGACAAGATCGGGAGCGGCATCCGCAGTCACGTCACGCTGTGCATGGCGGACAGCAGCTTTGCGTCGGACATGTGTTGACTATCCGTTACACTACGAGGGACCAGCGAACGCATCTATTGGGTTGCTTTTATCTAAAACATAGAGTTAACTGGAACGGTGAAGGCAATCCACGCAAAGCAAAGAGATAGATAAATACAATAAAGTAGATGCACATTCTGAATTCGTTATATAATTTTTTTCTCTAATTACTGGAACCGTTTGCGTTCCGCAAGTGTGCTTGGTTGACTGGAGTCGCTAACTGGTATGGACTATGGAGGAATAGACTTGATTTGCTTCAGTAGTGCAATGAAACCAGAACAAGAACTTCATTAATTGGTTTAATAGACCATAACTTGGCAGTAAATATGAGCAGATGAAGTGCATGACGCACGATGGCTCAATCTCGGAAACTGACTTAATTTAGCAAATGAGAGCGGCGTTGTGCTAAAAGAAATTTGGGATGCCGTCAGGCAATTTAACAAAATTTTAGTGAGTTTCCATAAATTTTCTCTGAAACGAAATGAAGAGCAAAAACTAGGTCAGCGACTTCTTGGAGTCACGGAATGCCAAAAAACGACCGCCTCACAGACTCCCCGTCTCGTACGCTTGGAACGTTTGATTTTGGACGTTATTATTATTCAAAACTTGAGTGAGGCAAAAGGCACGACGCCATTGGTAACCACCAACCTTGAGACTGCATGCAATTTCCAATATAAGAAGTTTCTTCTTGTGCTCTTGCCAAAACGTTATCTCCGTTTTCGACCTGCAGTTGGCGGTAACTGTCACAAAGTTAGCTTTTCTGAGATTAGCAGCGTTACACGACTTGCAATATCCACCTCGTCCCCACGAGAGGCAGTGAACCTCGCTCGGTGATTTGATCTTGTACAATTTTTTTATCTCAGCCGAACGGACAGCGAGACTCGATGTTCCAGCTTCGTAAAAATCCTCGTCTTGAGTTGATTGAGTCACATTGCTGCGAACGCACTTTTGAAAAATAACGACCGCCGATCTTGATGTATCACGCCTGCAGTTTCGGTCGTCGGACGTTTGCTTTTTTCGTTGCTCCGACTATTTAATTTCTAAACACTGGTGGCTTGCTATACGCGTTTACTGGGGTACATTGTCTCCAGCTTGCGAGTTTGGTATCTTGCCGTGGGTCCTTTTGTGTGAACACACTCCTTACAGTAGTGATCCACGATGGTATGTTGTTGGGATTGCCCAGGATGTCTTGGAGTTGCTGCGTCATTCTTCCGTGGGCTGATGAGATGTTCCATCCCGTGTCTTTAACGCTGTCGTGTTCGGTTAATTTCCAGTTGGCCATTTTCTTCGACTTGTTCTTGATGTCCTCTGTGGTGATCTCTTGTGTGTGTTGATTTGGAACGTCGAGGCATTCATCCTATGTCCGCTCTGTTATGTTGTTGCGAATTTCCGGTGCTCCCCTGAATTTATTATTAATATATTATTTATAAGTACTTTTGTAGTCTTGTCAGCACAAGTGCGTAGAGGTAAGGTTAGAATTTTGATAATGCTACTTTTCTATTGTTGTTGCTTGAATTTTTGTGAGTTTTTTTCTCTGGTTTCGCAATGCAAGCATTGTTCGTGAAGATCCAGATACGGGATTCGCGCATCTTTATCAGAAATCAATTTCGTAAAGTTTTCTTTATTATTGGTCTTAATTTCATTGTTTATTTTTATGAAAAATTTTCGTACGCGGCCGGCAGCTCTTCACCTCTCATGCGTCTGTTTTCAGCCACTACAGAGTTACATGAAGTGCGGGATCTCCCTACAAGACACGGAATATCTGGAAGCAGCCTGACATTAAATGGTAAGAAACTACGGCAAAACATACTGAAAACATATCAGCATAGTGTGCCCACTGGGTAATGCTTAGTCTATCTTCAAGAATTTAAAAATTGATTAGACAGCTCCAAAGGAAATGATGTAAAACATCCAGGAAAGGTTGCTGTTAAAAATTGTTTACAAGCTTTATGAAACTGCAACAGAGTTGTATCACTAACAAGCTATATCATAAATTATTACGGTTGTGGAGTTGCATATTTCATGCAGAGTACTACTTTCATCTATAGATTTAAGTTCAGGATATAAAGGCTATAGAGTGAAATTTTTGCATTTGAGTTGATGCGTGGTACAGATAGCTATGTAGTCTCACGGAAAAAGAAGCGATGGATCGCACTGCAAAGATAATCGCTCACCACAAAAAGCTCAGTTTGTGGAGAAGTTACGTGGCTCTTAAAAGTTATGTGACTCAAGATGAGGATCGCATGTTCACTGAAAAACTGTTTCTCCGACAAGAAAGTGGATGTCATAAAGCCATAAGCGGAGACACTGAGCAGCTTACACAAGTTTGAGCACTGTGGTGAGACTCTGACGCCTATCAAAGGAAATGATTGGATAATCGATTTATTTGCAGTCACGAATCTGCTTGAACTACCTCTCCATGTTGCAGAAGAATTTCTGGATATGACGGCTGAAATAGAAAATTGCATTAATTTTGTGACTTTCAAACGAAAATATCCAAACGTTTCAGCAAAGTAAATTTTTGGGTTTCTATGTGTTC
>Ga0210059_1006417_pt1 | contig 18864 bp, 10 predicted proteins | sample Ectturendosymbi2_FD_188042 | JGI IMG/M metagenome (GOLD analysis project Ga0210059, IMG submission 188042) | Ecteinascidia turbinata endosymbiont from Florida, USA - Sample 2 (SPAdes) (version 2) | ecosystem: Host-associated > Tunicates > Ascidians > Unclassified | place: Key West, Florida... | reverse complement strand
GTCATGTTGCAGGCATCTGGCAAATAAGTTTTCAAAATTGATTAATGAAGGCCCACTGGCAAACCTATGTCATGTGTCTATTTTGCCGCCATCTTGACTATTTTTCCGCTATCTTGGAGGCAAAAAAGATATTGCCTACTTTATATTATGGGCCACGGGCCAGTCCTGGCCAGAAAATATGTTGCAGTTTGGCAGAACGGGCCGGTCTGGACAGTTTCATGTTAGCTCCGGGCTGCAAAAGTGCTAACCCCGGGTCATCTCTAACTTGCATCCCGACCATCCTCTAAAACAATCTGGCCGTCTCACGATCGAACATCCGCTGAGAGTTACGTGATCAATATCTGTAGCTTGGCGTATTTTTCTGCTCCACGGTAGCCCGTGCAGCAAAGAATTCCAATGCGTGTAGTAGGCTGTTTCAGTCGTCATTTTCAAAGCAGCTCGTTCTTGCAATATTGTATTGCACGGCCCGCCATGTTGCACAGCGTGATGAACGTCTGAAGCTGGCTATTTAACGCAGTCCGCCCTTGCATGAACCGTCCGCCATTTTGTATAGCGCGATGAACGTCTGAAGCTGGCTAAAATAATAATTTTTAACACAGTCCGCCCTGCTGTCGAACGGCCCGCCCTTTTCTACAGCCCGCCGGCACGTATATATGTGCAGCCCGCCCTGTTCTGCAACTCGCTGGCCCGCCCTGTTCTTCAGCCTGCCGTTTTCTGCAGTCCGCCGGCCCGCTCTTTAGTGCATCCCGCCGGCCGCTCTGTTGTGCAGCCCACCCTTTGGTGCAGCCCGCCGGCCGCTCTGTTGTGCAGCCCGCCAGCCCGCCCTTTAGTGCAGCCCGCCGGCCGCCCTGATGTCCAGTCCGCCACCCCGCAGCAAATTCATATTTTCGAATTGGAAACACGGCCTCCAACCCGCCGGCCCTCCGTTTTGTGTTATCCATTTTCATAAACTGCGATTTACTACTTCCGGCATTTGTAGGTAGCCTATATTCTCTATTAAGCATTTTTAAGCAAAAGTAAAATGGTAACAAAACATATTTTGCCCTATCTCTGACATCAGGACAAAACTTTGTATCTCAAAGAATGAAAAATGAGTTAGAGTGTTTCAAGCTTAATTCTGTTTGTTTTTCTAAACTACATATATTATCATATTAGTTGCTTGTTGCTTTATTTATTATGCTATTGTTTTTGTATTAGCACCTTGTTCACGAGCACCACTGTGTTTTTGCCAAATTACTCATCTGGTAATATCGCAACCAACAGGATTCAGCCTGTTTCAGCTTCAAGCTTGTTTGGTATTTTTTAAGTGATTTGGCATTTTTTTACAAGTGCTTTGGCATTTTTTGTTCACCTGGATCTGGCAACCCTGGTCTGCACTAGGCTTTGCAGTCTTCACGCCTATTCTACGTGACCCTGCATTGACTAGTGGTTGGATGATACTAGGCCAGATAGCTTTTTTCTTTAACTATTATTATTATACTGTAGTACTACTAGTATTAGTAATGCTAGTCTACAAACATTAAACAATACATGACAATACACTGGCTTAAAATAAGTCATTTACATTAAAATCACTGACTAAAAATTCAGTCTAACAAGTCAATGTCACAAAACAACAATTCTTCATTGTACGTTTGGTTAAAGTACAACAATGGGTAGGATTAATCCATGAATTATGAATGTGAACTCATGGATGGTGTTAAAATCTAACCATTGTTGCCAAAGAAATCGGTAACGAAAAGCTTGGTGAGCCAACAGAACCGTCACCGGAAAGTCTTCAATGGAGGTGCTTTACATTTGTGCAGTGGGGCTTGACATTCTGAAATTTGAACAAACATCACTGTTTTATAGTGCTTCATATTTCAATTGGGGGGCTTAGTGCTTTGTTTTGGAGGAGCTAAGCCCACCAAACCTTTCCCCCCCGTGGTGACGGGACTGTGTGGCAAAACTTCAGCTTGCTTTTCAATGCAATTGACTCAGAAAAGTACTTAGGCTATGTGATATATGTCAAGCTTGCAAGATATGTCAAACTTTGTGTTTATAAGCATGACAGGACCCAAAGTGGTGTTGCAACCTCTCGGTTGACATTGCATTGAATGTGCGAATTACCACGAACAGGATATCACGTGTGTGTGAAGAATAATACCTATATGTATGTGGCGTGAACAAGCAATAATAGAGTGCTGTGAATGGAGTGATCTTGGTGAGTAACGTCTAATGATGCTTGTGAAGCTAGTGAACAGTTGATAGTACTTGCTAATGGTGATGACAAAAGTGATCTCTATTGTTGCTTGCTGCCACAGTGTGAAACTTTGCGCACTTGCCGCTCAGGCTTTCCAACCGCAACAATGGCACAATCAGACAATGCATTCAGGCAGGTAATGTCTATTCTGCTTCATGAGGCAAAACCTGTGTTGAGACTGTTTTGCCTTCATTTGAACACAATTGATTGAAGTGGTCATGTGACAAGCACAATACGCAGACACAAGTGGTTGGGGTTTATGATTAGGGTTTAGGATCAGTGCTTATGGTCAGGGTTTAGGGTCAAGTTTTAGGTTTAGTAGTTCAGTGCTTAGAGTTAGGGCTCACCCTGAAGTTCACTTAATGCAAACAAGAAGCTGCTTGCCAGCCCTGAAACCATTACAACACTTGTCCATGGATACCAAAGTTAACGTGAGCTGTTACAGATGTCACGGTCAACCAAGTAGGACATGTGTTTCAAACTTGTCATGTGACTACTTCAGGCAATCGTGTTCAGCTATTTAGCTTTAGCTGAGCTAAAGGCAAAATAAATTCAGTAGTTATTTTGCCTCATGAGGCAAAATAAGCACTACACAAAAATGTATGTTGTGCATCATAATAGATTTTTGGATAGTTTTCGGATACGAAGAATATTGATTTTAACTGAAACAGGATTCGGATCACATATGGATATCATTTTTCAAAAACAGGATAGGATCGCATAGTAAAAATCCATTATCTGATCATCTCTGATGAACGCAATTAGTTGGGGGACACAGGGACATGTCAATAAATAGGGTGCATGAATTTGTCAAAACATCTTTGAGGGTGCACCATAACAAAAAAGGTTGAAGAGCACTGTTCTACTGCGCACTTGTCATGGATTAGTGTCTTGTTACAGGCGACGGATTAATAAGTTTTAAAAAATGAAGGTCCTATGGCAGACCTATAACCACTGCCTGTTTGTATACCTATAACTACTGCCTGGCAGACCTATAACCACTGCCTGTTTGTGTCGCATTCAGATATGGATGGATATCAGATACTAAATTTCTGAAATTTTTGGTTAAGGATTGGATATGGATATGCAAAAATTTTTTGGATGCGGATCAGGAATTGAATAATCAATATCCGCTCAACCCTGATAGTGTGACCCAACTGTGAATTGATCCAAATCTACCAGCTTTAGTGGTGCAGGCTCAACCCACTGTACTACATATCTTGTTAAAGATTTTTGAATTTATTAGATTTCACCAACAGTAGGAAACCCTTTTCCCAATTGGAAGATTTATCGAAGTCTGTGGTAACATTTGCAATTCTTCACTTCGGCTTCAAAAGATAGTGCATGTTTTTATGTATGCAGGTTTGTTGTAGAATATAAATCCAGATATATTGCAAGAAATTAAATGCCTATCTGTTCTTGTTTGGCATTGCACAAATGAGGATAAATGCTATTAATCCCAGCATCTACGCATGCATATGCTTTCACTTTCAGAACAAAAAGTTAGAGGCAGACTGTGGTACTGATAAGGACGAAAGGTTTTATGATATTTAATTATGACTTCTTTTTACACAATTTTCAGTTTGGTTAGTACATCACATGATAATGAAATTTGAAATTAAAGATATCGAAACTGGAGAGCCTGCTAGCCATTCCCAACTGCTTGGACTAGCACTTCGTCTCATTTGCACTGGTGCACTAGGTTACTTTATGTACAAGTATGTAGACAAGCTTGTAAATATGATGGATCCTACGAAAAAGCAGAAGATGCTGTCAGAAGAAAAGGTACTTTTTCTGTAATGTAAAAAATGATTTTTAGCATGGCTGTTCTGGTCACTTAACACTTTTGCTGCAGGCGTACCAATCATACCTGGAAATCAGGCATAAATCATGTGTCTTAGCAACAGCATAACTCTCAGCCAATTGCGCTAGTAGAGAGCTGTTCAAGCCCTCAAAAGACTTGGCAAGCCTTCGAGTCGGTAATGAAAAAAAATTTTGGTTTTGGGTTTCAGGTTTTTTGTGAGTGACATCATAAGTAGGCATACCATACGTCCCGTTTTAGCTGGTACAGTCCCTGTTTTAAAGCTCTGTCCCAGTCAGTCAGCTAAAAATTCCCAGTTGCGCATTCAGTCAGCCAGCATAGCCTTAAACGTGGTACATTAGCTCTAGTTGAGAGAATTTATTCTATCATGAATAACATGTGGTCTGATAACAAGCAGAATGTGAAAGCACTTATCACCTACAAATACAATAGTCCCAGTTTATTAAGCCCACCCCAAAACTGTCCAGTCAGGAATTACTCCATCTGTTCCTGTAATTAAAAAACCTGTTTTATAAACCCAAAACCCTGCTTAATAATCCCAATATGCGAATACATTTACTTGAAATTGGGTGAATGTTGAACTCACTCTTTTTTATCATGCTTTCGACGGATTCGCACTTTACACTGCTGACATACTGTAGTTCATAATTCATCTGTTTAATCACAGATCATGTTTTTGTGCCGTAATTGATAAGCAAAACAACTGGTGCTATGTATAAATTATTTTCAAAATGGCGAAGAGATGTGCAGGCAGCCTTTTTTAACAAACTTGAGATTTTAGAAAATTACATAACATTGCCAAGGTGCTGCTGCTGAACAACTCCACATTTCTGGTGGCTTTCTGCGAAATATCCTGTGCAACAAAAAATCTCTTCAAAGTGAAGCATTATAGTTATTGTTAGAAGAGAGAGACTGTAAAGGCCGTGGCAATGATCAGGAAGTGGAAGAAGGGTTTAGCAACTTTTAATGATAGTACAGTGGGTCATGCTCATTTATGCGCATGAGAGTGGCAAAAATTTGTCCCCTGGTTAATCTTCCAGCTCTGAGGTGGGCTTAATAAGCGGGGACTACTGCATAATACTGACCTTTCCTGCTGTGAATTTTACAAGAAAATAAAATCGAACAAAGACTGGTTGAAGAAAGTATTGTCTGCAGAAAAACATTAATGGGCAAGTGTGTACATTTACAAATGTTTGAACATTGTTTTGTTTTGTAGTAAAATGCATTATTTTAGTTTTTCTTGGTGTCCTAACTGTAGGAATCCAAAATATTTGCATACTCCAAGTAAGGTATGAACCACATTTATCTTTTGCCCCTTTTAATCTGGAAACCTCACTGTCTGACTCCGACACGAAAATTTAGGAATGGATATGTCAAAGCAATAGAAAAAAAGCACGAAACCAGATTGCGCCAACTGTTATTTTGTTGTTTGTTAAATCATAATTGAAGTGTGAAAGTCAATGTTTCTATGCACAATGAATGTAACAGTGGCAGAATTTGCAAGACGTGGTTAGTCTCTTCTACAGTTCATTTTCACGTTTTATCTCATTCAGAATGCATACTAACTTACATATATCGATCGGATCTGCTAATAAAAAAAACTGTTTCAATTAGTCGTGTTCCGCATGCAGTCATCATATTTGTGTAAGTTGACAGATCGTCTAAATCAGTGGTTCTCAACCTTTTTACACCAGCAAAAAAACACAAACATTTTTTATGGACCAGCAAGTGACAACATACAATTGCAATAATCTTGTTAACACTTTGGCGCCCAGGTGATTTCGGGGATTTTTGGAAAAAAAAACGCCTAAACGCACGTGGCTTTGCGCGGGAATTTCTCTGGTCCAGTATGCTCTATAGACCTGGTAAAAGTCTCAAAAGAGGCGGCAAGTCTTCTAGTCTGCACTCGAAAAAATTTTTTGCTTGGAGATTGCGGGTTTTTTGTGAGTGACGTCATAAGTGGAGGACTTTTAGGCAACCTTGGCCCACTTTGCCTAGCCCTGGGCGCCAATTGTTAGGTGGTAGTATTTCGCTGAATTTTTTACTGGAAACTAGACTACAATCAGAGTGTTTTGATACATTGGATGTCCTGCTGGGGTTTCGGGTTCAAAATTTGTGATGTAAGTTAGTAAAAATATTTGACTAATTAGATAATTTATTAATTTGTTTAATTTTATATCATAACATTTGAACCAGAAAAGCCAGAAAGTCGATCAAAGGCTCAAAAGACTCGGACTCGAGCCTAGTTTCCAATGAAAACTTCAGCGAAACACTTTGGCCTAGCGGTTGGGCCCTAGGCCAGGCAACATCAACCAAAATGACCCTAAAACTACTTCACTTATGACGTCAATCACAAAAAATTCGCACCCTCCAACCAAAAAATTATTTTTCGTGTGCAATCTACTAGACTGGCCAATCCGTTTGAGCCCCTGAACATCTCTCTAGCGCAATCAGTGGAGGAGCTAGGGTGTTGGTACGACAACCGGAAACTGCTGTTTTTTAGGCTGAAATTGAAGTACGAATATATCATACGCTGGCTCTCAAAGTGTTTACCAAAGCTACAGTTTCATTTCGAGGGTCCTCATATTCAGAAAAATAACAGAGACAAAGTCGTAAGCTAACTCCTACAAATGTTGACTTATGTTTAATAACTCTTCAGCAATGACATCAACACTTTTCAAATATTGTTTAATTTAAATTTTTAATTTATTTGTTTGTGAGCAGACACGAAGTACATAGTATGAACACACACACTCTGCAGAACGCAGGTCGATAAAAACAGACAAAACAGCACGTAGTAGCTTACAAGGCATTGAAGCCGGCAGGATCACAGGGTTACAGACACTTTTTGCAACTGCATTGAAGACAGAACGATAGGGTTACAGACACATTCTTAACACTAAAGTTAGCTAACACATAACACTTGTTACAAAACTACTGCGAAGTAGGGCGCCAATTCCTAACTTGGTTGGGTTTAGGTAAAATTCGAAAGCATTGCGGCATGACACTCCAACAATCAAACGAATACAGCAAAGTTCCATCACTTATTCACAGAGTAAAATGCGATTATAGTGTTCAAAGATTAGGGACGAATACAAACAATCTGATTGCATCAAAGCACGTAACCATATGTTGTTAGATTTTCTGCATCTTTCGAGAAACAGGTTTTGTGTATTTTTGTAACAGAGCCTCAAAGGTAGGAATGTTACATTGAACCTGGTGGCTTCTAACACTCGCTCTCCTGGGCAGGTTGTATAGAGCTCTGCATCCAAAATTATATGCCACATGCAATCGCTGCATGCATGACTTCCTGAAATTACACTATAGTTGTGATGCATACATGGGCATACAAAAGTAACGAAGAAGTACGTTTTTAACTGCATTTGCACATCGCAAAAGGACACTCGCAGTTTGTTTGCTGCACAATATGTTAATCGCAGTTGTCTCTGAATGTCTTTGTCATCTGAGAGCTCATTATCCAATTCAATCCCCAGACATTTGTTTTGGTCAACAGATTTTATGTATCGACCACCCAATTTCAATAGTGGAGTGGCAGTGCATTCGCACTCTTAGCCTGAAATGTCATACTAACAGTTTTGTTGCAGTTGAAATTAATCCCATGCAATTTTGCATATGCCTGGCACACATCTAGTATTCTTTGCAACCAACGTACACTTGGACAAATCGTAAATATCTATGTTATCTCTCTTCTGCGCAAAGCTATCCCAAAGGACAAGCTTCTTTATGAATGCATATGTCTTGTTTCTGAATACAAAGATACTTGTTCAAAACCTGTGCAGAGATGTATTAAGCTTGTTCAAATGGCGAAACATATCCACCAGGTACACAAGTTTACTCATCCACATTTCATCCAAAAGAAAGATGAAAATAAAAATATTATTGTGTTGTTTAACACAAACCCAGCTTCAAAAGACTGTAGCCGTTTGGAGTCAAGCATGTAAGCTTTTCATGATGATTGTGCTAATACATTTGATACTGCAAAGTGTGAGTGGCATGATTCTACAGAATACTAAATACAGGGTGACCCAAACAGCAGAACCCATAAAAAATTTATTAAATCCTACAAAGATCCAGCAAACTTTAAGCACATTGCAGGATTTAAACTTCAGTCTGTGTAAAATCATTCCCCATAGTTTCAGTCTTTGAAGTCTCTTTGCATAAAAGACATGTTCTTTCCAAAATATGCTCTAAATGGCCTCCACATTGTTGGAGGCAAACTTGCGTACGTCTTGCAAAATTGTCAATTACTGGTAACACATTATTTTTTTGGGTATTTCACTGAATTTGGCTGCGATTGCTGCTTTGAGATACCCAGCAATTGAGTCATTTAAGTGATTTTTTAGGGCTCCGGCCGACTGAATCCTGTACAGCATAAATGTTTCTTTGCGGCCTAGCAGTCACTGTCCGACCAGAATAAGCATCCCGCAGACCTTTTGAATTAAGATTTTGCACAGTTCCATACTCTTTAAACTTTTGAATCCAACCAAAAATTCTGCTTTTTGTTGGAGCATGGCGACACTGAAACTTTCTCCAAAAACTTGCTTGCACTATTTTATATGAATTGTTAGCAAAATAAGCCTCCACACAAAATGTCTTCTCTTTGGTTGACCAAGACATAATGGGAAAAACTATTGTTGCAATATTCCATGCACTAAGTCTACTAACTGAACAAGAAAAGAGGAATAATGAAAATTAAAAATTTTATTCAAAAATTTGTGGGTTCTGCTTTTTAGGGTCACCCTGTATATCAAGAAAATTTTAATGACCTGCAATTTTTTTTTGCTGAATGAATAAATTTCATAAAAATAGAGGCTCTCATGTAGATCTATAAGCCATGAAACAATTGTTATTTAAAAGGATTTGTATTTATTAGGCTCAGAAACTGCTTAAAGAACTGGGAAAAGAAAATGTACAAGATTTGAAACTTACAGAGTATGAGCTGAATATTGCATCACAGCTCGTTATTCCTAAAGGTATGGTTTGCTGTAGCAATAACATAAATTACGTATAATGACCTACTAAACCACTAGAATCTAAAGTTGCTCTCTACTATCTGTTGTTTGGTTAGTCAGTACTATTGACTTTATCCAAGAAATACGCATGCAATTACTGCTAATTCAATCAGTGGTGGCACAACCATGCAAGTTTGCATTTTATGCTGAAAACTGAACATATAATTTTGCACGCTTTTGTGAGTATATAACTTACGCAAATTTGTGTAGATGTTTAGTATTTGCCAATCTAAAACTGGTGGTGAGCCAAAGTATAAGTTATTGAATACTTCATAAATTCTTGAGGTTTAGTACCTCAAGCACTTGTTCACTCTGCATTCTACACCCATCCTGTGCATATAACTCAATAAACAAGATTGGTTATTTACTTCATTTCCATAACCTGTACTTACGACAAATTTAATTATTTTTATGATGTTTGTTTAACTTCTTTTTTTTAAACTGTCAACAAAGAACAGATCTGTTTTATAAGAATACACACTTTCAGATTAATCATAAACTTCTTAGTGTATTATGTTTATATGATCCAACAGCTGGATCACATTCTAGACCTGTGTAATGAAATTGTAATATGTTCATTCATTTTCATCCATGCTTTCTGTCTGGAGAGGGCAGTAGTCCTAGGAGGAATTGAAATACCTCATGGTTTCTAGCAATCTTTGGTGGTTCTGCTGGCTCCATACCAAGACAGGTCGAAGATATAATCACATGACCTGGCCCTTGGTTGAACTCTGGGCCACTTTCCTGTGAGTGTAGCCAGCAGGACTTGCATCAACATACAGCCTAACTATTTTGTGATCATACAGCCTAACTATTTCTGAACTTCGAAGAAGACATGGCTTGACATTCAGGCTTTACGCATTTCACAGATGTGGACTTGGTCACGAGATGTCACAGCGTAAACTCTTCGTGAAAATCCCATCTCTGCCACTTGTACTTGAGATAGTGCTATTTCGAGATTCATGACCATTGGTGAGAATCAGAACATAAACCGACTCAAAAGCTGAAAGCTTTGCAGTATTTGGAAACTCCGATTAATAAAACTCCACAGAGCAATAAAAATCATGCAAAACTACTTTTACTACGAACCCATTGCGAAAGTTAGAATTGTATTGTGAATTTTCCAGACATTCCAATTACCTGGAAAGATATTGGTGGTTTGGATGATATTGTAGCACAGATCCAGGAATCTGTAATTCTTCCTTTTCATCGAAGAGACATCTTCACTCAATGTAAACTGTTCAGACCCCCTAAAGGTACTAGATTGAATTTTGTTAATGTTGGATTCAGATGTTTTTACCAATACCATTGACAATATGTTGTTTGCTCTTTTTTTGAAACGCTCAGATGAAATTGTGTAGGTCAGGGGTGTGCAAACATGCAGCACTGCTGGGCCAAATGCGCAAAACCAGATTGGTCCATGGGCCACAGCTGCATTGTCCAGCTCTGCAGGTTAGACAACTTGCTGGCCACTCACGGAAGTTGGCAATTACCCTTTTAAAACCGTAATGCTTGCTTGTGGAGCAATGATAAAGTGAATACCATTATGCGGATGAACTGGTGTGGTCATCAGGGAAAGGAAACTGAAAACTATTTTTCTTTTAATATATTTTTAGGTTTTTGACCAACGGGCCACACTCTTTAAAATCTAGATCTTTCCACGGGCCACAAAACTTAAACTCCCGGGTCACTTTTGGCCTGCGGGCCACAGGTTGCACACCCCTGGTGTAGGTCATAAAAAAGATGCCAGAGCTTCAATACCTGAACATAGCAGTATCATATGTATCTGTAACTCTATGTGCTTTAGTTTGTAATTCGCACGGCCTGAATTGTAAACTGCATTGACTAAGACATGCATGAATCAATGTGTAATTTTTGTTTTCAAAAATACAAAGTGAAAAGATGAAACACTAATTTACAAAATCGCTGTTTGGAATGCCTAGTTAAACCACATTTTCTTCATTGTGTTATACTTTATTTTGTAACTGTTGACACTTATATTTGCTGCGCTGTTCATAACATTGTCTCACCACCTATTTCCACGTTCTGTATCACTGTGTCCTGCAGTTTATTAAAGTACTAGGCGCTCTAATGGCACAGCTTTTAACAAACACTTTTTCCCATATGCTTGCGCAATCTTTAAAACTTCTGTCAATTCTATGTTTTTCAATTTGCTTACCCATCATCGGCGTTAACAGTAATTCCGATACATTAGTCAGAGCAAATGAAAGTCTATGAATAACCCGCAAATACTTAGATTTTTCAGATAATGTCTTTTGTATTTTTAGCCTCACAGTCAGATGTTTTATCCGTTTGTATATCTTGGGTTTGTCATACCATGGCGCTTTGAAGAAACGTTTCTGTTTAGGAATATTGCTTTATGGTCCTCCGGGTTGCGGAAAGACAATGATTGCAAAAGCAACTGCAAAAGAAGCTGGTTGCGCGTTCATTAACATCGAAGTGAGTGTACTGTTTAGTGAGAGTAATTAAAAAATAGTCAACTCGGGATTAACTGTTGGTTTCTGACGAACCATTGTAGTTACAGCACCGACAGATTTGTTAGATCCCTGCAAAGGTGGACGGAGTCACTTTTTCAGACTCCGACTCCGCTCCTGTTCCAAAATTTTCAATCCGGGTCCGGCAGTCCGACTCCAGTTCAGACTGCGGCTACAGTCGTTGACCCAACCGAAATTTACCCATGTTTGTACTTAAGAAATGACCACGCAGACTCCTGCTACTGCCGAAATGGAAAAGTGACTTCAGGTCCGGTTTTTCACAAATTTTTGACTCCGGGTCCGAAAGAAAAACGCAGAATCCTGCCGGAGTCGACTCCGGCACTGTGGATCCGGTCCCACCTCTAGATCCCTGTAACAAAAATGGACGCATCTGTGAATCGGTTATTCGCACGATGACATGGGAAGGCATCGCTTTGCGAACCAGGCCGTTATCTGTCTTTTTTCATTTTTGTGGTACATGTTTTTATATTTTGTGAGGCTTGCTCGTTCTTGTAATTTCAAAAAAAAATGTTGCTTATTTCAAAAAAAAGTAGTTTTAACCACTGCTTTACTTGAACTTTCCCCGAAAGAGAAAGCAGCAATCAGTGACGAAGTTCTGAATTTCTCGAAAGATTTGTTTTTGCTTTCAGGTGCAGCAGCTAACCGACAAGTGGTACGGTGAATCCCAAAAGCTCGCCGCCGCTGTGTTTTCACTCGCCCACAAACTTCAGCCATCTATTATCTTTATTGACGAAATTGACGTGTTTTTGCAAATGAGGTACTGATGTTGCAAAAAAGGAAAGAAATAAAGCTAATAATGTTAGTTTTACGATGAACGCATAAGCACTCTCAATATCGGTTGTATTCGTGATTCTCTCTGCTCGTGATCATAGAAGTAACTGTTTCGCAAAGTCGGTTTGTGGCTAGGGATGTATACACTGGAATATCGAATCCTATGGATTCGAATCCAAAAATTAACACTTTTTTCGAGTATTTATATTCGAAATAAATTTGAATTAAATGCACGTGAAAAATTGCAAAGTCGGCAAAACAAATGATTCAAGTAAGTTTTGCAGCCTCAATAAATTTTGCAGTGGCACTCCTTACGCTCCTGAGCAAGAGAAAGAAACACTCAACAAGCTCACGGCACTGTGTGGTGGCGAAACAAGCTAATTAATAGGTTGTGTGGTCGCTGTTCAGCGTTTCAAACCTCTGCGCGATCAGCTCATTTTGCTCCTAATGAGTTATTCCGGAATAGGATTCGATATTCTGGATTCGAAATAAAGATTCCAGCATATTCCAGAACCTCTAAATGTTCCATAATGCACATCCCTATTTGTGACATTTCAATTCAGATCCGATCGAGACCACGAGGTAACTGCCATGATGAAAGCAACATTTATGAGTTTGTGGGATGGTCTGTGTTGTGACGGAGGCAGCCAAGTGATGGTGATGGGTGCGACCAATAGACCACAACAAATCGATCAAGCCATCCTGCGCCGAATGCCTATTCGCTTAAATGTTCCACTTCCGGTAAGTTGTGGTTTCGACATTTTTGTGTAGTCTGACCTATAATCCGTCGTATGTGCTGTTGAGTGGTTAACTAATATTGCTGTACTATCTACCTTTCAGAAAGTCTACTTGGTTATATGAGATGCTAGCTGACTTGACTGGAAATGTCGACCCTTTTTAAGTATTTAGGGGTTTATAGCAAAAAGCGTCATTGCGACATGATTTCAATTTCGTTCAATGATTGTTAGTGTAACTCCCAGTTGCTGCAGTCAAACTGTTAGTGTATGTTCCGAGGCACAAACAACTGCAAAATCGAGTAAAACTTCAAATTGCGTTTAAATAGTCTTTCATCGCAGCCAAAACTCCGGTCACACTGTCACGAACGAAATGCATCTATAGAGCACAGTGTCTGTGGCCTTGCCACACAGACAGGAGAAAACAGACTTTCTGTTAATCACGTTAGCCTTAAAAAAGCGAAAAATAGCTTGTGTGTCCTCTTACATTCATCAGTAGCATACCGATGTTTACTGTCATATGCTAAGGTTCTTAATGATCTGAAAAAATAGAGGCTGCTAGCGGACATCGCAAGACAGAAGCGCAAAATTTTGCTTTAATCGTGTCTTTCTGTGCGCAGCTCCTTAGATTTAGTATTTTCGGCTATATATTTTTTGTGACCGCTCTGTTTCGCAATCCTCACTGATGGTTTTGCCAAATTAGAAATGCTACTATTTTTCACTTCCAGGATGATAGGCAGCTTACCACAACATTAGTTATTCAAGGTGTTCCAGAATTTTTTTTGTCATATCCTAACTAATTTTTTCTCAAATGATCTCAAATTTCAACAGCATAAATAGAAACAACGGAAGTCGTATGCTTTATGTTCCATGTGTTTATCGTTCCAGACAGTTTTTTTGAGGTGTTTTAGGGACCCGATTCGGGTTACCAGAATCAGAGAAATGGGGTCCATACTAGGTACCTAACATTTTCCTTTAAAAGAACTGTTCCAGGTATAAAAATCGCATTCACTTCAATAGAAGAGTTGTTAGAGTATGCTGAAAACGTAGTAAAACAAGATTGTGCGCCATGCATTTGTAAGATAATTCCATAAAAGCACCAGTTTGCAGTTACAGAGTTGAAATGGCACAAAAAGTTCAAAGCGGAAGACTGTTTGTGTGGGGCCAAAAGATCTGAACTACCACCAGTATCGAAAAAGATATTAAGATAGTTCAAGACGCATTTGTGTTATCAGGAAGCATACTTGCACGCAAAACGCCTTTTTCTATTGAAGTGAAAGCCATTTATATGTTAAACATATACATGCATGAAACATGGAATATAAAATTTTGAGGTTTTTCTGCTGTTGCTGTTAAAAATTTAGGAGGTACCATTTGAAAAATGTGTTCAAAGTTTCCCGAATAAACTGAAGTGATGGAAAGACATTTTGGAACACCTTTTTTATTCTGGTTATCGACCGTTTTAGATCTGGATCCAGTGTGATGACGTGGTGGACACGTAACCCCATGAGCTAGTCGTGTCTAATCATGCTCAGATATTAGTACTGTGTAAAGCAGGGGTCACCAACCTTTTTGAAACTGCGAGCAACTTCTTGTGCACCGATTAATGCGAAGGGCTACTAGTTTGATATACACTTCTGAAATAAAAAATTTGCTCAATTTATTTTCAATTATTCTAGTATTGATATTCATTAATGTGAAGACATTGATCATGCTAATGCTATTTTTAGAACAGGCGCGAAGGCGACCGGGTGCCTGTGGGTACCATGTTGGTGACCCCTGGTGTAAAGAGTCTAAACAATTCATAAGTACGAAACGAGTGACTGCAGCATCGTCAATTGGTTGGTCACAATAATACAATATGCAAAGTCAATTTTTTGAGTATGGTTTATAATATACATGACGGTTATTTTTCCGAGACGATCAGCCGTATTCGATTCTTGTAAATCATGAAATGGTGCTTGTAGATGAGCTTATAAATCCAGTTTAACGGCATTTATGGCAGAGGCATGTCAACCAGCTACCAAGCCCACCAGTCTGCCTGATGGACCCGGAAGACCACTCGTTTCAATTTTGTAAAGAGTAGTAGATGTGAACTTGCGTAAGTTTTAGAACAAGGACCACCAAAGTACAACCTGGATCATGTTAACTGCACGTGATAAAACGGGTTCCATGAGTGTGAGACCTGTTCATCTGAGAACACGTTCGTATGAGACCGCACTCATTTGAGACTTGTTCGTTTTGCATCGCGTTTAATTGCAGCTGTTTTGATTGTCTTGTATCAGGACATCTTCCACCTAGGACAATCGCCATCTAGGATAATGCGTCTTACACATCACATGCGATGTAATGGAGATATCAAATTTAGTTTACCCTATCCCACTGCGGCACGGCTGTTGGGAACCACTGTGCTACGATATTATTGCTTCAACACAGTGCAGCAAAAGTGAGTCACAACGTTGCTGCTGGTGCCATAGAACTCGCCAAATCTAAAGTTAAGGTAAAAGCAATGCACGGAACTTAAAGTGGACAGAAGCAGACGGGTTTGGTGAGTGCGTGGAAGAACTCTGTCGTAGAAGAACGTCTTCTGAATACTTCAACGTATTTTTCCACACCAGGAGTGCAAAACTGCACGGTGACCGAGTGAGTTGGGTTGGCAGTTTGGGCTTTAAGTGGCAGTTTATGTGAAACTGTCACTTCACTGAAAAACGTCCCATTATCATGGTACTTCCTGAAAAGCACGTGATGCTGCCGCAGATGGTTTGATTATCACTTCAACATTCTAGGATATCGAACAACGTGCGAGGATTTTGGAAATAGTTCTGGCTGTCGAGAAATGCGATGAAACAGTTCATTTTATGGAGCTTGCTGATCGCTTGAATGGATTCAGCGGCAGCGACATAAATGAAATGTGCCGGCACGCGTCTGTTGCTAGAGTGCATGAGCATCTGAAAGCAGAAACGTAAGTTTCGTGGTGCGCGTGCTGAACACGGTTGCTTAGTTCTGCCTGCATCGGTAGCTAGTTGAGATTGTAACTTTGCGCGAGGGCGTTACGTTTAAAATTGTTGTTGAAAACGAATTTAAACTGTCGTTCTGTATAGAAATGCTGGTTTGGTCTTCAGTAACACGTTTTTCAGCGTATAAACGGCTTTGAACCCTATCTGCGGTACATACGGAATATTTAATGTTGTTTTTGGTATGTTTAGTACAGTAAAGTTTTGTTGTTACGATACAGCATAGCAACGCGGTAGCAAACACTGCTAGAATACACTCGCAACCAGGACCCCAAAAAGAAACAAAGTTATCCAATCGAGGCGCCCCAAAACTTTGTCAAACCAAACATAGTGCCACCCTGTATAAACACATGACAAACGTTGCAACGCAATAATGCCATGTGCAAAGCACACATTTGACAAAAAAAACAAAGCAAACGAAAGCATTATACTCCTATAGAAAACAGACCACAAAAAGGCATATAACGAAGCATGATTACATAAAAATAAACTTGTTCATAATGTAAAAAGAAACAATATTTATACTGTTGGCAGAAGATGCCATGAGACAAAGTTTTCGGGGCCTGTTCTATTTCTGTCCAGAGTGCAGCCCCTCTAAAAGATGCCTTTTTTCCAGAATTTGTAGAAACCCTTTGTGTGAAATAATTTTTGTTGTTTGGGAATCAGGTTTGGTAAGAATGAACACTAGACATAATTAGAAAATACTTATGCCATATTTTGCGCAGCGTATTGTAGTGTGAGCATAAATTTTGCCAACTTAAGTAGACAGATATCATTAACTTCAAAGCATTAAGATTTTTATGTAAACGAGTAACTTGACAGCTATAATTACTGAACACCGTTGTTCTTAATAAATTATTATGCAAAACGTTTAATGGCTACAGGAAAGAATTGTTCGCTGTACCCCGTGACATAATACAGCATTGTAACTTGTAAATTACAATAAATAAAGCTGTAGTAGAAGATTCTATGGGCGACAATAGGAACGAATTTTCGCATTTAAAATAATAAATGAGATGCACGCGATAATTTTATTTCTCACCAATTGTACATGAGAAGACCAATCTTATTTACTGTCAATTAGGACGCCTAGGTATTTAACAAATGTTTTTGAGTCAACGGCATATCATTGAAACGTATTTGAAACGATAATGGGATAGTCTAATTTGTGTTTCTCGAAGACTTGCTGGATAGCATTGAAGTAAGATCATGTAGAATTATTAAGATCATGTAGAATTATTGCATTATCGTGTAGAATTAAATAAGATCATGTAGAATTATTGAATTATGTAGAATTAAATAAGATCATGTAGAGTTATTCGTTGATAATTTATTTAAACGCATCCGTCTGTTCACTGCAAGAAGTTCAAAGTCCACCGAAAATTTTAGGTCATTCAAATTTTTATCCGATAAGCAAAAGTACATAATATCAGCATAAAGTACAGTGGTGCATGTTTAACAGTTCGGCATGCTCGTATATGAAGCATTGATTTGACAGTTAACACATGAGTCAACAAGAATGCTTGCGATATGAGAGAGCCACAAAACAGTGAGATAGCGTTCGTTACAGTGTTCCGTGGCCACTGACAAAACACTACCTTGGATAAGCCAACGAGAGCTGACAAATGGCTACAACATCCAAAGATCTAAAACAGCAGCAAAGTGGAAGTGTCTACCGCGCTGTACGCGAGGTTAACACAAGACGCCGATGTGTTGTGTGCTTAATAATAATAATATATTTATTGCGGACTCATGGTTCATATCAGAGAGGCACAATCAAGCACCACAAGGGCACAGAAGTTATTCTGAAACTGTGCTGCGTGGAATGCACAGGATGTTTCGTTTTTTTCAAGCTCTACTGAAATTGGTTCGTTTTGGCCAGGTGCCACTGAGTATTCCTAACAGTCAAACATTCAGAACTTTGCGTTGACTGCTGAACCAAGATTTGTCATTCCAAATTAATTAGATACACTTCGTTTTAATGTGGCACCGCGCTGCAGTCTCACCATAAGCTTACTTCTACAATTAGATATCCTCTAATACCAACAGTTATTCAACAAATGGAAGAATTTGTGCGATATTAACTTGCATGTTTGAGGCATGCTTAATACCTAGCAATAGATCTCTGGACAAACCGAATTATGGCAAGTTTCTAGGGCATCACTGTTCACTACATTAATACAATATGGAAGCTTTCGCATCTTTTATATGGCAATAGACTCATTTTTAGACAAGCAGCTTGTAACACTGCCACGTCTTATGAAATTGTTATAGGAAAGTTCAAATCAACATGAAAACTAATGAAAGTTGCGTCAGATAATGCTACGTCTATGGCTGAAACATTTCAAGTCTTCTGTAACTTTTGTGCTGTAGTGTGTTATCACTAGTTACACATCTTTTCTATTTGTTATTTTTACTGGTACTTTTCAATTGGTTGCTTTTTAATCAAGTTTTCAAACAAACTGCAGGTTTACCCATTTCTGTAGAAGCAGCACACAATAAGCTTGTTTTTATTACTTTCTGTTGTATTTTTCCTCAGGTCCTCCTCCATCTTGCGTCCGATCACCATGAACGATTTGATCAATGCATCAAAGGTCATGCAGCAGTCAAAGAACTCTGAAGTGCCCTACTTGTTTCCAAACCTTCTTGGGCAGAAGGACTAAGCTATGATGAGACTTAAACAAGTCCTGTGGCCGGTGGGTTGGTTAACCCGCATCTGCTTAGAACGAACC
>Ga0210059_1006416_pt1 | contig 18864 bp, 6 predicted proteins | sample Ectturendosymbi2_FD_188042 | JGI IMG/M metagenome (GOLD analysis project Ga0210059, IMG submission 188042) | Ecteinascidia turbinata endosymbiont from Florida, USA - Sample 2 (SPAdes) (version 2) | ecosystem: Host-associated > Tunicates > Ascidians > Unclassified | place: Key West, Florida... | reverse complement strand
CACACTGTTTCGTAAAACCACAGGACGGCGAAGCTATGTCACACTGTTTCGTAAAACCACAGGACGGCGAAGCTATGTCGCTTTGTTTCGTAAAAACAAAAGACGATGTAACTATGTTTCCCGCGGTGCAAACTTCTATTGTCCCAAACTAGCTTAGCCTAAAGCTCTACCCTAGTATACAGTCAACGAAGATAGGTCTCACGTCATGATATCCTGTAAGTAAAACGGAGCCTCTAGGAGGCAGGAAAATAAACGACCGGCGCTCTGTATAAAAACAATATGTGTTCAGACTAGCCAGTCAGTCTTAGTATTTCGTCTAGATTGAAGGATCTATAAGACTGTGGTTGATTGCAGGAGCTCCTTGTGTTCCTGTGGAATCGCGTTAAGAAATGGAGAGTTGACTCCAGTACCAACTGATTCATTATTGGTGAGTTGTTATGTTGCTTATACTGTTCGTGTCACGAAATAATAGACATATGCAAATAATTCTTATTGATGGTTTTTTGGTATTTCAATGGTTAGGGATAGAACAGGAGCTTAAGGGAGGCTAAGTAATCTGAGAATTATGAGTGTCTTCCCAGACTTAGCTGCTAAACGCGAACCCATGTATTAGCGATAGTTAGGTCTAAAGCACAAGGTTTGCAAGGTCTCATATGGGACCCCAAAATCATGTGTACACCCAGCTACAAAAATTTTTGCTCCCCCTGGAAAAATGTGTTGAACATAATCTAAAGCTATTGGACTAAGTTTGAAACATTTGGGCCCCTCTCAGAAAACTCTTCGCTCACTCTGGTGTCCCAACTTGGTCACGGGCCTAGTCCCAAACCTGGGGTTTTACCCCTAGATCTGGGGATTTCAATGCCTTTCTAGGTTTCTGTTTTTTTAAGATTTGGGGTTTTTAGGAATTGCTTACGTATAGAGGTGATATAAAGCAGGGTATCATTGATTAAACTTTATTTCTAGTCTCATCTTTCTTTGTCTTGTTTTATCAAGGTACCTTAGTCATCAGCATAACTGATGAACAAGCAACTGACACCGTATAAGCTGTAAATATTAGCTAGGTGAAATGGGTTCAAATCACAAGGATACTAATGAAGCAAGCCGAAAGAAAAAGAGTAAATGGCACACACAGCAATTTCATTGCAGAGTGGTGAAAGATCCATATCTCAAAGGTTAGCTACCGAAGGACACTGGGAATACAGATTTGGTTATTGTAAAACGCTGTCAGAGGTGAAAACAAGTCCATGTTACGGGGATATAATATATTCCGACAGACGCAAAAGTTAATTAGCAAAGCTACAGTACATACATTCACTAACACGTTTTGTGACTTACAGATAGCGAGATACTGCAATTGGTAGAAAGGTTCACTTAATTGTGTCCACTTGGGATTTTCTGTTCAAACCTGTTTTATTGGGGGGGGTCTATATGGGGTTGTTAAAACAATCTGATTGGCAGCCTGGGATTTGACGTGTGTGAATTAGGCAATTGGTAGTATATTCGCAGTCTTCTTGTGAAAATATGGGAAAGGATTTGCGCATTTATTAACTTTTGTGGCGACCAACTGCACTGGAAAACAGTAATTTCTGAATTGAATGTGGTAAACTAAACAAGAGTCATTATAATTTGAGAAGTTCTGGGTTAGTTCTTTTTGCAGTTACTGCAAATTATTATTTTCTTGCCGGCCTCTGCTAATTTAGCAGTAAAATACCGGCCTAGCCGTTCAAATACCGGCCATCTGGCAACCCTAGAGTCGAAGGAAATCGTTACAGGTTTTATTGTAATGTACTGAATGAGGGATTGTTGCGATTGACGACTGTAGTCAATAAGATCGAGATTCGGAGGAACAGTGAATACAGTGTCGAATAAAAGAAGCAGGATTCCACTGTCGTAAATTCAACATGTGCTACAAAGCTTTCTCAAGAACAGCACAAACAAAACGTAGCGACTTTTTGCAAAAACGTGATTCAGTACTGTACCACTGTACGCTCTGTATTGCATGAAAATACAATTGCCAGTGGTTTCAATTTCTTGTCCGTTTTTCTTATCAGAGGATTCGCGAAAACATCATGCCGTAAGCGGCAATCCTAATCATATAACTTTTAACCTTTGCCAGGCTCTGGCCTAAACTAAAACGCCATTTTGGGAACGATTTATTGTAGTTCGGCTATTAGGTCAGTTCGCCTATAACGACGCTTTTTCTCCGGTCCCTTAAAGTGACGTTATAGGGCAATTCTACTGTATAAGTTGTACAGTTCCCTGGCCAGCTTCAACAGGGGAATAGAACTTCGTCAATCTATGTTCCAGATATTCATCCACGCAAGCCAGAATGTATTTTTTACGTGTTTCAGCCATTTACGTTGCAGGGGTAAAACAAATAAACAGGTATCCAGGCACATGAAGACAAAAAAGTGCGTCATCATCGATTTCAAGTCACGGACAACAATTGCAAATGAGGGGCCAGTCTCCCAACAAACCACGAGCCATTAAAGTACAAACGATTTAGCTGATTTAAGAACATGAGCTTCATCAACCAAGCATTTTTAAAATAGCCTAGATGCAGGCGGAAAAATTGCAACTGTGGTTATACTTCGCGTTCCGTTGAGCCCCCAAATTGCGAAACGGTGACGCCTGGAGACTGACCACGAAACAAGCGAATGGTGTACTATCGCAACAAATGGCAGAACATCACTCAATCTTGAGTTTCTGTCAACACAATAAGATGCCGCTTAACAAAAATATAACCCACCATAATGATTCACACAGAAACGTCAGAGGATCTTAACCAGTGGTTTTCAACCTTTTCGCTGAACGGAGTCAAATCCAGATAAACAAAAATAATGCAGTATCTGTCAATCATAGTAATGCCGTTACATCTTAACCACTCCTACACCTTAAAGGTTACTCCTAGCCCTTAAATGTTTGGCTGTGGTAATCTTTACAAATTGTAAAGAAGTTTTGTATTAAATAACAACATTCACCAGAAATACAAATTGTAAGACCGAAGTGTCATGGGACATACGTCACTACGGTTAATAATAAAAACGCCTTGTTGCTCCGAGAATACGCTTTGGAATCTGACATTCTTGGGTTCAGCTGATATCCAACTTAGTGACAAAGGTTTCTATACATACGCAAAACCTGGATGATTGTTTTCAATGTTGCATAAATGTGCTGAAACATGTTCGCATATTAACTACCATTTGTGTTCCATGTGGCGAGATTTAACTTGCATGAAAATGTAGTACACCTGCAATGCTGTTGTTTAAGCGTACCTCTAATGTCTAATATTTATTATTTTGGTTCACTGGTCCCACAATTACCTTACCCGTTACTCACAAACGTCCTCTCTCGCGCATTCAGCAGTTCTTAATACGTGATCTACAAGTTACAGCCTCTCATCTTGATAACACTGGTCATCAACATTTCGCATAGTTTAAGACAAAGGTCTCCAAACTTTTTTGTCAGAGGCAGTGACGGATTTACGCATAGGCCATGGCCCCACGCAACTCATTCCTATGACGACTCATTGTTAAGTTAAAATTTGGGAAACTGCGCAAAAGGTATAACTTCACAATTTACTTTGAAACTGGCGAAAATGCAAACGTCTAGTCTCTTATCAGTACAGTAATACGATAATATTGTTTGCTACGCAATATCAGAGCTAGAATGCTGTTTTTCATCAGAATTCTGCAGTGTCTGGCGCCGCCTGGCGGTCTTGCGTTGTATCGAGCTTTTTGTCAGTGGAAGATTGAACATCAAGTAAGCAAGAGCTGTGGGAAAGGCTTGATACTGAGAAACATACATGACTGGGCGCGAGAGAGATGCAGGCCTCTGTACGAAAGTGGTTACAAGCAGTAGCGTTGCCAGCCCAAAATGTGTTTCGGGGGGGGGGGCAAATACTTTTGAGTTAAAGCCAGCAACGGTATTTTGTTCGGTACACTGCCTGTCAAAGCACAAAATAACACGATATGCTAGACGTTTAGGGGGAGTTGGTCCCATAGCCCCCCTGGCCATGTCTATGGTTATAAGAAACACTGAGTGAATTGCCGTGACGCTCCTTGGGCAAGAGCGAACACTTCAACCGCCCCGGTAAGATGTATAATTCAGGCTTCGGCCCGCCACCAAAAATAAGATAAAAACAGCACTTCCTTGATGTTCAATCTTCCAGATAAAAAGCTCGCAACAACGCAAAACAGACAGACACTGCAGACCTCCGATGAAAAGCAATAGCAGCACTGAAGCTATGTTTGGTTTTTATCAACTCGATTGCCCGCAAAACGAGATTGCTTGTTGAAACTCTATACGTTAATTAAATCAGTTAGAACATTTTCTCGTGAGTTTTACTTGGAAAAATGTGTCTACATTGGGTTTACTTCATATGGTGAGCTGAGGGTGTAGCGACAATACTTTGCTGTGCAAAACGTGTCTTCAAGCTGTTTACCACCAGTCTAGAGCAGGAAACTACGGCCCCTGGGCCAGATCCGGCCTGCTTGTTTGTTCCATAAAATGTGGTTATACTGGTTACTATAACAAAGGAGTTCACGTACAGCTCATCAGATCGACAACTAGACGATATTTTTGAGGGCGGCAATACGGTCCCGAATGAAAACGTGTATTTCCGAAAAATAAACCGACAAAAATCGCTAGAAATCACGGAAATTTAACGAAAACTTCTGAGCTACCCGAAAGAGCTATAAATTCCAAGAAAAGATCGCATATTGCCATTTGTTCCAGAGAAGAATCTAGGAAAGGCTTAATTTCTGTTGAAGACCTAAGGCAATCGTAGAACCAAAGTCGGCATCACAAAAGATATATTTTTGAGGGGGCACTACACATACGGGGCATACTTTTACTCGTTTCAGAAAAATAGGTAACACCTGCGTGGAGCACCAACAAGATGGTGTAGGGCCCCACGCCCCCTAAATCCGTTCCTGGTAAGAGGGCCACATATGCTATTACAAAACAGTTTGAGGGCCGGGCATCTTAGTCTTACGTAATGTGATTGTTTGGTGATATGTTACATTCAATGAAATCAGCATATGTTTCGTAAATATAAATTTTTTCATAATTGACAAAATGTCTTTGCGGCCGAATGAAACGGCTTCGCGGGCCGGATGGAATGGCTTCGTGGGGCGCGGGCCGTAGTTTGGAGACCCCTGGTTTAAGACGATTGCAATACCAGATTTCAGATCGCTGATTCCGAATCTGAGGTGAGACATTCTCTTCATTTCAGGTTTAGGCACAGGATTTTTTAAATAAACAAATTGAGGTTTCAGGGTCCCCCAGAAAAAAATGTATGTATTCCCAAGTAAGTGAAGGTTGGGAACCACTGTGCTCGTTTTTCAGTCTATGTCGCTTTATGTTGCTCGATATGTAGTTTTCTTCGAAACGTAATGAAGCTCTGTCTAGTACTGTATGATATAACAGCCAGGGCGAACGAAGTTAAGAGGCATTTTGTAAACATTTCGGTAAACCCTGTTACCATCATCAGCATGGCGAAGTATCTGACCTACACATTATTATTTAAGTCACAGTCGTCTGCGATTCACAAGCATATACTGCCACCAAAACGCAAAAAATTGAATGGGTGGGAGAAACATTCGAGAGTTGGGCAGTGATGTTGCTAAGAAGTTGTCTATGGAGACTTGTTGCTATGTGTCGCAAGAAACGTCGCAGACAATTGCCATGGAATCCAGGATACTAAACTGTCGTAGAAACGGTAATCGAAAAAGTCAAATATCATAATTCCCGAGTTTTTAGTGATTGATTTTGGTTTAGCCGTTGTGGATTTTCGTGCACAAAAAATATGCAAACCGTAGATTGTTGGAGGAAATCTTTGCTTTGGAAATTTAAACAAATCAAATAAAAATTGTTTGTTTGATAAATTTCCTAAAACCGAACATACAAAGGCGGATTTTGTTCAGGCAAGAACGGGAGCAGCCGACGACTGTTAGCAAATCAGTTATTTTGATCCATTGCACGGGCATATCTTCCCGGAGATCCGTAAAATCGTTTCGATGTGAGCGGATACTTGGTTATGGTAATCAGACTACACTGCGTCCGGTAACAATGGTACTTCGTTCGGGGAAGGTTAAAAAGTGTTGGTTACATCAAAATAAACACATGCTTGTTTTCTACGCGAGGTACATTTTGGGGTAAGCAGTAAAACAGCATCATTTTTAAAGCAGAAAAGTCTAAAGACAGTGCTCAAAAACGTGACAGCACTGTTGTCCTTCCCACAAAGTCTTAAAACATGTCCAATTTCAAAATTTAAAAAAATGTACAAAAACGAATAACTGATCGCTAATCCGATTTCGAATCCCCAGATGGGACAGGGGCTCCCCATACTTCGATATCCACTACTCTCGGGTCCAGTGAGTTGTAACACTGTGGAGCCAAACTTTCGTTAGCAATATCATCTAACAGTTGGAGAACCTGCAGCTTAAATCGTCGTTTTTGAGAGGGGTTCAAACTTGCAACGTCAGATAAAATACTATGGAAAAAGCTTAGGTCGGGGTTGTATGGTATTCCGACATATTGCTTAGGTGATGAGGGCGTAAGGTCATTTACAACATCATCAACTGCACTCTTTGTTCGCTTTCTTGTATTCGTTGGTAGTGTATTTGTAGTAGAAGTAAATGTAGAGCACTCCTTTGGAACTGGCTTTTCAGAATCGTCTTCTGAAGTTTTATGAGAACCACCTGCTTTGGAAATTTGCACATTTTCAACGTCGTTACACCCTTCATCTTCTCTTTCAGGGCTGTCGTCAAGTGTAACAACAGTTCGATCCCTAGGTCTCAGGAACGGAACAACGAACTGCATCACATCCCACAAGTAAAACTTCCTCGCAGATCTTTGCTTTCTCCTCTTGATGAACCTGGTCAGTCCTCCTCTCAGGTATTTCCATCTCACTTTGCACTCTGTACCTAAAAAGTAGCAAACACCGTTAAGTTCAGTGCAATATCCTGCTAAAACGATCTAACCTACACGCCCACTGACAAATAGCTCAGTGGCGGCGACAGCGCGGTAGCAGAGTGTACGCTTCTTAAATTGGAGGGTTGGGTGTTCGATCCACGGCCCTCCTTGGGCAAGAGCGTTCACCTCAACCGCCCCGGCTAGATGCAATTTTCAGGCTTCGGTCGCCGCCAACCGCCGTCGTCACCGAAACCTAATTAAAAAAACAACATACCAAAGGAAGAATCCCAACGTTTCGTTTGAAAAATAATGTTTGATTTTGCCTGTTGAACTTAACCACCCCTCACTCCTATCTGTACATTTAATTTTCTTGCAGCCTTCCTGGTCGTTGTTTGTCAGAAAAGCACAAAACTAAGCTTTGATAAAAACCGAAATTCAATTGAAGCAGCTTACTTTTCAGTGATGTGAGTGAGTCACAACTCTTTTGTGTCCAAGTCACGAAACTCTGAGGTTTGAAGACTTTGTAAGGTGACCTTGTTCCAGTGGAATCAAGCAAAATAAGTTGGGCATCACTTTTTGAAATTAATCCTTACAGTGTTACTTTTGAGTTAAGTCCTTATAACAGTAGGACATAGTGTTACTTCAAAATTTTTAGCGAATTCAGTTTTATTGTACTAACATGAAAACCTGTGTTTAGTAATGAGCAACAGCAACTGAGTTTTAAATTTATCAATAATAGGCTTTGACAGATAAAGCGACAAGCACGTTCAGTTATCATTCTTTACTGAGATATTTGTGCTTGATGGCTTGTCTGGTGATCTATACTGTTGCTTGCTACAGTTTGAAGTTTTGTGCACATGCTACTCGGGCTTTCCAATCGCAACAGTATCATTCAGTCTTAACACTACTTCTATATTTTGAATAAAATTTTTGGTCGAAACAATAAATTGATTGGGGCTCACAGTTTGACCTTATGACCTACCTTAAAAAATGACCTACATTTCTTTCTTAACTCCGAGTTTCTGTTCATGCCTCCATCAAAACATGGAATCTTCATAACCACTTTCTCTAAACAATTTTCTGTGAAGCAGGAAGCGATATTGGCCTTGATTTCCTTTCCTGGTCTGTTACAATGCCTACAGAAAATTTGCTCTTCTTAGGAGATATCTTGTAAATATGACAATATCACATATATCGTATGCTGATATCACCAATACAGCGTTCATTGCCAGTAATTAACATGGGGCTTTAGCCCACCATTTACAGTTCATTCCTTGAGTGGAAATGGGCGATGATCTACGCTGAAACCATGTTGCTTGTGTAGCTGTTAAGTTGAATTGTACAGGGAACGAGGATCCCCAATATATTTAAAAATAGAAGTACACAATGACAAGATTTTGTGGTATGCATAAAGTCTACTCTTTGATGAATTTCTTCGTGTAATTCAGGCATGGATGGCTGATTTCCCGATGATATATCAGATCTGATTTTTTAAGTTGACATGAAACAATGCTTCGCCAACAATTTGCACTGGACCATCAAAATGCATATACGTCATTATCATCTGTAATATAACATAATGCCGGGAAGAAGCTGCACAATTTTCTTATTTGCAGCATATGACAGCAAGAACTCACAAACAGTTCCAACGTGTGTTCAATGTAAACCCAAACATACAATCAAGTACATATTGCAAACCTTATAGTAGTTCTGGATGGGTAATGACAAACAATTCACAGATTTAAAATGAATAAGCGCTGCAGATGCCTGGACAGTGGTTCAAATATATACTCTGCAAAAAAAACACATAGCAGGGGTTTTCTAACCGGCGTGCATGATGCGTTTCTGAAACTCAAAACTATAGTACATTTGTTGAAACAAAATGCCATTCATTTTGTAAACAGGAGTATGCAGAGGTCTGATGATGCCTGGGGCAAATACTTGATTGTATGCTCCCCTACCAGATTCTAGTATTGAGGAATATGAGAAATACAGGCACAGCACAAGGATTATGCCACAAAAACATCTCCTCGAGTGAGAAGAGCAATGCTGGCGCTCTGCTCAGAAAAACACAGTATGTTTTTAAACATGTTATACAACTACATAGTGCTGAAAGTGTTTTGAAATCTCAGAACAATGCTCTTTCTGAAAAACTCACTATGTGATTTTGATATTTTTTACAAAAAACAGGGTTCCCACACATTTTCAAAATTCATTTTCCATACTTTTTCAATATCTTTTCAATACTAAATTTTAAAAGTTCAATACCACCACTTCTCCTCATCTTTCAAAATTTTTAACCATAAAACTGAATTTTGCACATTGCATAACGCTGCACAAATAATGAACTGCTTTGACTTCAGTAAAATTCTGCTCAGATACTTCAAATTTCTTTTCCATTTAGAATTTCCATATTTTTTCAATTCTTCATGCATATTTTGGCCAATTTCAATACCTTTTCAAGGTCTTGAAAACCCATTTGGAAATTCAATACTTTTTCAATACTTTCAATACCACGCGGGAACCCTGGAAAACTGAAAGTGAAGAATCTGTCGACAAATCATCACGCACGATATAGTGCTATGACAAAATTCGCATTGCAACTAAAAGTGAAACCAAGAAGACACCACTGAAACATTAAGTGTTCTTAACTCATAAATCAAACTTTGAACAAGCAGGCTTCAGAGGTTTCAGTTTTATTCACCGCACTGTCAGTTTTGTTTTGATTATGGCATTTTTGGTGAAATTATAATGAATTTAAAATGGTAACATAAAAAACAATACATTTAATACATTCCAGTGGTCGCTGCCATATTCACACCCCTTTGTGAACCTTCAACACCCCCAGTTTAAGAACCCAGGCTCTAGAGCAGGGGTTCTCAATCTTTTTACTGTTAAATACCCCAAGTCATAAAACAATCAACCTGAACCCTCAGCTTAGCTGGCAAAGCTGTGGATTTCACATTGTTGCATCACAACAATGCAAGATCAGGCAAAATCTACAGAGTTTTTAGTCGGCATTTTCCATTTTCCTCTAGTATAGGATATTAAAAAATAGCAATACATGAAGACTCAACTGCCATCCAAGTATCCCTGGGGGTTTGCAAACACTAGGTTGAGAACCACTGCTTTATAGAGAAATGAGAGATATTTTTAATACTACAAGTTGCAGATTACAAACAGGATAGCAGGAATTGGCCAGCCTACAAATTGGGGAAGACATATAGGATGTAAGGCCTTAAAATAACTATGGTAGTGCTTCATCCCTCTCTCATTTAGCTTAGATTTGCATGCTCCCCTCAGACAAGTTTCCAGATCCATGCAGTATGTGTTATTAGCCTTACAAGATGAAGAACCATCCTAGTCACAGCATTTTAATAAAAGTTAATTTTTGTAATTTCACTCTTTGGTTGCCCCCTTGCCTTGCATGCCTGGGATCATCATCCTGTTCACCTCCCTCTTCACAACACTGTGTGCAAAGCTGATCAAGTATAGGTTTTACATGTGGAGTGTCTCAGTCACAATATGTTCCTTCCCATGCAATGTACCAATGTTGGTGACATAACAAATACTTTGGGGTCAACACATTTGGCTGCAAAAGTTACTGGTACAGGCATCAAAATTTTTTTACAGCAGCTTTATAATTTGAAATGGGTTTTACAAGCTTACAGTATTAAATAAATTTAGTGAATTAACTCTCAGGGTGTGCTACTTTAGTTGATATCTCTCAGTGTTTGATAGGTCGAATTCAGTTATTCTTTTTATTGAGCTTTTCCAGGACTTGGAAAAAAGCACTTTATCTGGGGACTTTGTGCAACTATTATCCATGTCATGAAGAGGGTTTATTGATTTGATTTAAACCATGCTATAAAAACCAAAAAATTATATGCAGTTTTGAAGCATTGTGTGATTCCTATGACACATTTTATTAGCATTCTCATAGTTTTTCACTTACATTAGTAAGGCAGGGTGTTCTTGTAATGGGACAAGTTAAAATAAATGCAAGTTTTATCAACCATAGCTTTTGTGAGGTCACATATTCTATGTCAACTATATAACTGCAAAAATGACATGTGGACTGACATCACTAACCTTTGCAGACTCAGAAGTTGAAACTGTTAGAATGCCACAAGTTTGAAAGTGTAGACTGGCATAAAGTAAAAGTAACATTTAAATTCCGTCAAACATGTAGGTTGTTGACTGTAGACATAGTAGTTTTAGAACATATTTTTGATTAAGACTCATAATAACATACATTATAGGTTCGTACCATTTTATACATGCAAGTTATACTTTTGCATAGGCTGAACAAGTGAAAGCTGCATTGGAATGATTAATTTTAACAACAGACTTCGCACCAAAAACCTGGCAACCTTTAATTTATGTACAAGCTTCTTAACATGCCATAAATGTCAATCAATTTGATAAACTGTTGGTTTGAGTAATTGTCATTTCAATAAATACTTCATTTTGTATACCGGTACTGGCTGCTTTTTTCAGTCATTTCAATACTTAATTTTATCAGTTATGTAGTTTGAAAAATGAAGCCAACTCGTTCATAATGTCTGACAAGTTTTTAATACTATTATGGAACAAATTACCAATGTCTTAGCAAAAAAACAATGGTACTGCATTATGAAATAACTGATTTAGTTTGAGTTCAGTGCTTTCTGGTTGTGGTACTTGAATAAGGCACAAAAAAGTTACATTGAAACAAACTCTTAAAAATTATAAGTGTTGGGTAGCCACCACCTACACATTAACACATTCAGTGCTGGTCAATTTCCCTTTAAATCCGGCATGAGCCACATTTCTTGCGTTACTTTGCAATTCCATAACTTGCCAAGCGATTGGGCTACAGAGCTGTTCAAACCCTCAAAAGATGCAAGTCTTGTAGTTCAGATTTTCAAAGAATTGGAGAGTTTTGGATGTAGTTTTATTGTGGGTAATGTAATAAGTGGGGTAGGGTTTTGGCATTTCTGGCTGAGGTCATTGGGTTCTGGGCCCCAACTGCAAACCAATTTTTTTACTTTTTGGTAAAATTGGGCAAAAACCTAAAATTTTATTTTTTATCACAACATTGGTTTTTTGGCCATAAACTTTGAACCAGAAATGCTAGATGACCAATCAAAGGCTCCAAAGACCCATACTCATGCTTATGAAATAAATATTTGCCCAAGTTACCTTTAATTATGTTATTATTATTGATGTTCACGTGAAAACACTGACCATGTCAATGCTAAGGTACTTTTTGAACAGACTTCCAAGCAACCCACGTGGTCTTTGCAGGTGACTTAGTGCCTGTGGCCACCATCATGTTGGTAACACCAGGTTTAACTATAACGTACCTAGTTTATACATAATGGCAAACTGGAATTCACTTTAACAGTGAAAAACAAGAAGGATTAAAAAAGTATTGAGTAAAACAAATGATACAATGACCGAATACACTATTGAAAATATGACAACCAAACAAAAAAAAGGAAAAACAAGCAACTGTAGTATGGTAAACATGAACTAAATAATCCCAAGACATTTCAATTGAGCAACATGAACATATATATATGTGACAGAAACACAAACGTTAAATCGTACATATAGAGATCATTTACATAACACAGATGATGGTGGGCAAGCAATGGGTGAAGAGTTAAGGAATGTACAGATGAATGGGTGAGGCATGCACATAGGTGAGAGCAGTAAGCAGCATCAATAAAGGTTATGAAGCATGGCCTAGAGCAGAGGTTCCTAACCTGGAGTACATGTACCTCCAGGGTTACATTTATCTATCCGAAGGGATACATTTAAGGTTACAATAGAAGAGAAAATATATTCAAATAAGATTTATTTTGAAATATTTATACATTTATAAGATTTAATTTGATTTATTTTGAAATATTGTTTTAAAAAATCATCATATGCTTAATTGTTAAATATATCTATGAATAATCATAAGATATGTTGCCATGCGACATTTTTGGGTTACATGCTCATCTGTAAAAATCCTGAAGGGTTACATGCTTATCTATTGAAATGCTAAAGGAGTACATGCTCATATGTTGGAATGCTGAAGTAGTACATGGTAATTGGTAAACAAAAGGTTGGAAGTACCCCTAGCTTAGAGCAATGCAGCAACCATGACATTACAGAATAAAGTAAAAGGCAAAAAAACAATGTTTACTAGAATTTACTTGCTTATGGAGTTCACATAAAAAATGTAGTTTATTAATTTAGAGCAGGGATGAAACACCTGTTTACTATCACGGGCCGCATGAATTGTGGGTTGTCGCTGGCAGGCTGTAAAACTGAATTAACTTTGTCTAAAAGTTCGATCCTTATCTTCCAAACGAGGAAAATAAGTCAATGAGTGGGAGCTACTTTTTTGGAAAGTAAGTACAGACGAAACCAGTTAATCGCATAGCCAATTTGCCAAGCTTTTTTATGCGTTTAACCGGAATATGCGATTATCCGTACCAAACAAATATCCACAAGTTTACCGACCTACTTGACTTCTGTCCACATGTTTGCTACCTGACACCGAATGTGGAGATTTCTAGAACAGTGGGATACAAAAGTATTTCTAGATGTTCTAAAAATCCCTTGCTCCTAATACAGTATTTTAAATTCTGAAACCCTTCAGTGTTTAGCAAACCAGCGGTCATCAGTGGAAATGTAAATTCAAAGTTGTTGCGAGCCCGTACGTTGCAGGTGGTCTTAAACATGTGCACTGCGTGTGTGACGTCATAATCACCTGCATCAATCGTGGAAGATTTCCTGTACTCGCGGCCATTTTTCTGTTTGCTTTGAACTGTGCAATGTAGTTGTGAACATGTTTTATGTCTCACAGCTGTCGTGTACGAAGATTTGTAGAACTGCGGGATATAGAAATGCTTCTAGAAGTTCTAAAATTTCTTGGTCCTGATACAGCTGGGCGCTGTACATAAAAACTTAACTGATTTGTTAGCCTGTGGCGTCATATACCTTTTATCATCCCAATGGTGTTTGTTATGCATCATTCGGTTGGGACATTCACCAAATAAATCTTATTGATGTGAAAAAACAGAGAGTGAAGTCAAATAAGTAACGAAGTCGAAACAGTACATTGTCCACAGCATAATTCCGCATTTTGAACTGCTAAACACGGCATAACTCCCCATTTGACGACTGTTCGTTTTCTGCTAGACACGGTATAATTCCGCATTTTACACTGTGAAGTGTACTGTTCGCAGTGCCTCGGTAAAGTAACAGTCATCAAATGGAACTAAAATTCCAAGTTGGTGTACAGTAGCACCATTGCCATCTGTTCTGTAAAAAATTTAACACATTTTTTGCAGAGGAGTTAAGCATAGTTGCATGCGTCAGGGCCTTATCCAATGCCATAAAATAAACTTCAAGTGCTGCTTTCGAGACAAAGCTTCGCACCTGCAGGGACGCGACACAACAAGACAGCCCTGTATACAATGTGCTGAAGCCTGGAAGTTGAACGCGCGGTGTTGATTGTGGCATGTCGGTGAAGGGAGTCGTTTCAACAACAGTTGCTGAATCAGATTAATGGCACTGCAGGTTTTCACACTATCTGAGCAGTGCACTTTGCACTCTTTTGAAGTTGACCATGCAATTAAGCGTTGTAAGTTTACAAATGCATGGTACATTTCTATGCGAATAACCGGTTTATGCAAATAACCGGTATGCGATTAACCGGACGATTTTCTTCACGTGTGAATGGCTTTGGTTTGGGATTCTACAATCCTATGCGATAAAGCGGTTTATGCGTTTAACCGGTATGCAATTAGCCGATTTTGTCTGTAATAGTCAAGGAGTAGGAAAGACTTTTTTTGACTTACTGTCTACATGTAAGGAATGTTAGTCAAGGAGTGGGAAAGACTTTTATTGACTTACAGCATAAATGTCAGTTTTTGTCTTGGATTTTCGTTTTGATGCCATGTTGTGTTCTAACTTGTGAAACGAAAATTCTGATGTGGGCCATGTTCATGTGGGCCGCATTTGCCTGCAGACTTCAGGTTCCCCACACCTGATTCAGAGAGTGGGTGTCAAGCTGGGCAATCCATGTGCACAAAATTTGTAATATGCAAAGATTTTAAGCTTCTTGGACAACTTAACTGAATTTAGAAGAGATAAGATTTTGCTGGCTTTCAAATATCCATTATTGATTATTACTCAATCATGATGTTTGTAATTGCCTGAAACACAAACAATAAACTTTGAAACTGAACAAACTACAGTAGCCCACTGGCTCTGGCTGCAATGGCCAGTCCAAGGCTCTCACAAATACAACTCCAAAAATCCGTAGAATAGTAAATACCAAAAATCCTTATTTTAAATAAAAAATCCCTTAATCTGTGGTGGAGCATTGCAAAATCGGAGTGCCATGATAGATGTTAATAAATAAAACATAACCAAATCTGATATTCAAAATGAACTGCAATTTTTCATTTTACGCAAATTCATACGTTTCCAAAAATCCTTAAAAATTCCTTAAAAAGGGTCAGAAGTTCCAATCCAGGGACAAAATCCCTGTAAAAGAGAGAGCAGCACTGGGCCAATCCCAACATACACGTAAGTACCAAACTCGATTGGGATGGTGTTTACGTTACGGTCCAAGTGCCATCAGCAAACATAGCTAGCATCCAAGCATCATCAGCAAACACATTGGTTTGTTTGAAAACATAAGTACATACCAGTTGATGAAAATATATCGGCAATTTCGTTCCATGCTTGTTCCCGCTCGTGCGAGGATTGCCCTTGGTCTCGCAATGTTGAGTCATACAAGCATTTGTACTTCTCTACAGTTTGAACAAATTTTATATTAAAAGTCTCGGTTTCTGGAAGTGGCATGTTTGGGAGATCTTCCGAATTGATAGTCACAAAGCCACAAAAATGCCGCTTGCCACTTCCACATCTTTACTGGTTCACCTAATACCGGTGGCAATTGGTCTATTATGGCCACGTGACAATCATACAGTGTCACGCACTCAAGTGTGACACTGCAAATTGTTTTGAGCAGTGATGCACCCGAGTCATTTCGTCGAGTCAGAGTCACAAGCCCTTCGAGTCGCATCGGAGTTATCCAAAAATTTTTCTAGTCAGAGTCGAGTCACAAGAACTATCGAGTCACTTCCACGCATTGCTTTGAAAGCGCAAGTCAATGTGGAGTGTTGCAGCCACAATGCTGCATCGCTCTGAATTACCTGAATGGAGAGTCGAATCGGCGACCCTCGGCGTAACTGCAATAGAGTATCCCCACTCGACTAGGTAGACTCTGCTATTGCTGCTACTAATTCAACGTTATATGTGGCGAATCACCACGCCACAGGAGCCAAATGAAATTAAACATTTTTCATGTGATTTTTTTGCTATTAAATAGAGCTAAGGTTGCCAGACGTCCTTGAGCGCCAAGAACTTGAATTTGCTATCAAATCGCGTTTTGTCCTTGATTCTTGAAAAACATCGTGTTGTCCTTAAATATTTTCCGGCGTCCTTGAAAATTCCTGAATATTTAAAAAAAATTCCATTAGAGAACTATTGATTAGCTTCAACATTCAAAAATCAATGGTAATGGTAATGGTTTATTGTTTCATATGACTCAGCCAAACAATGTAAATGAACAGAATGATGCATAGATTTGTTCCATCTTAAACAGTTGTGTAGTGAAAAGTAAATCATTGAAGAAAGGTTGTGCCGTCATAATACGTTTTGTTTATTTTTCAATTTCGTATATGGTTAACATAGCCTGACTTGCCCATACGTGATTCAAGCTTCATGAAAGTAGCCCACCGTTTAGACCCTACTCAGTGGCGTGTAGAGGGTAAAGGCAAACTGGGAATCCAAAGAGTTAAACTGCAAATATTAAAATGCTGTAGCTAGAAGATTTTTGCTATTGTAAGGCTACGAACACATGCTGCATGGATTTATTTTTTCGAAATTTGTTTTCTTTGTCAACACTAGTTTTTATGTACTCAAATGCCAGTAAAATCTCACCATCCTCAATACTAGGGACCTACACTCTAGGTGTGCGGTGCACACCCAATTAAACTGATAGTGACATGATTTCTCCCAGATCAAGCTGTCAAGCGAAAATCGCAAAAATGGATCGAAAAATAATCACAGCCATTTAATTGATTTTGGGCCAAATTTCAAAACTGTCCTGTTTCAACTTGATTGGTTTAGCTAACTTTTTGATGCATCACTAGTTTCTCGTTTCGTTTTTTGATGTGGCATCCCTGGATGTGCGCTGGTGCAGCTTCACACCTGTGCTTGCAATATGCAGATCATTTCAAGCGTCGTCACTGATTGGCAGTCCAGGTGGATTCAGTCCCGTCGCCACGGGGATGCTTTGGTGCAGTGGCGACTCTAAAATGAAAAACTAGGGAACTCACTGCCAGGCCAAGATAAAAAGTAGGGAAGCCAACATAAATGTCTATACTGCATGGTGACTTTCCGTTGTAATGAAGATTGATTTGCTATGACAAACATTATCAAACCCAATATAGGCTTGTGAATATAGTCAAAACCGTTGCCAGAAAGTCTTCAAATCGTTTAAAATTTTGCTGGCTGAACCTTATCTGCTGTACATGCCAATCGAACGAACTTGAAATTAAGCACAAAACTAGGGGGGCAACTAGGGGGCTAGCCACAAATCTGGGAGGGCCATAGCCCACCCAGGCTCCCCTTAAAACCGCCTTTGCTTTAGTGGGCTTCGCCAAGACAGACAAAGTCCCAAGCCCCAAAATTAAAATATTAAATACTGCAAATCAGTAGAGATTTCAACAAATTTTCAATATCAAGCCTCTCTGCACAAACGTAAAGCCCCTCCTAGAAAACACTGTCTGGCGATGGTTCTGGAAGGATTAATCATAACGGCTCACACAAATGTGTATCTGTTCAGTTCCCCCAGCAGTTGCACATATAACAGCCACATAAATACAGTGAAAACGAAAGTTTTCTTGCGTACTTTATGCGCATTTTCAATTCTTGTGTAGACTAGTTCAACAAGTTTCAAACTGTCAACCCTGGGTGTCCACTACCCCAGCCGCACACCTTCTCTGCTCGACTGCTATTCGACGAGACAGTCGTGCAGCCATTTTTTTTATTTAACTTCCCCATCGTCAGTGGCGATTCTAGAATGAAAAAATTGGGGGGACACGGCGGGGCCAAGGAAAAAGTAGGGGGGCAACATAAATGTCTATTTTGCATAGTGATTTGTCATTGTTTTGAAGATTAACCCTTTAACGACCGCGATTGGCCGGCCCTTTTTTGGCCATAAATAGCCAGCCACTAGAGCTAGAGAGCTGTTCAAACCCTCTACGGATTCAACAAGTCTTCTAGTTGTCATAAAAAAAACGTTTTTCATTTTCGCTGGGGGTTTTCTGGAGGTGACGTCACACTGAGGGCATGTTTGAGGAAATTTTGGTCACCTTTGGCCAACCCATTGACCCATTCTAATAGCTCAAAGTTTCGATGAAAACTAGGTCAAAATCCGCGTCTACACAGCCCTTGATTGACTTGCTAGAATTTCTGTAGCCAAAATTATGGGTCAAAAATCCAGTTTTTGGCCTAATTCAAAACTTTTCAGAAAAGGCACAATTTGCCCTGAAAGGGCAAATTTTGGCCAGCCATAATTCGGCAGCAGATTGAGTTAGAGAGCTGTTCAAACCCTGTAGTGACTAGTGGCGCCATGTAGTGTAGATTGAAAAAAAAATTTTTAATTTGGTTGGTGGTTTTTGGGCCAATGGGATCATGACAAGGGCATACTTTTTGTCACAACAGAACCTAGCGACGAAGGAAACCTTTCACTTGGCTTTATTCAACTAAGAACACATCATTCAACTAAGAACACATCAACATCTGCAGCGCAATACAACAAACGCCTGGTACGAAACTAGCAACCATCTGACATCGACGTGCGATACGAACGACCAAGCAAAG
>Ga0210059_1006414_pt1 | contig 18866 bp, 6 predicted proteins | sample Ectturendosymbi2_FD_188042 | JGI IMG/M metagenome (GOLD analysis project Ga0210059, IMG submission 188042) | Ecteinascidia turbinata endosymbiont from Florida, USA - Sample 2 (SPAdes) (version 2) | ecosystem: Host-associated > Tunicates > Ascidians > Unclassified | place: Key West, Florida... | reverse complement strand
CCAAAGCAAACGATACAACTGACATCTTGCAAACGTTTCGATAACAGTTGTTATCGAAACGTTTGCAAGATGTCAGTTGTATCGTTTGCTTTGGCCGTAGTATTTATTATAAGTCTGTAAGGTCTCATTTTGGAGTTTTTACCTTCATCAGCAGTAGAGCATGGGTTTTCTGAAATTTGGTCGTTGCAAACTCCAGACGAGTATTGTGTCACTACTATGTTGTGAAGATCCGTGTTTTTTCGTGTGTATGTGCTTGTACGTGTTGTTGCATACAAAGCTGATTTTTAGAAAGTTAGGATGTAAATTTGCATTCATATACATGAGCTTTGAAACCACATTTCGACAAAGCACTATAAACTTTATAAAAGTTTGAACTAACAACAAGCAACAACACAACTGCAATGAAATCGCAACCTTGGATATGAAAACGTTGTATACAGTACTCTTTCTTTGAAATATTAGTCTTTTTTACATGTTAACATCGTGCTGTTTATTAGATGCAAATTAATAAATGTTTTCTCTTAAACACGTTTTTATCCGATCGCTTCAAATGTCTCATGATTTTTACGAATCTTCATTTTTACTCCATTATTTCACGCTGTTGTATGACGGTGACCAACTGAAGTAGTTGTTGGTACATTGTATCGGTGTATGTGTCTCGTCAGTATTGCCTTTGCGCAGCAATCAAAACCTTCTGTGTGCTTCGCGGTGTCTCACGATTTTTGTTTTTGCTTTGTGATTCCACTACCGCTTCCAACATATTGTAGACGATGTGTGCAAGCCCACAACGTGCAAAGAGTGAATATGTATAACTTGTAATGCACCAACAGTGAAATACTGTTTTAGATTCAGTGCAAGCAAAATGCTATCAGGCCCATATGAATCTTCTTGCAAAACATTTGAAATCATGATCAAAACAATTTACATGTCTACGAACGACTCAGCATGTTGCATTAGGAAAGTCCCTGATGAATTGTTTTTTGTAACCTTCTTTTTTGATTGTAAACTTGTACTTGCAATTCTGTCACATTTTTGAAAAATTTAAATATCTTTTGCACGTTTGTGTATTACAAGTTTTGAGCAAAGTTTATAACAAAACACAAACAATTAACCAGACCGTTCGTGATAGAGTTAAGTCCATAAAGAATAAAAAAATAAAACACCTTTTTCTGGTTTTCAGGTATTGCTCTTATCAACAAAGCTTGCGTAAATAAAAGTTGATGCAATTAAGTAGAAGTTCGAGGTTAATCCCGAAGGGCACTTATTGTAGACTGTGCTGACTGTATCAGCAGTGTATAAAAACTGACCCAGTGCTTCGAAGAACTAAACAGTCAACTTTTTTAGGTTGAAACGTGAATCGTTTTTATTCGTGTATTTCATTTGCTTGGTGTTTTTTTTTCAAAGGAAGCTCATTCGCAACATGTTTTGTGATACCGAAAAACCTTCAGTTTTTGCCTATTTGTTGTTTTCCGCGTAACATTTGTGTGCGATGTACAGCAAACCAACAAGTGTGCTTCAAACATAGTGGCGCAATTAGGTGATGAAACTGTTATTTCATTTTTGTTTTCAGCAAAAAGTGAAGAAATATCAGAGCAATCAGAAGTTCTTTGGGTGCAATCATATAACGAGACTGAAAATCAGATAACTACCAATAATTCAGAAGAAAACTATCATGTGTGTGTCTACAACTACACATGGTGGAATATTTTAGATGAATGTTTCCAAAAAGGGCATGGCAATAATTTTTGCAAAGATCTATGGAAAACGTGGTACAAGGTTTGTTTCAAGGAGGGACTTCATCACGCGAACTCAACCGGATGGCCGCAAGTGGTAATGACACAAAGTGACCTTTCCACTTCTGATTTGCTGCACAAGGATTCCGCTGCTGCTGACTATTCCATCTTGATGCCAACGAAGAAAGATTTTAGTCAAGAGACACCCTCGACAGTTGAGAGTGAGGTGTCATCTCCGTCACCAGCCATAAACTCACTACCAATTGCAACCTTTCTTGCTATCCTTGTGTCTGTTTCGTTAGCTGCTGGTTTGATGTTGGCCGGGGCTGTCGGGGGAATCGTGTGGTGTGCCGAAAACAAAGGTCGAAGAAAACCATCTCGCTCTTTGACAACGGTGGAAAATCAAAATCATGATGATGATCACTTGAACACAATCACGACTAACGAGGGGCATCTTAGCACTTTTCTACAACACAACTCCAACATGCGCTTTGAAGACCAAACGCAAAGAGCACAGTACACTCCCATACGTTTACCAGAAATTATTGTGGCTGGAAATCCAGCAGTCCAAGGAAACTGGAATAGGAAAAACCTGTTGTGCACTGTTGAAAAGCCAGAAACAGTTTCAACTGAATTCAAGAAAAGAGATCAAACGTTTTCTGAAGGTGGGCATCAGACAAAATCAATCGTCACCGAAGATAGCGTGAAACCACTTCACAGACCTACTTCGGTCTCGGCGTGTTGCAACATCGGGTCACAGCTTTCATTGCTGCAAGCTACAGATAAGGCTTATTACAATTTGCGAAGCAGACCCGAAAGTTCTGTGTATTTGACTCCCTTGTGCGAGCCTCACTATGTCAACTTGTGCGAGCCTCACTATGTCAACTGCTGGACGAAAACGTACAAAGGGGAACTGACTTCGACTGAGTTCACTGAGGGATACGTTGATATGGACTGAATTGAAACACTAAATGGCTGAAAAAATGCAATGATGAAATGTTGTTGCTTTGTTGCATTGCCATCAACAAAGTATTCCAAATTTCGCAGTTCATAATAAAGATTCACAAAGTTTTTATAGGCCTGTTTAACTTACGTGCATTTGTTATCTTAAATGTAGAGATAATGTAACAACATGGGCTCATATTTGGCAATCTTTCTCCAGCGCAAAGTAATGAAATGTGCACATTAGAAGGTGTATTGTGAAATACCATCTTTTGAAATGTAACGACCAGGTAGAAATATTTTAGATAGAAACTTCTTTAGGGGATTTAGTTTTTAATGGTTGTGTATAATTGATAATTACATTGCACTGAAAAAATGGTTTGGTAATACATGGCAACAAGCAGGGACACCGGAGCAGCAGCCGAAGGATAAGGGGAGTTTGAGTAAAGAATTGAGGGCGATGGAAAATTTGTAAGAAGGAAACAGTTCTAATCGATACGATTTTTTCTTTCCAATACAGAATTTATTTGACCTAATTCGAGATTTGTTCTCTGGAAAACATTTCTGAAAATTTTATAAAACCATGAAACCAAAGGCCAATTTTAATGAGCCTAAACGAAAAAAAGCATTTTATGAGCAAACAAGACAAAGTGATGCAAATAAACATTACATGGAGTGTTTCCAGGAGTGATAAACAGTGACTGAAAAGCACAAAAGGTCTTTCCAGGCAATGCGGTTACGGTGTATGGTCATGTAAGGCAGCTGTATTGGGTATTGCGACATTGTTACGTTTTTACGTGAAAAGAGTATACAAATCTATGTACTTGCGTTCAGAGCAAAAACGCAGACATATTGGAAATTATTGCCGCATTTACATGTTTCGCCACAATTGTGGCACCAAATATCGATGCGATGGTACAGACAACCACTTTAAATTGCCTGAACACGCGGGAAGCTGCAACCAGCTTGCCGCAAGAAGAAATTTCTAGACCATGGAATTACCATATAGACATGTGCAGTAGACCATGGAATTGCAATTGCTTATAAAGAAACGATTTCCACTCCTGTTGTCTCCCTTTAAAAGGGAGGCCAATGCCCTGTCGTGCCTCCGCTATCTGTCGTTTCTGGTATGACACCTAACGATGTAATACGTTCATGCCTATTCCAATCATAAGCTCATTTTCGGATTTGCACCACTTGATTTTTGGTCTATTTGCCGTGTGTCTATTCTGGTCATGATTTCACAAAAAGTAGTGGTTTCTGGTTGAAACAACTGCACAGACGTAACGACAATTTAATATTTCAAAACAGCACCTGATTAAGCACACGCCCTTGTTGAAGTCCAACACACACTGTGAACAAGTGATGCTCAACCCTTCCGATACGGTCACAAACGTCTGGGCAGGAATACAATCAATGGATCGCCAGTAACATGTTTTCGTCAACACCTAAATGCTTCTAGAACTATAAGTACTTTCTTAAAATGATACATGGCAGTTTTGATTGGATTCTCAACACTTTTTTTTGTTGCATACACTGATCTGTCCGGACGCGAAAAAGAGTATTTAACCCAATTGTCATCGGATCGCAGTGAAATGACTAATTTTTATCAAACAACCCTTTTATTTTTCTGGTCAAGTTTTGAGGACAACTATCCATTGCTCCCATCAACAGTATAGTTACTAAAGAGTGAATCTTATTATATTTTGTCAGCATCCACAAGTGCGGCACGGCATTTTCTGGTACAAATTGGGAAGACAAAATACAGGTCCACAATTGCCTTGCTATCTGATTTTCGAGTTTGATCGTCAGAATTAGCTCCAAGAATTAATGAATTCGGAAGCATTATGAAGTGTTTCATGTTCCACTTTGTTATTGAGAGAACTAAACTCTTCATATAGTGTAACACCTTGTTACCACTCAAGCAAGCAATTCGAGTTGCCTTAATCAACCCTTTTTCTTCACCTCCAAGAACTCTATTTGTGCATTCGAACTACAAAACAAGACGTGCTTGCCACTCACACGTCTTAGTCGTCAAGAAAAAATTTGTTTAGACCTTTTTTTACCAAAATTACTGTGACGTAGAAGTGGTTTTGCTTGCAAACGAAACAAAAATGAAAAAAACTGCGAAAATATGTCCGTAGGGTTGAACGTTTTCGTCACTGGGTGGTAATGTTTTCTTTTCATAATGCATAACTTCAACATGCGGAAATGTCATACAAAGATTACCTACTGTACATCAATTGTCGAACGTACGTTTTTCGAAATTCGTTCCACACTGCAAACAAAAACAAGCGTTTGCGTATAGTGTGACCAGTCACAATGACTCAGCTGTTTTGCGAACCGCAACCAAAACTCACACCTTGTCCGTTCACCATACAACTTGGAACTGCTTGATTCCTAATGCATACAACTGCTCTGAACTTTTGACTAGTAGCGATATCAAGGCGCTTGCCTAGCCGTTGCCAATTAAGTCGATATGCAGCTTCATACGAATGCAATCAAGGTTCAACGGAATAATTTCCAGTGGGACCCGCGCCCGATGCTGAAATGTTTTTCCATTCATTGTACTTTAAAGATTTATAACGGGCTCTGGTGAGAGGTCAAGAATAGCCCCTCAGGACTGTACAAAGATGTCTGCAACAAGCTTCATCAGAAACTATCACAATGACCTGAATGTAGGGGCACATCTGTGCTTGTAATGAGGGCATCAGCATTTAAACCAGGAAACATTCGAACTTCGTCACTAATTCAGCCGGATTGAGCATAATGGCTCAAACAAGCCAGTAACTCTTCAATCCAAACGTTGTTGTGTATATAACAGCCAAATAATTGAAAAACGATGGTTTTATTGCGTACTTTATACGCTTTTTCAGTTCTCATGTAGTTCATTCAGCTAGTTTCGATCTAGCAATCCTGGGTGTGCGCCATTCCAGCCGCACACAAGTGCTCCTATTTGCCGAGACCAGAGGTGGGCAAACTACGGTCATACTTACATAGATAGTACATATTTGGAGTGTATGTTAAAGTAATTTTATCGATTTGATTAGAATTCTCAAGTTTTTTCCACAGGTTTCATTCGAAACCGCATTTTTACTCAACCAGAAGTGACCATTGTTACCTTCATTTTGTGGCAGCTCATGTGAAACCTTTTTTCAAGTTTTAAAGCGATTATAGATGTAATATATGTTATACGAGGATGCGGCCCTCAGTAGCAATAAAATCTTCACCTTGGCCCTCCGTAGAAAATGTTTGCCCAGCCCTGGCCGAGACATTCGCACAGCCTGATACGTTTCAGTTGTGAACTGCGCTGTCACACATTTAAGTGTGCTTTACTCTACTGTCTTAACTGATAGCGCAATGTTTTTGAATCTCTGAGCTGCTCAGTCGTGGTGTACTTAGTGTATTTTTGCTCCGACTCCTAACGTGGAGCTCTGAAACTTTATAGTCAAAATGACGCATACAATTGTGCAACAGCGAATACGTAGAGTGCGTGTAGAATAATATACATATTATGTCGACAAATTTGGGCAAATTGTTGGATTGGAAGAGTGGATATGACGTAACCACTCAGTAGGCGCGGAGGTGAATGCACGATGCACCACGAACGGGATGTGCGCTAAAAACAGCACCTATATCTATGTGGTGACTAAATCCAGTGAGTGAGCTCTGATAAATGCTTGTGAACCTGGTGACGAGTGTGATCTCGTCCGGTGATCTCCGCTGTTGCTTGCTGTCACAGTGTGAAGATTTGCGTGTTTACCGCTTGGGCTCTGTGATCGCAACAACATATTGTGACATCACATACAGTGCACACACACTAATAAATACCACCATGCTGTCACTGGTTGAGTTTAAAAATAAATTCAAGAGATATTGTTGGCAACCTTTCAGAAGGACATGTATTTATTATAACAATATATTTGCTTACGAGAGAGTTGAAGGAAAGCAATAGTGTGCAATATTTTGATACTGTAGTAGCAAGTAAGCAAATTACTCTAAATTGCCTGCACAAAATGAGAGCAAAAGTAAATGGCATTGTAAGTCTGCAATCATTAACACAGACTCACGTAAAAGAGGAGACTAGCTTTTCGTTTAAATTTTAGAACTTCTAGAGAATAAGAAAGTGAATAACCATCGAAGAACCATCGAGGAAGATTTCACTTTCATTAATGGTGCCTTGAATCTCCGCCGTTGCAAATGGGAAGTAATCAGGAAAACGCTCGGTTAGATTAATGTGCTAGTATCTCTGTGAGGTGCTGGAAACCAAACTTTCGTAATATTCAAAAATATGTTCACACTGATCAATGACCTTTTTGAAGCCACTTAATTCACAATTTTATGCGTTCAACCTCATACATTCTAAAATCATCCAAAACAATTAAAAAAATCATTTCAATATCGCTGGAGATTTTATCAAAGTTCCAAATGCAGTTGCTTACTTAAATAAATACATTCTGAAACAAAAAGTGTATGTATGCAATACTTAAAACAGAAAAATTGCAATTGACACTGTTATAAATAAAACACTCAAAGAGCAGACTGTAATGAGTTCCCGTTTCATGCTTTGAAATACCGGTGATTTGTCAACCAACTCATGAATAATCTGTCCTCCTTTATTGCGATGAGGAAACGGCTGATTGGGAACAGGCACGTGCAGGAATTTGCAAAGGGGCCCCCAGCATTCTCGCACGTTATATCGAAGCAGGTTTTGTTTTGGAGCTGCCTGTTTTATCAAAAGGTCAAAGATTTGGAGAGTATCACAATGTTTGAAAAAGTTCACAAATGTGAACTATAAGAAGATGACAGATTTTTTTTCGATATTTCAGCAATGATAAACTCAGGCATGTTTAACTGAAGGAGAGTTTAATTGAAAAAGATACAAAAACTGAACATAAATATTGCGTTTTTTCATTGTCATAAGATTTAAATCTTCAGGGAAGGAGACAAAGTACAAAACGAAACACGAAAGTATTTAACGAATATAACGATCTACATCAACCTCAATTCCTAACGTGGTTGTATGATAAATTTGTACATGGGGCTCTTTTCAGAGGGATTAACGGTTTCAAAATGTTGAAAAATTTCTACTTTGCAGAAATGCGTGCAAATTTATTAACAAACGTTTTTCTTTAAATGAAAAAAATTTTCCATCTTACCAAGAGTACACGCGTGTTATGTTGTCTGTAGCGGATTCTGGTTAAGGTCGGGCACAAAGTCAAACCTCCGATAAGACCTGGGAAGGGAGGAAGGCAAAGTGGAGCCCGAACTGCAAACAAAAAATACAATGTCTGTTGAGCAAATTGCATTGCCACCAGTGGCGGATATACACTTGGTGATTTGATGTTAGTCGTCAAAAAGGGCGCCAAAACTCAGTGAAATAGTGACGAGCTGAACAAAACAATATCCATTTCGTAACAGGACCTTTTTGGACAAGTGGGGTCATTTGTACAAGTAGTCAGATTGCCTCGGCGAGGGAAATTGCACCAAATTATCCTCATAAATCCGCTACTGATTGCCACATTCTCACATTGATGTAATATCTTCATAAACATCAATAGGATCAGCTGATAATCAACTGAACGGTCAGAATAATTATCTTCCTCTAGTCAATGTGTTTTCAGTTCAAAATAAAGATGTTTGTCATGATTAACTTTTTGTATATAATTGTTTGGATCTGCAAACCTTTGCTTTATCAAATTTCTAAACTGCTATTGCTTCAAAATTTTTCAAATCATTTTCATTTTCTGACAAACATTACTATCAAGTAAAATAATATCACTCCCCATTTGCTTGGTTAAAATGAGAGGGACATTTTTCACAACGGATTATGCTGCATGATTGATGAAGTCGAAGCAAAAACCTTTTGCATCATTGGTTTCATGATAAACAAGCTTTGTCAAAAGAATGTGCTGAAGTAAGCATCCTCAACGGCCTTGAAACTATTCCAATTTAGCGACTGACAAATCAAGAACGTATTGAACCATCTGTCTCTGCACCTTTGTGTTTGGCTCTCACTCTGAAGTTCATTCATGTGTTGTCAAACACAGTTTTCCTGTTGCGGTAGAAACGGACATTCAACTTCATCCAAACTGTTCCGGTAAGAAAAGCGATCGGGCAAAAACATAGTCCCTCCTTTCTAGGTCTGGAGATTTTCACAAAACTGCGCTTGCATTAAACTCAAGGCTAGGTTCTCCTTCACAAAGTATGCCTTCCCTTGATTCACCCTGATGTCGCGTGCGGTACGTTTCTGTGTAAATGTCACTACGGGTATATCCAACGGTATAATGTTGGCAGTTACTACCATGAAATTCGCAGAGTTAACCCAAACCAAAGCGCATAAGCCGTCTCGAACGTGACCAAAGACCGCATTCTGGCTTTGGGCAGAGAGGTCCGTTAGAAAAATTAGCGACAGTCTCCCTCACCAGCAATCCATTAATGGATGACCCACGTTGCACCCATCACGCATCTGGGGAGGGGAATGGGATCATTGCATAGTACTTCTACTCTGAGAGACGTGAAAGACACGCGTAAATGGCAATCTTGCCTTAAGCTAGTAATGGGAAACTGGAACATCACTTCACTAACATGAAACGAACGCGCACTCGTCTTGGCCGTAACACTAAAAAACAAATTAAAACTCTCGCGCATATTTTCGTGAAATCTTCTGGATATTCGAAATGTGTCTGCGCATGTTTTTTCGTACGCCGGGAAGTGCAAGTACCTTTGGATGGTAATTACAAGTGATTGAAGACAGAAAAAGGGTATTGATACATGGATTGGAAAAGCGAACGCAGTTCTCTGTGCGAAGTTTATCGCTCTCTGGTTGCAAAACGGGAACTTCGAAATATCGCAGAGTTGTGGGTTATTATTCCGGTCCTCAACTATGGCCATGAACCATGTGCATCAGCCGAAAGAGTGCTAGTACAATCAAATACAATCAGCGAGATGGGATTTTTGCGGAGGCTTCACGGTATGACACTCCGCGACAAAGTGGACATCTATGAAATTTGTAATCCTCTGACCATCGAGAGCCCTTCTCCCAATCGACCGATCTCAGCTACGATGCTTCAGCAATATGATCAGAATTCCCCAGGAAAGATTGGCGATGCGACTCTTGCTGGCTACACCGACTTTAAAGGGGCCCAGAAGGCGACCAAGGATCAGGTGGCTTAAATTGCATCTCCAACCTAGCTTTGCCCATCCTAGTATGGAGCAAGCAGAATTATCTAAAATTTCAGTGAGTTATTTCGAGCCCTTCTAAGCTGCTGTCTTCCGCGACCATCCCCAGAGGTAAAGCGAGTATGAAAATGAACGAAGTCCCAAATACCTGAAGTGCGTCCAAGAGATGAAATAAATCGAGGAATTAAATAGCGAGAGTGAAATAATTACATTATAAAGAAATAAAACTGAAAAATCTGCCAAATCCGTAACCTTCAAATTAGTGCAAGACCGCCAGGGCATTGAAGAAACCGCAAGGTTGTCGAGTCGATGCCCCTCAGCAGTTAAATTAGTTTAGAGAAGACAAACAATTGTTGAACGTCTATTCTTTGAACATTTTGTGCAAAAATAATTGCTTTTCGTCATTCACTGCACATTTTGTGGAACGTTTTCAACTTCAAATTCGGATTAACATCTCAGTTTTCGCATTGTTCCACCATTGTTTTTATTGGCAACTAATCGGGGAAAAACAAATTCCAGTGTAATTATCTTGGAAGAGCACATTTCAGTGTGGAGTGTTTACGCACTCTTTTCGTGTCTCTTCATTTGCTTGCTCGCTACAAGCAAGAAATATAGTAATAGAAGATTCATGCTCTGCAGATTTGAGTTTCTCATCAGAGATAAAAGATAAATTGCTTTTGAAATGTCGATCTAAAAGCGTTGTATGAAACATATGAACAGCTTTCTCGCGAATTTTAGACAAAATATTTTAGGTGTCAGTTGTTACAGATATTATTAAATTCTGCTATAGAGTATGGTCATTACCTCAAGACACACCTTAACTGCAAACAATGAAACGAGTTTCGAAAATGTTGTTTGCCACTACATTGTTTCTTATTTGTGTTCGACCTACGTGCGGCGTCATAATATTTCTTGAATCTTCTGCAACTGGGTGTCAGCGTGAAGCAAAGCCGTAGAGTCCAATTGCTTCGATTTTCACGCAGTTGCTTCTCTAAACTCTCAACCCATTTGTCTTCGTTTTCTTTCTCAGTAAAAATCAACTGAAGAATTAAAACGAAGATGAGCAAGTAATGGTAATGTAGGAACCGACGTAGATACCAATACAGGGGTCTTGGTTGGTTGCGTGTAGGTCGCAAACAGGTGTATTGAGCATTGCGCAGAAAGAATGCACAAAACATTAAAGCACTAATGTATCCACTATAGTAAGGAGAATTACTGCTTTTTCTTTCTGTTGTCTAATCTGATCTATTTGACTGACCGCAATTTCAAAGCATATTTATGCAGCTAAAATTCAGCTAATTGCAATTTATTCGTTTTCGTTTCCGTGCTAGACGAAACGACAGTTTTTAGCATACTTTCCACAATGGAATGGCAACATCGACCGAGTGCTATGAGCGAGCCTCATGGTTGTTATACCGAGAAAGGGTCATGCATCGAAGTCCTTACTGCCGCTTGCTCTTGGGCTATGAAAATTGAGCGCCATTTTCGGCGACGACACCACTGGCAGGACTGGGCCCGTCTGGTATCATCAAACGATTCCATAATCTATGAGCTTGACGAGGTCATGAATGCCTTTTAACGTTCATCCATGCTGTACAAACACGCAATGCTCGAGAAAAGCTAGTGTCGTTCTGCAAATATTTCTACTCGCACAACATGTTTTGTTCACATAATAGTATCCTTTGCTCAATTTTAGCAGAATGTTTTAAAAACTGCACGGACGTTTCAGCAATTTAAAAATAGGCTTTCTTAAGGCGAATGGCAATGATAACAGGAGAACAGTAGGTTTCATCAAACGCGCATGCTTGCATGACGTAGTGGTGACAGTGATGACAACGTAGAGAATGCAAGGCAGATAACGGTAAAGTAATCTGTAAACGGAACTGAAAACCAAGTAGGAGTATCTAATCCACGTGTTTTACAAGCGCAGTTTTGTCAGAATGAAAAATGCTTTTATACAGCACATCAGCTATGAACAAATTTTTGCCACAAGTTAAAAAGCACTGTTTCGCCATACTTGTATGAATAGTAGATTGGATACACCTACTTTGTTTTAGATTAGCGTACAGTTTATTTTTATCGCTATTCTTTTATGTCACAACCTGCTCTCCGTTATCTACCCTGCCTTTCCAACGTTGTTATCACTACATCATGCTCATTCGGTGATGTCTGCTACTCTTCTGTTCTAGTTGCCATTGGTCTTGATGAAAGACTAATGTTAGTTGGCTGAAACGTCGGTGCCGTTTTTTAAAAAATATAACAAAGTTGAGGAAAGATTTTTGATATTGTTATCCTAGTAGCTGGTTTTGCAACTTTTATTGTTGTTCTACTCTTTATTTGTTCCAGGTCAGTGAAATAAAGAAGATGGTTTATTGAGGTGGAGCGCGAATTTGAAAAAGCAAATGACAACTTGAACCTGTTCTGCCAGTCAGTTAGCAAATAAGCTGCCGGGAACTTTAATGTTTAAAGTGGTTTGTAATTTGTAAGCGATGCGAAATTTTTCTGCTGAACAGAAAACGTCACAATCTTCATGCTTACATCACAAGTTTAATTACGTTGCAATGTCAACGCTTGCCAATTCTTGCTGTTTTGTTGATACAAGTGTCGTATTTACTGGTATCACTGATAAGGAATGTATCCATCACTTGTTAAATATCACTAATTTAGAACAACACTTTTTCAATTATTCATACTGCTTTGAAAAGAGGAAGTTAGGCTATTTTATCTTTTGCCAAATTAAATTGGGTGGTCAGCGATAGGACCAAACCCAATGAAAGATATCTGCAAGTGCAAACATCAATTATTCACATCAGTGGCAAGAATCCATGAGCCATAGGCCGTCATTGTTTGAAATATTTCTGTCTATAAACACAAAATAGGATCAGTGGATGAACCTGACGTTTTATAGATTTGACATTTTTCAGTCAAAGTTTTCGTCAGCAATTTTCTGGTAAATAGATCCACAATAAATTGATCCTATTGATTAAAGCAGTGGGTTTCATCCTGGGATTTGCGACCTCAGAGTGGTCGTCAACCTTTTTCCTAGGGTCGCGAATAGATATTTTATGTACACTGCGGCATTTCATTTGCTTTGTTCGAGATTTACATGGAGGGGGGGGGTAGTTGCGTTATTGTGGGTTGCTATGATGGGTCACGGTACATAAATTGTTCAAAACTATTGAATTGTAGCATACTGAAGTTTTATCGGATAGGACAGGCGTATATGGTACAGTGAGGACAGTATTTAATATATAAATAAATCAAGCCAGCTTATGAAGACCGTTCTAAACTGCTTACCGCTTACAACCAAGGAAAGTAATTTTCATATAAAAATAACCACCTGTACTACTTATAGGATTTCGTAGGTTTCGAGACCATGAGTGCTTAAAGTGTTTATTAGCACATTTGCTATATTTCGAAGGCATTGCTTTGAAAAAATGATTACTGTTTGCAAATACAGTAATTTTATATCATGCGCTGCTGATTTCAGAGTTAAACGGTGCAGATTCAAAGATTTAGCAACGTTTCGATGATTCGCTCTGTTGAGAAAAGGCTTGTCTTGCTTTTGGAACTTAGGTAGGAACTGGACTAGGATGATACTACTTTTTGCTTGCAGCGAAACATTTGGAGCTGCAACTGTTCCCAGCAAAGTTCGATAGTTCCGCTACATTTGGAATGGGATCACCCATCAATGAAGGTTGCTTTGCAAAAAAATTAGTTGAAAATAAAGACATCGTTTTAAACGTTCGTATTATTAGGTATGAATAGCTATAGTCAGTTTTTGTTAAAACGTTGACATCAAATTTCTTTAGTAATTCTATTGTGAAGATGGCCTTAGAAATTTGCTTTTAAAAAACGTTGAGTGAATACGTAGATCTGTTTTGGAAGAACTATATACAGTATGTCTGGTGTTATTGTGTAAAGTCAATCTACTGAATATAATGTAGCCCTTTGATAACAATTCTGCAGGCTTTCTAAAAGTAGTTACAGTAGTTTGATTTTAAATCAAAGAATCTAGACAGTTCAGTTAATGTGCTGTTATTTTTTGATGTTGAATTCATACAGTATAAATTGTTTTCTATTTCAAGATGAAAACAAGTGTTTTTCCGCTTTTGTAACTAAATTGCCTCCAAATGATTTAACATCGTTTTGTTTCGTTGAAGATTCTTTTCAGTTTCTGCGAAACGAAACACCTGGCATTTATTTTTTTGTTTAGTTTAACAATAAATCTTTCCTAATTACGAACAACACCATAAACATGCCTTTGTATCCGGAAAAGCTTTCAAAATGTCCTCCCAGAAGATATATGACGGAACATCAGCTGTGGCATCAACCTCTTCAAATATCTCTCGAATCTCATCGGTAGTACATCCTTCATCCATCAGCTTTTGTATTTGAGGTCCTCGATGCCAATATTGATCATCATAGTCATAAACAGTGAATCCCAGTATTCGCAAAGCAGCACTTAAAGATTTTGTGCCTGTTTTAGGCATTCCACAGCATATAATTTTCATGGTGATTGATCACAAAATCTATTTATACTGCTGGAAAGACAAAAAACGACCAAAACAAATTGCTGCAATGCTTGTTTTGTGGTTCGATGTAAATCTCATTGACTTGTTTCTGCTGCAATATCGTAAGTTAAATTTAAAACTGTGGTTCCCAACCGTGGAGGATTTCCTCCCCGGGGAGGAATTTCCACTTTACAATTAAGTTATGGTATTCATTGCATATGTTGTATTTCTTTTTAAGTTGACATCGGATATTTCAATTAGTTATATCACTTTATCTTTGTGAAAAGACGATTTAACTCTTTCAGCCGCCCTGCTGAATTTGTGTAATAGGGGAGGAATGAAAAGTTCCAAAATGAGCAAAGGGAGGAATGCATCGGAAAAGGTTGGGAACCACTGATTTAAAGTGTGCATGAATAAAGTAGTCTGTAACCAATACTCCCGAAATTCAATGTTTATCTGAAGTGATCAAGACTTGTGACTTTAAATCAGGATTTCTGACAGTGCTGTATCACCCAAGACCTATTTTCCTTTTTGCAATATTGATTAACTTTTCAGCATTTGTTTGTATTGCCCTAATATGGAAACGTCCAAACGTTTGTAAGGAAAGGATGCACTACCCTAACCAAGGTTACTGAGGCCATGATTGACATGTGGTTCCGTGATGATAAGATTGCTCGAGATTGTCAAAAAGTTGTGGAATCGATGCCAAAACATGTCGAATAGAAACAAAGATGATTACATCACATATTACAAACAGCATAAGTTTCACCGCAACAAACCAACGAAAACCTATTTATGCCTGTTTTCTGCTAGTGGGTCAAATAATTTCCACAACGCTGTTTTTATGTAAATTATAGGGATATTTTTCTACGCAGCACAATGCCAATATTTTGTAACTATAAAAGATTGTGTGCACATCAATGAAAGTCTTTTCGCTTTGGTGGACATAGCATGGTACCATGGAATCATCAATTCCCACAGTTGATTTAAATATTCCTAATTGTACCAAACTTTATTTCAAACATTTGTATCCTCTAAGGCTTCTTGAGCTGAACGTCGACATCCTTCTCGGCTCGCTCGATGAAATATTCAATCAAATTGCTGAAAAACAAAAAAAGCTCCGGTGTCAAACGAAATGTCCGACTTCACACAATGTGCGCATGCACAGAGTGATATTCTACATATCAAATGTGCTGAGAAAAGTGATGATTAGGGTTTGGTTTGGTGTTTAGGTATGTGTGTCGGGTTAGGTTAGAAAAAGAAAAATGAGTTTGGTCTAGGACTAAATCCAGAATGTTCAGTGGTTGCACTTGTTCCCGTTCGGTACCTTCTTGTGGGCATCTGACATCTGACCGAAAGTTTTAATTCACACAACACACATAAAAGAGTAATCGCCAAACTTTATTCCTTTACCCTGAGAAGCAAAATAACTGACAAACAACAACATATCAGAAACTTCGTTTGACACCGGGAGCTGATGGCACACCTGCCGAATTCCTGAAATGTGCTGGCGAAACCTTGGCTGCGTGTTCCACGCAGACTTCGAACTATGCTGGCACTGCCTCCGCATGACTCCAAGGACGCGCATTTTTACATCGAAACGTTGAAACAGGTAATTAAGACACCTGGCATTATATTTGTGCAGTATTTTATCAATGACGTAATCAAGATTTCCGACATAACAGCTCCTGATATTTTCGATTTTGTTTTTTTTTTATTAGTGTTTCAGTGCCATGTAAAATTTGATTAAAAAAATTTTACAAAGACACTTTTGCAACGCTTGGTAAATATCACGATTTTAAAAGTGTGCTTTAGACACACTACAGCATTCGTCACGAACCATGGAAAAGCAATAGGAAACCGCACTTTAAAGTAACGAGAGATTGCAGCCTACCTTCTAAAGATGTTTGGTGTTATCAACCATTTGTAACATTATCTCTGTATGTAATGTTAACAGGCACGAATTTAGTTTCCAGAGTGTTGCACCGCTAATAAGTTTCGAAAATTCCTCCACTTCGCACCGGATTCTCTAAGTCAACATTACAGCATTTCCAAAGAACATCTGGATTGGTTTTGACAAAACGCAGTACTATTTACAAAACCATTTTATAGGTTTAGCTATTTCATTGTACAGATTAACTCATTTCATTTTATGGATTAACCCATTTCATTGCCTAGATTAATTCGTTTCATCATACAGATTAACCTATTTCAGTGTGTGGATTACCTAATTTCATTGCATAGATTAGGTCATTTGTCTACATAGGTAGATTAACGTCAATTTACTACAGTAAAGAAACCCTTGGATGTGGAAGAATCGTAGTTAAGTGCTGTGCAAACTGCAAAGTAAATTAGTCCGATTTTATATAAAAAAAGTATTCTTTCCAAAGGAATTTCAGCATTCTGTCAGATAATATAATTAAACAAGAGGTAAAGCAGCTGGAGCCTATTTAGTAATGTAAGTTTCCTGTTCACTTGTAAAAAATTAACGTTAATATAGACTACGTATCTCACGGGCAACTTTAAAGCGCGAAACGTAGCTGCAGTATAATGCATGGTCTACCTAATTTCAACCTCGTATGGTTGAAATGGAAAAAAAGGATCTTTTATCTCATCAACTTCGCCATACTCTCAATTTCGGTTATTCTTGCTGGCAATCCTCATTTTGCAGTTTGTGCTGCCGCTATGCTGCTACCTCTGTCATACATTTCCTGAGGCTTTGCGAGACGAGGTGTTCACATCGTACAGTGTAAACGCAAGAACGTTGGTTTGTTTGCTCAAATAATCGCAGCACCCAAACCAGTGTTTGCTCATCGGCAAGGTGTACGAACTGCAGTCTCCCATGATTGCTGTTGCATTTTTTAAGTCATGCCTATGAGAAAGGCAACCACCAGGTGCATTTATTTTTCACCAAAATGCCATTTGAAGTCAGCCTTGCATGTCAAGAAAATTCAATCTGGTGTTTTCCAAACATACTGCATTTTCGACAAAAAGAAGCAGGGGTCGAAGTTGAGATATGCGTCGCATGGTACGTTATGTTAATCTCAGTGGTTGTCTCCAAAGTTATCGGCTTCGACTCGGTGTTAAATGTTCTTCAAAAATGGTTTTGAAAACATCCAACTGTGCGCTGTACTGAAATATTCAGTGAAACGAAAGAATTTTATAATCCCGTAATTGCCAACCAATGGCGGCACATGGTTGAAATTGAGGGGGAGCTGCAGGTTCCCAATCATGGGTGAACGTGTGGCATGTTTGCGAAGGCAATGTCTAATCGTGAATAACGTTTCCAGTCATTGAAACGAAGTTTATAAACATCAGAAGCACGCGACTGCAGGCTGGTGTAGAAAAATGAGAGCTGTAATTTTGCTGCCCGCAAATGCCGAATAATTTATACCCAGTTACGTCAAGAGCGCCAAAGTTTTAATGGCAGCGTTATTAGGTCAGCAAAAGAAATCTCATTAAGACATCATGAACAAAAAAAGTTTGATAATAAAAAGACTTTAAGATCCTATTTGTTTACTTTTCGAATGTCTGTGGTCAAAATAACAAAAATCACAATTACATCATATAGCTGGCGGATGTACAGTAACAACAAGTGTGTTGAAACAAATTGGTTTTATTTTTTTTGGACTGGCCCGAAGGCAGAAACAAAACCGCTAAAATCATCTTTAAATCTATAGAAACCTTCATCGCATAAGCGGCATACTGTAGTTGGAAAACAGCCAAACATTCCTTTTTGCTTGAACGGTATACTTGTGACCTTTCCAACCTCGCGCTCGGTAATAAATGGGTGCAAGGAAAAGCTTCACGAGAGGCGTTGCCTTTGGTCTGACACGAATTCAATAATCAATTATTGCATTGATGTCAGGCCGAAGGCAACACCTCACTGCCAGCGACGCGACGTGGTCCACAGTGCGAAATAAACCAATATGGGCGTCCGCGGACTATTCGTGACACACCACCAAAGGGATAAATGCGAGCAGAACGAAGCTTTCCTTGCTGAAAAAAGAAAACGTATTTTAGGAAGCAATTATCCAAAGCAATACAAACTCTTGAGAAATGAAACCAAAACCGCACAACAAACCAAATGTTTGCGAAAAATTAACTCAGTCTCTGTGGACTAGTTACTCAGATCATAACTGGGCTCAAGTGTAGCATTTGAGTCTATGACAACCGGGGCCTGATAGACATAATACGAAAACTGAACATTACTTCCATTTGATTTAAGCCCTCGATGAATTTTCAAACCTGAACCAACGCGCAAAAATACCGAATGGTATTTCACTTGTATTTTCTATCGGTAACGCACATACAAATTGACTGAAAATTGATTGGAAGCTGAAGTTGCTTCACCTTTTCAAATTCATAGTCCCAGTGAGGTTATGCCTATTTTATAGCAGCGTTCCACCATTTTGAAAAATTTCATATGTGTTTTACCACTCAATTCTTGTTTGAAACTTCCTCATGGCTGCTGCCTGACAAATGTTTTTGCCAT
>Ga0210059_1006413_pt1 | contig 18867 bp, 11 predicted proteins | sample Ectturendosymbi2_FD_188042 | JGI IMG/M metagenome (GOLD analysis project Ga0210059, IMG submission 188042) | Ecteinascidia turbinata endosymbiont from Florida, USA - Sample 2 (SPAdes) (version 2) | ecosystem: Host-associated > Tunicates > Ascidians > Unclassified | place: Key West, Florida... | reverse complement strand
CGACAACAAAAGCCAAATCAATGAGCAATAACGACAACAAGAAGTAAGCGAAGCAACAAATAGTACGTCCTTCCAGCTGCCAAGGCACGTTCAGGAGATCTCAACGCAGATGGAAACCATGAAGCCCAGCCTGTCAGAGTTCAACAATGACGCTCTGCGAAGAGTCTTGATAACGATGTAGTGGTTAGACAGTCCTCGGAGCGTGTCGCTGGGTCGTAGCCAATCGTAGGTAGCACAAGCTTACCAGTCGTTTGTCGTGTACCCAACCTGAAACACAGGAGGACTGCTGGCAGTATTCATGTAAAAGAATATGAGCGTTAGTAATGCTGCACAGCAGTAAACTAAGAATCCAAAAAAGGAAAAAGAATAGAACACCCGAAAACAAGAACGAAACAGATAATCATGCCATGACAAAATGACAAAACAATATCAAAAAAACAGTTAAAACGAAGACAAATAGAAATGAATCAAAAAGAAAATTAACATTAAGCCAAAACCTCCGTAATCAAACATTAGGAATATGAAACTAAAACAAAACAGAAGAAAAGCATGGGGAATAAAACAAAGCTACCAAGTGGAATGGGTCCAAAGAAAGCAGCAAACAAACTTCTAAACCAAGCTAGTTAATTACATCGAAAATCAGTCAGGCAAAACGAATCGAGAGTATGTAAAAGCAAAACTAGATTAGAAAAAAACTCGAAATCACCTGATGTCCAGTAAGATCATTCTGTCCAAGTTGATTGAAGCTTTTATCCGATGCATCCGTTTATCCCCACACCAGTCAAGGTTTTCGCACGGACGTTGTTCCACGAATGTTACTTTATAGCAATTAGGTAAGAGGGGCAGATTGTCATTTATGACAGAGTGCTTCGTGGTGTAATGTTTAATCAAAGCACACTCCTCTTTTCCTGTGGATTTATGCCAATTGTTCCAACGAGCGGTCCATCTGACGGAAAACTTATTTTTAGTTTGTCCCACATATTGTTCCTTGCAAAGCAAACAAGTGGCCACGTAGATCCCATAGTTTGCACAAGACAGACGTTGGGTCAGCTCGATTCTTCCTGTCGGAGTGCAGAGATAATCTTCCTTTTTAACCATGCTGTGATATTTACCACAGTTGCCACATAAGGCGCAATGTCCTCAGGGCGCAGAAGAACAATCTTCAGCGGTTGCATGCTGGTCATGGGCAATTCTCTTGTAGTTGGTTAAATAGTCCCTTAACGCTGGTGGCCTTTTTAAAGTAATCATAGCCTTAGGCTGCAGTGATCTTTCTCTTTGACTGAACTTAAGGAGATGAGGGAAGCCAGAGGCCCAGACCAGCAATTCGTCCTTTTCCCTGTTTTTTTCTGGACTTTTTATTTCAGTCCATCCCTTTGCTCTGCTAATAATGTCTTTCACCATCTTTTTGGGGAACTGCGATTTTAAAAGCTTTACTGTATAGTCTATCCAAACTTTCGTTGAAGTCTGATTGTCTTTCATTTAATCTTCTCAGACGAACGGCTTCACTATACACAATCGATCTAAAGGTAGATTGAGGATGGTGGGACGCTCCGTTCGAAAAGCACCTGTCGGGGGCAGTTGGTTTGATGTGATCTTTAGTGATAAACCCATATATTGAAGAATCTGTAATGTGATGGCAAACGTCCAAAAATTCAACTTTGACTCCAATATTGTTAGTGTTAACTTGTCTGAAGTCAAGACCTAAACCAAAGTCTTTAAACACTTTTGGCACGTGATATTTGATACACTCTGTTTGTTGTTTTCCGAACGAAACCCAGATGATATCATCAATAAAACGTTTGAAGAGCTCAGTTTTTTTCATTTCACCAGCTATTTTACTAATTATGTAGTGTACCGCAATATTAGCTAGCGATACTGAATGGTTATCACCAGTCACAATACCATTAGTCTGAGTGTAGTAGTTCTGTCCATGTTGGGTGATGACATCATTCAAACAGAAAAGGGTAAGGTGAACCAACATGTCTGTTGTGCGTTGTTCAAATTTCGAATGCCTTTTAAGAGCACAGATCAGAACTGCTTCACCAGTGATCGATTAAGATTTGGGTATGGTCCTTTTACATCTGCTGCCACAATATGAAGTTCAGAGTTCAAAAGTTTTGCTTGTACATAAGGCCTTTCACGATTCTTTCAGTTTAATAATTCAGTAATGCATTGCTTACTGTCTTTACAGTATTAATTTACGTCCGATTGGCAAAATTTGGCAGATATAGGTTGTAGTATGCTTTCAATCATAGCTGTAACACGTGAAGTGGTTATTTTGCCCGCAGATTGCAATAGTCTCACAGGTATATTGAAAACGTTGATTGTAGAGAGTTCTTCAGGTTTAATTTTATGCGTTTTAAACAGAGGATACGCATAAGCAGTTTCATTACAGTTGAAGTATTTAGCTTTAACTCCAGATATATGTTGGTAAATACCATTGTTTTCTTTCATACCAACGCTATGTAGCAAAAGTTTGTCACTTATGGCTCCATGTTGATATAATTCTACCACATACTTTTCACAAGAATGTCGAATGTTGTCCAGGTGTGCATTTATAGTTTTTTAATTCATAGGTAGACTTTCAAACTGTACCAATTCTCTCTCCATAATTGCTTGATAATATAATCGGACATATGCAAAATAAAAAATTTATCGTCTTTATCGCTTCTGCATATATCGATTACTTTGTTGCTGACTAGTTTTTTGAGTTTGTCCAAACTTTGTCTAGCCTTACCATTTATCTTGTTTTCTCGGTATATTATTGGTTTACCGCTTTCTTTAAATCTCTCAGTTTCGTGAATGCTCCATCAACGTACGCTTTAGTCTTTTCATCCAATGAATCCCGATCTGGACTCGATTTGGAGGGGATTTTAAGCTTAGCTGGTAGCTGTTCATTTTCAGATACTTCCAAATCATTTTTAAATATGCAATTCCATCCAATTCTTCTTACATGCTGATAAGCACTTTGCCATTCGCTATTTTCAGTTGTCTCTGGCCAGTTTGGTGTTGGTACAAAATTCAAAACCATCATAAGCAAAAATATGTCATTGTTATTTAACACAATGTCTGATTTGTTGAAAATAATAGTGTTTGCTCTTTGAAGCATGCTTTCTTGGGCTGCTTTAGCTTTCCTTCTCTTGTAACGTTTGCGATCTTGTCTGTTCTCGATTTTTTGAGATTTAACATCGCCTTTTGCTAATGGAGCCACATAACTTCTTACGAGTTTTTGTTTTTCTTTAAGCCAATTGAACTTTTTAATGAATTTCCTTTTGATATGCACACCGTGGTCAAACAAGCTGACATGGATACTAGCGGGCACAATTGATGCTTGATTACGGAGGTTTGCAGGAGTTTCATGCAAAGAAGGCAGTTGATTAAGAATTCTTCATCTTTGCTGAATAAGTAGAAGCCCAAAATCTATACCCTTACGTTGATTCGTAGTGTAACGGGATTTTTAGGTTTTCTTAGGTCCTAAATTGCCGCATTTAGATACACCCGTAAAGTCACTGCATGGGTTCGGGTCATGGATGTATCAAGGACGTTGTTCACAAGTCAAAGCTCGCTTGATCTCCCTAAAGCTTCTGAATGGCTAGCTAATTTAGAGGTTGCAGACTTAAAATAGGCAGTTATGTTATTTTTATTTCATAGAAAATATACACAATTAACACATAAAGACTCGCCGTTTCATGAAAAACATGAAGTAGATCGAACTCTCTCTCAAATCAGAATCACAGACACAAGTAATTCAGCAAGTAACCATTCTTACGATCATCAAGTTAACTTTCTAAACTATTCTTCAATTTAAGACCTTCCTACTAAAGTATCGTACTTCAAAGGGAAGGAGTGGCTTTCGATGAACATGTTTTGAATGATTCTAATCGTGACGCAGGTTTTCCAGAGTCAAAAGGATCTTGTTTTTAGTTTCCGCAATTGTCGTCACGTTTTTAGTGTGTTTTATTTTTGTCATCATTGCAGGTTTCAAGTCGAAACAAAGTTTAGTTTTTATCGGATTATTTTGGCAACTGTTTCATTTTGGTGAGATAATTTTGGCGTTTTGAGTGTCAGAAATTAATTCGGACAATGCCAATTTATCGTACAGAGATTACCCCGGACAATTGCCACTCGTGTTGACTAGAAACAAGTCAGTGACTTTTGTTTTTAGTCAGAAACTCTTGATTACAAGGGTGGTGGTTCAAAGACACTGCCAATCCTCGTAACTTTACCATCAAGGCAGCCCCGTAGAGCTAAGTTTGGCCAAGAGGCAAAGTTTGTTTTACTTCAAAGGTAAACCTAGTGGTTTAGGCCAGAGAAGGAGTTCTCAGTTCAAAATCGCAAAGTGAACTGAATTGGGCTACAGAAATCTGCCTTTATATACTCGAATTTCTTGGAAAGTCCCTAATTCATCATTTATTGATACCCTATAACAACATTACATCATTGAGATCTCTCTTTCAACGGGATTACGTCACTAAGTTATTGTTTGCTATTTCATAAGATTTGACCATTACATCATTGTTTGTTGTTTTATAGTGCTTTACCATCACGTCATTGTTTGTTGTTTCATAGTGCTTTATCATCACGTCATTGTTTATGGTTTTTTCAGCATTTAACCATAACGTCATTTTTAAGGTTTCTTAGGGTTTAACCATAACGTCATTGTTTATCGAAGTTGACTGTTCTTCATCTTCGGCAGGCTGCTCGCAGCAATGTTTGTGTGTCACGTTTTTCATGCTTGACTGATTACAGCTTTTTTCCTAAGAGCTGATAGTTCTTGTTCTTGTTACTTGAAGCTTGGACTTTGTTTCCTTAATCAGATCAACACTTAATATGTACAGACCATTATTATGTGTCTGCTACAGTAGGTAACAGTAAATTGCACCTTAGACACCGTTCTAGAAAAATTGTTCTTTTTTCTATTTGAACACATTGCATGCACCTCTTGTAATCCATAATGTGGTAAATAAGGGATTCCAGAGTATTTCCAAGCGTATCAGAATAAACAAAGTAAATAACTGGATTTTTAACGATCATGGGCGCAATTTTATTGTAAAATGTGAGGGGGACAGCTTGATGTACAGCCAATATAGTCATCCGCCTGATGCGGAAGTGAAGTTTTGTAAGTACAGATTCCCAATCTTGTTTTTTAGAGGTGTTTTCAAAGCAACACCAATCACGCTTTGCTTTATCCCTACAAATGATTTAGAAATAAATAAACTTGATTTTGTTGTTGGACATGGTACTGTAGTTTTAGCTTGTTTGCACTACTATCAGACTATGATACAAACAAGCACAGCAATATAGTAGAACACATCAATTGGGTTTCATCAGAGCTGTCAGTTGGAGTGCACAATACGGTGAAGCGCATTGGTCGCACGTGCATATCACTCTTAAGTAAAACACATCGATTTTCATGCATTTTATAAGAAGTATTGGTTACAGCGCGATTTGATGTCTTGTTTAAGTTGCTTAACATTAAAACTACAATAAATTGCAAGGTAAGATATATATAATGCAAGGTATGGTAGCTAAATATTTTTCTTGCACATTTCTGCTCTTTAAAAATGCTACAAATCTTTAGCTACCGGGCATCATGCATGCAGCCCCACCCCTAGGCAAATCTCAACTGATATCCTTTTACAGTAGCAAAACATGTTTGGACGAATTAGTGTAGGCTACTTCACAAAATGATTTACAATTTATTTGCACTGCTGATGGGCGGAGGATCTGTCCTTTCAATCTCCCGTTGTCAGCTCCTGCATGCTGTTGGGTACCCTTTCGATTGTCCAAACATCGTTTGTCTAATAGCCTTTCCAAACATCAATCAAACTCCCAAACAAAATTCTCCAAGCCAACAAGAGAAGATTTCAAGTTATCCAAAAGAAAACGAACCAGAAGTCTTTCTTAATACATACCCATATACCAATCTAGCCTACAATGTGATGTCTGCATACCTAATCATCCGGTGACCAAATCCGTAACTAAGGGGAGGGCTTTGCCCCCCTGGAAAAACTTTCTCCTCCCCTGAAAAAATATCTTGGACATCAGAACCGTCGCCAGAAAGTTTTCACTAGGGAGGCTTTGCGTTTCTGCGGGGGGACTTTGGGTTTGTGCGGGGGGGCTTGACGCTCTAAAATTTGACAAAAACTCAACTTATTTATAGTGTTTCATGTTTCAATTTGGGGAGGCTTGGAGTATTGTTTGGGGGGCTAAGCCCCCAAAAGCCTCCCCGTGGCGACGGGACTGTTGGACATATTGTACGCATAACCATTGGTTTCGTACACGCTATCGATGAAAAATTTGGGCCTCCCTCAGAAAATTATTCGCCCCCTCTGGTGTCCAAAGCTGGTTACGGGTTTGCTGGTGACTGTTGCCTTGTGACTTCTGTCAGTTATGCCACTCAGCTCAGTCTTTTCACAATCAAATTTTTCAGGTTTGACATCAAATTTGAATAGGCGAAATTAATTTCAAAAGTTTTATTCTAGAGTTATGCATACATAACGACACGAAAATATATTTGAGATTAAACAGAAATTAAAATGAACAACGGTGAATTGGTAAACTATACCACGTTTCACCTGAAATAATACGAAAAGAATATCCAGCAAAACTAGGTGTTACGTAGGCTCATAGGCGGCGGAACCAGGGGACCCATGGGTTTAGGCTCCCCCACTTTTTTTCTAGGAGGGCGCGGCCCTCCCACTTTTAAATTTCGAATTTGCCTAAATAAGTTTAAGTAACACAATTCGTATTGGGTCCATTGTTAAAGTAAATTGTTTTTCACGACTAAGAACAAGTAGTTACATATATGTGCTTAAGTCAGTGTAGTGTATGATAGATAGGGTGTTGTGTGAAGAGGGGTCGTTGAGGGCTTATCAAATTTTGAATAAAATTGCTTAAACATGCTGACAAAAGTTAATGACATCAAATTTCAGTAATGATATCACAGTTGCCGATTCAAATCACAAAGATTTTCTAGTTTTTTTGACATGCACTTGTACCCCCCACTTTGAAAATAGTTCCGCCACCCATGCGTAGGCTACCTGTAAAGCAAATGTTTCGCACTTGGATGAAAACATTGCTGCATTGTGGGTACAAATATCTTTTGAATTTGCTGGTCACCCTTGTCGTGGCATACAAGAACTAAGGCTAAATGTATAAGCTATCTTTAATTCCTAGTCAAGTCATTAAGTGCTGAGCTACAAGACAATATATAGCTAGGTCAATACTTTTCTAAAATTTTGATGGAAACCCTATTTACTAATGGTTGAAGACAGTCTTTTGCAAAACTGCCCATCCTAAAACTAAGTCACCACAATAGTGCTGCTGTTTGTCTTGTGCAAAAAGTTCGCAGAGGTAACTTTCTAACATTATACACTTGCATCTTTAATTTTTGCGCTGCCTGTTTCTGAATACGTGGCAACCAACGTTACAATAAAGTCAGTTAGCCAACGTGTTTGCACGAAACAAATCACGGCTGTACTGTGGTCTCTGACGTGTGCAGCCGTTAAGCTTTACTGTTTCAAGACCTTTCTTAAGTAAACCACTCTGGATAAATGTCGGAGAGAGGCAATTACCAATCTTTTGCGGTCTTTAGAAACTTGCAAAATGCTAAAAATTATTTTTGAAGCACAAATTTGTAAAAATATCAGAATCAGTGATACCACCCCACACTCTATTTCAACATCAACATTGCTATGTGTAACACCTAGCATGAAAAACGCTTAACACAAAACGTGACAAACGTCATATTTGAAACTTCTCGAAATACAACCCCTAAGAGAAAAAAGTGGGGGGGCATAGCATATTATGTCCCCCCCGTTTAAAAAAGTGGGGGGGACACGTCCCCCGTGTCCCCCACCAAATTGCGCCCATGCTAATGATTAATAAAGCATCTTCAAAATCGCAATCAAACACTAACAAACTGAAATGTGTCTTGTTTTTTATTGTCGAGCATGATTCTTGCTTTTTCTGCTTGTCGCCACCTTTCTCATCATTAATTTTTCTATTTTTTACTTTCTTTGCATAGGCATACACGAACCCCACATGTTTCATCAAACTTTCCTCCCTGTCGGTTTTTAATTCTCCGGCAAGCTCACCGCATGACATTTTAATAGTTGACACATTCCAGGGGATCAAACGGAAAAATTAAGGGGTGTGATGGCGGCATACCTACTTTACAAATGTGAACACTTATGTGTGTTAAAATTTCTTGTAGTATCCCCGTCTTTAACTAAAAAAGTATATATACTGCGTATAGCAGGCTATAATATTAATTTCATAATATTATTTCAGTGATGTAAATAACGTTGCATTGTTCACTTCACGTTTCAGTAGTGGTTTAATCCTCTTAGTATATGCATAAAAGGTTTCTAACGTTAATTCTGTCGGAACTTGCGTAGAGCCCTCTATAGGTGCGAGACCCATTTTGAAAAAATATTTTAAACAGGTTTAAAACCGGCTATGGTTGAGAATCGCTGGCTTGCAGTCTTCATTGTGACCTGCACACTTGGTCTAGGTGTTGGACTTCTTCGAATTACACGTGCATAGTGTTATTCCTTGCCTTTGTTCGTTACCAACAGAACCATCACCAGAAGGTCTTCAATCGGGAGACTACCTTTGTGCAGGGGGGACTGACAATCTAAAATTTGACAAAAAATCCACTGATTTATAGTGTTTCATATTCCAATTTTAGGAGACTTGTAGCTTTTTTGTGGGGCTAAGCCCACCAAAACCAACGTGGCGACAGGACTAGTTACCAACAGACGTCCATTTCGAAATCTGTATCACCAAACCATGCCAGCTGGGACACAGGTCTTTTGGATGCACAGCAGTGATTACGTCTTACGTTCGACGGTTATTGCGATGAACAACTTTATTCAGTGCAGCCATTGCCAAGCTGTACAACCATTTCGATTAATGCTCGTTTTAATAAAAACGTTAACCACAATCATATCTAAATATATCGTTTACCCTTGCGTTAAGTTTTCAGACTAAGGTTCTTGCCTAAATTCATCAAAATGAGAGCAAGACCTTTTTTAAACTTTTCTCGTTGAAATAACTTTTTCTGTGACTGCCAATGTTTAAAGTGTACCGTTGCACAAAGGAAACTTCACGAAAACCACTCTACTTGCAGTTCAAACCGATATAATCTGAGCTCAAAGTTACCAATGAAAATACACCAACTGCACTACACCGCTTCAAGAAGTCATTTTCCGGCACCATCACGTCATGCAGAAAAACAGCAGTTATATTGAAATTGAGAAAAGTTATCTTTGCAAAGTTCTTCACTTCAACCACCAAAACTTAATGTTGAAAAGCCCATCTAACGACTGGGCTACAGCTTATGGCAGTTATTGAAAATATCCCACTGAACATTAAAAAATAGCATAAAATGTTTATTTTTATAATTTTGGCGGCGGCAATTAGCGACATGCCAATGCCTGAAATATGCTTCTTACTGGGGCAGTTTAGGCGAACGATCTTGCCCAAGGGGCACCACGGCGATTCACTCAGTGGCCGTGGATTGATCGAACGCTCAACCCTCCGATTGAGAGGCGGACTAGCCATCGCCGCCCCAACGAAATGTTCGTCGCCAATGCCTAGGTGTCAGGCGTTGTTATGATGTGCCGTTGGGACGTTACTGTGAAACCAAAGATACGAGAAAAAGGATTAAGCAAGCCTTAACTATTTAGCATGATTTCATGCAAACTTCTTTATCAGATTTTGAGAAGAGGAGCAATATAAACCGAAAACAACTGGATTCCTAACGTTTTTAGTCTGCGGTTGAGTGTCGTCTCTTTCCTTTGTGTAAAGGACTTTTGACTAAGATGGCTGAAATGGCTTTGTCTGGCGAGGAAGGTGTAGGGACTGGGGCACATTTGGCCCCCAAATAAGAATGCCCGTAAATAGGGGGCGCAGGAAAACTTTTCTCCCCCCTTGGAAAAATGTTTTGGACGTAGTTTAAAACTATTGGACATAGTTTAAAAAATTTGGGCCCCTCTCAGAAAACTCTTCACGCCCCAAATATTTTATCAATTCACTCACTCCAAAGCCACATGTCGTGTTCTTTTAGGTTAGCCTACCAGTCTAGAACTTCTAAACATGAAAATTGAAAAGCGGTAGAACATTTAAAAATGTATTTAAAATATTAACGAAAAACTAGAACTTTTAAACTTCTTTCAAAACTTAATTTTTGGTCAGCGAAGTGCCGCCCCCTTAAAGTGCCACCCGGGGCCCGCGGCCCCAGCCCCTTGCTACGCCACTGTGCAACCCCCATAGTAATTTGTGCATAACATATGTTATTTCAGGTAATTTTGATGAAATAATAACAAGAAGCGAGTTGATTCTGTTTATTTTGCAACAGAAAGTAAGAGAACGGAAAGAAACAAACAATTCGTAATGAGTGAAAGCACGAAAAAACGAAAGCGAGAAAGCACGATCATTCATGAGCGTCCGCAGAAATTTTTCCTGGGGGGAACGTAGACATTTTGTTTATCATTTTCAAATTGCTGATGATCAGTGTTTCCTCTAAGATAATTTTACACTGAGCAAATATTTGTTTTAGTGGACATAATTATTTTAGGGCTGAGTAAGTGAAGTTTTCAATGAATTACGAACTTTGTGTATTACATAATAAATGTACAATCTTATTAAAATACGAACAAAATGCATATTTTGTTCAAATGCTCCTTGTATTCGGTGGAGTTTCCATTGCTTTGGAATGTTGCAGGTGCGAGAGAATGAGATTTAACTGCACAACAGTTCTGGTGGTCCTGAGTATTTGCGCATCTTACAGGGAACATTGCTGACGATGCAATGCAAATAGACTTTCAAAAAACGCTGTATCCTTTCTACACTACAAAGAAAATGCCCCATGTTACGGTAACAATCACACAAAAAAACGCTTCGTTGGCAGCAGTAGCCAGGTATATTAGTATTATAACAATTTACACAGTACGCTATCTGCAGATTTTCAACGCGAGGCATTTCTTTTCAAGTAAGCATTGCAATGATCTGTAAAGAAAGAAGCATCGGATTGCCATGGTTTTCAATGAAAGCACAAATCATGACTTTATTTTACTTAGCAAACAGCGACGTACCCAGCTGATATATTCAACTGAACACGTTTTCGAAAATTTCGGAGGGAATTGCCTGGTTGCTCTCCCCCTGATTGCGGGATCAGCAAGCAAGACTTGTCAGTATCACTTAGAACAGTGGTTCTCAAACTTTCATGAGCTGTGGCCCCCTTCAAAAGACTCTCAACATTTCTGGCCCCCTGCACATCAATAAAAATACCTAGTTTTGGCCTCGGCCTCTGCTCGTGGCCTCTGCTCGGCCTCTGCACGTGGCCCCCAGAGAACAGCTCCATGTCCCCCAAAGGGGGCGAGGGCTCTGTTTGAGAAATCCTGACTTAGAAACAAAAGCTGCAAACGTGTGGCATCTCGTCAAAAGCGATCTACAAAACCCTGCTAGACGAATCGGACAATTAAGTAGACTTGTATGTGGACACGCTACGGACACACTTACTACAATTAGAACACCACACAGGTTTTGCAAAACTGACCTGATGAATTATGAAAACTCGCCACCTGATGAATTATGAAAACTCAGTATTCACTCAGATGTCAGAACTAAACCTTAACGATTAAGACGTATTCCCACAAGCCCGCATAGATGTATTCTACTGTAACAAGCCACATAATTATATACTGCATGAAAGAAGCCTGCATAAGTGTAGTTTGACACTCAGGCACATTGGTCACACTCCCACTATTAATGGATTTTTAAACTTATGGAAGCATTGCTATAGACTCACTCATGCTTCTTTTCACTAAGTATAAATGTACGTGGCCCGAGATATTGTTTTTAAAAGCACTCTTATGTTATATAGCAGCATTACTTCATACCACTTCCAGCAAATTCTGGTGTCTCAGTCGGCTATTATTTTTCACGAAATATTATCAACAGCACTTTTCTCAACATCGCAGACAAGCAAAATGCACTGCAGTACCATTACAGATCGTATAATTATTTCACAGCCACACTACATGGTTGTTGGTCGATACCAAAAGCAAAATACCTTTGTTAAATCACCAAAACAGAATTGAAACAACAGTTTCTACACATACTCGTAAAAGGCAGCACAAGCGTTTGCGAATTGCTAGTGTATTATCTAACATATTCGAGGCAGTGGTAGCAAACAAAGCTTAGCCGACATATCACTAACTTTACATATAATTGCGCAAGGTATAGACAGATGCCGCCGTATAAATTTTGAAATGAGAGAATGGGCAGGGACAGATGCTCTTCAGGGGGCTGTTGGAGCAACCCATGCATGCTTATTTGGCCAACTAAGCACGTAATATCTCTCACTCTCTCTTACAAGCAAACCGTCATGGCAAACGGAATCGTAGCGACAGCACGAATACACCAACGGACAGTTAATGTGTATAGCTTCTTAAGTGTTGGTCCTACCTATAGGGCCATGGGCAAAGTACTTGCTTGTCATACAATATTCATTTCAAATATTTCGCTTTAGTAAAATAATCCCTTTCACAAATTGTATGTATGCTAAAGCACGAAATCAGATCTGCGATTACAGTTGGCAACAAAGTCATTCATAATTTTTTCTCTGTCGATCTGGCGGTCTTTGTGTACGGAAAGCAGCGCAAGTCCTGTCATTCGCTCATTTCCAATCGACGATCTTAGACAGTTTTTAAGACGTCTCATGGTGCTGAAACTGCGCTCATTTGAAGCCATAGGCGTACGAGGCGGGGGGTCGGCCGCCCCGCCGGGTTTAAAAAGTTTCAGCGCAAACTCTGCTTTCAGGGCAAGCGCTATAGTTGCTCAAAAATCCTGGATGATAAAAAATATTTCAATACAGTGAAAAATTCCAGGGCAACTCTATTTTTCAGGGCAAGCGCAAGTTGCTCAAAAATCATGAATAATAAAAAATATATATTCAGTACAGTAAATTCAGCGGACACTCTGTTTTTCAGGGCAAACGCAAGTTGCTCAAAATTCCTGAATGTAAAAAGTATATTCATTACAGTGAAAATTCCAGGACAACTCTGTTTTTCAGAGCAAACGCAAGGTGTTCAAAAATGCTGAATGATAAAAGTGCATTCAACAGTGAAAATGTTCAGTGCACACTCTGTTTTTCAGGGCAAGCGCTAGTTGCTCAAAAATCCTGAATAACAAAAAATACATATTCAGTGCAGTGAATTCACGGCACCCTCTGTTTTTCAGGGCAAGCGCAAGAAACTTAAAAATCCTGAATAGTAAAATATATATTCACTACAGTGAAAATTTTCAGGGCACCCTCTGTTTTTCAGGGCAAGCGCAAGTTGCTCAAAACTCCCGAATGTAAAAAGTATATTCAATACAGTGAAAAATTCCAGGGCAACTCTGTTTTTCAGGGCAAGCACAAGTTGTTAAAAATCGTGGATGTAAAAAGTATATTCACTGCAGTGAAAATTTTCAGGGCAAGCGCAAGTTGCTCAAAAATCGTGAACTGTGAAAAAAGTTTCAATACAGTGTATATTCACTTGGTGGCGATCAGTGCAATTTGGCCTAGTGTAGTGTGTAATCAGGACCAACGTCGCGATTGGTTATAGTGACTTCGATCTGGACCAAGCCCTCGTTTTCAGTAAAAATCGAACAGACAGATGTCGCTAGTTCAACAGCTTCACATAAGGATTCGGCAGCTCTTTCTTTGTTCGTTTTCGAGACTTTGTTCGTTTTCGAGTCTTTGTTCGTTTTCGCTGGGTAGAGATGCAGTGTGTTAAGATGATAGATTTTTTTGATTAACAGGAGTTTTAGAAGCGGGCAGCACGGAAGTGCAGATTGCTTGGCTCCTTTGAGTGCGCGTGTTTAAGTGCCTTGCTGAAGCGCACAGCAGCTATAACATATGCAGGTTTAGGGAGTCAGACCATACGATCTGGAACCGTGGCTTTTAAAACATTGCGTTGCGTCATCGAAGTCGTGTACATATTTGCATCAGTAAAAGCAATTACCGTAAAGTTACTTGTCTGGGAGAACACAACAAGCAAGGAACTTCAATCCCTTGAGTTAACAACCAAGGTAACTACAGAATTCGCCTATGACGGCATCTCTGGGGGATTGCATAAAGAACGCTATTGCCGAAGTGATATTATAAGCGAATTGAAATTCATATACAAGATGCCATCGTGACCAAACAAAATGTAACGTTATGGGCGAATTAACGTTACAGGGGAAGCCGTTATACATGAATTCAACTGTAAGAACAGATTTGCAAAGGTTTCCGGCCCCATTAGGATGAAACTAAAGCAAATTGTTAAATTTTAGGGCAAATTGTTATTTTCAGGGCAAATATTTTCCGCCCCCGCCCCCCCCGTACGCTTATGACTACACCACTAGTTATAATCGAAATCTTTATGTAGCTATGTATGCATGTGCGGAAATGTTTTGTGTTTTAACAAATGTCAGCAATAAATTTGTGTTTAGGCGATTTCCGATAAGGGGGATCTAGCCCCTTCAGCCCCCCTGAAGTTATTTAGTTTATTTACCGGTGGTTAAAAGTGCTCAACTAGCGCATGAACAAGTTACTTAGACGACTAGAATAGATTAATGCGAACGTAGAGACGATTAGAAATAATTTGCCTCTCACTCATGGTACCTTTCGCAGTAAATAGATGTAAAAGCTGTTTCTAGTAAGGTCAGGTACCGCTATTGTTACGTCAGCGTCATACTGCGGTCCGCGCGTTATCTTATAAGCCCTCATTTGGCCCACGGAGCAATTTGAGTTTGAGAGCCCTGATCTAACACCTGTCGGCAGGTCTCATGCTACTTTTTAAATTTCATTGTTCAGTGGGAGATTTTCAATCAACAAGTGCCACAAGCTGTAGCCAAATCATTAGGTGGGCTTGTCAACATAAAATTTTGCCGGATGAAGTGAAAAACTCTGCATAGATAAAATCGCTCAGTTTCAGTAGAACTGATGTTCTCTGTATCTGACATAATAGTATCGGAAAATGGCGTTTTTGACGTGATATTGTGCAGCTGGTGTGTTTGTGTGGGTAATTTGTAGCTCAGAATGTAGGCATTAACAACAAGTAGAGTGAATCAGTGCCAGTCGATAGGCAATGTGGATTTCGAAAAAGGTTTGCTCCTTTGTTCAACGGTGCCCTTAACATTTTAGTAATAAAATAGTCATTTCAACAAGAAAAGCTTACAAAAGCTGTGTCTCTCAATTTGATATATTGAAGGCAATGAACCTTAGTCTGGAAACCTAATGCAAAGGCATACGATATATTTAGTTATGATTGTGGTGAAGGCTTTTAATAAAAGGATCGTTAGCCCACAGTCACAACTTGGAAATGACTACGGAATGAAGATGCTTAGTGCGGTTACCTTTAAACTTAAGACGGTGTAGGTTAATCGCTGCTGAGCAATAAAAAGGTGGATGCGATACAATACGTGGTAGGGCTTGGTAATACAATTTTCGATATGGAGGTCTATTTCTAACGAACGAAGACAAGGAATGGGCCAAACACTATGCACGTGTAACTGGAAGGAGCCCAAACAATAGCTGAGCCAAGTTTGCAGATCACGATGTGAGCTGTAAGACAACCATTCTCAACCAGATCCGGTTTTAAGCCTATTTGACCTACAGTATTTTATCAAAAAGGGCCCTGCACCTTTCAGACAGAGAGCCCAGAGGGTCCAAGTTAGCTGGAAAAGAAACCAATTTCTAATGGTATCACGGCATGCGGTATGGCTTCCTGTACAAGGAACTGGTGGTCTGCTGTGTCACACCTGGTTGGTGGGGTCATGGGAGTGATTAACGGTATCCCAAACTTACCACTTGAAACCTGTTGCAATATGTCCAGCATAATCCCAGGAATAATAACAATGATATTTTATTGCAGACTCATGGTCCATATCACAGACACAAGAGCACAAAAAGTGATTAGCTATACATCAGCGCACATTACACAAACGGTGTTTGCACATGACCAACATTGGGAGGAGCAAAGCAGTTTATCCTCACCACAGCTGTATCGTCATTCACAAGAGCACAGAAAATGGATAACCATACAGTAGAGCATTACACAACCGGTGTCAGTATTGTGTTAACTGTGATGACTAGGCCTCGAGTAATTGACGGGCCGCTTTTTTTGTGTAATTCCGCATACCTTGGCGAATGTTGTTTTTTCCGAGTGATTGGAACGGGGAAGTGGGTCAGTATACGAATTGAGGACTGAGAGGTAGTCCTTTAGTTTTTGGAAGACGTACAGGTCTTTGCAGCACATGGCTGATATAGCATAAGGCTATTTATAATACAGAACATAAGGTCCTCACAGCATAAGGCTGGGTTTCATAATTTTCGCTAATCACGTTTTGTTGACGCGTTTGTTGGCTAAGTGTGTTGTCTCGTCGAATTGAAGTAACGTGAATTAACGAATTTTGTGGCTGTCTGTTTTCTTGATGTGAACCTGTCAGTCAGGAAGCTACATCAAAAATTAGCAAAAAATTATGAAGGATTGCCATTGAAATTATTTGAAAACTACTTAGCTAATCGAACACATTTTGTAAGTATTGAGGATATTCAATCACAAAAAGCTAGTGTAACATGTGGTGTTCCACAAGGCTCTAATCTAGGGCCTTTATTTTTCTTACTCTATGTAAATGATATTACACATGTCTCAAAATTTAAAACAACTTTATTTGCAGATGACACAGTTCTTTCTTTTTCAGCAAAATCAGTCATTGATCTTAAAAAAAGGTTAACGAGGAACTAAATAATATTGACAACTGGTTGAAACATAATAAACTATCTTCAAATTACAATAAAACTCATTACATGATGATTACAAAACAAAAATTACCTCTGGACTTTGACATGAACATTAGCATTAATAATCATATTATATCCAAACCTGATAATCTTAAATACTTGGGAGTAGTATTAGACAACAAGCTAACCTGGAACTCACACATAGCCCAAGTGAAAAAACAAATATCCCAAGCCTGTGGAGCTCTTACAAGGCTAAAACATTACCTTCCCATCAATTCTTTAATAACAGTATATTATAGTCTGGTCTTTTCTTATCTCCAATATGGAATAAGTAGCTGGGGTTCAGCATCAACATATTTTCTTAAAACAATAAAAACAATACAGAATAAAATTATAAGATTAATTACATTTAGTTCATATAGATCAAATGCTGAAAAACTGTATGCACAGCTCAAAATTTTAAATCTAAATGATATTTATAAGTTACAAATAGCAAAATTGATGCATAAATTTAAGCATGACTGCTTACCATCTGTTTTTAACTGTTTATTCACAAAGTTGGACAATATACATTCATATAATACTAGTCAGAAAACATCTCAAGAATATATAGTTCCCAGAAAAAGATTGGCAAATGCACAAAAATCTCTTGCTTATATAGGAGTTAAGATTTGGGAATCTTTAGATCAAAATTTAAAAGTACAACCTTTGTACATTTTCAAAACGAAATGGAAGTTACACTTCTCAAACCAATATTAACTCGTGTCAATTATATGCTACCTTAAGTATTCCCCATTGTCATAATAAAAATTTATGATGGTACAAACCTTAAACCCCATTAACATTGCATTATCTTAACATTAGATTAGTGTGGGACCTAACTAGAAATCTACCTGGTTATATTAGGTACCCCAGGAAGATGCATATATAATTTTGATTGTATTTCTATTCATGAGTTTGCTTGTTTATTTTATCGTGTTTATCTGTTGTTGTTATTTTTTTTGTTTTTTTTTCGTGTGTGTTTGTTTCCTAAATAAAACAAATGAAATGAAAAGTGTCAGTACGTGTCCAACGTAGAGAGGAGCAAAACACTTTCCCAGCACTTCTTACTTTTTTATGCTTGATGTGTACACAGTGTCCACATATTTTTACTACACAAAAGCAATACTGATGAGACGCAAACTCCGAAACAATTCACGGACAACTACTGCATTTGGTCTCCATACAGGAGTTTTGAATAATTGAGGAAAAATGAAGATTTGTAAAAAGCATCAGACATTTGAAACGATCGAATAAGAAGTTGGATGAAGATGTGCATCGTATAAAAAATCGATACAAGTTGTTTCTTAGCACGGCATCAAAGGTCCTGACACAATGGCTAACCTGGTGTGGGCGAACACTAATATTTCTGGGTATGTAATGCATAATTCGATAGCCATTGTTATATGCAGCACGTAAGCGCTTCATACTAGTCTGCGTGTATTCGCTCCACAATTGGCAAGTATACATTGGCATGCAATAGGTACGAAATGAAGTGTTTTTTACTGCAGGAGAGCACTGATCAAAAGTGCCTCAGATTTTGTTTGCTGCACAGTATAGTGATTTCACTTGTCTCTGAATGTCATCATCATCCTTCAATGATGCATGTATCCACAAACCAAGATATTTCACTTGGTCTAAAAACTGTACAGGTACACCTTTTAGAAAAACATTTGATGGGTCAGGTTGTTTATACCTTTTTGGGCAAAAAAGAACACCAATTGTTTTGTTACAATTAAAAGTGATTTCGTGTTCTGCAGCATAATCACCACAAATATTCAGAAGACATTGCAGCCCACTAATACTGGGGCTGAACACACATATATCATCAGCAAATATTAGATGATTCACAACCATATTTCCCACAGTGCATCCCACCCTGGCTGATCCCAGCTGGATTGAGAGTTCATCCATGTAAACAGCAAATAAGTATGGGCTCAGGACTCTCACTTGCGTTACCCCATTGGTTACAGTAAAGGGGGATGAGTAGTTGGTACCCCATTTTACTTACATGGTCTGTTGCCTGTACCAACTCAACAATAATT
>Ga0210059_1006412_pt1 | contig 18868 bp, 14 predicted proteins | sample Ectturendosymbi2_FD_188042 | JGI IMG/M metagenome (GOLD analysis project Ga0210059, IMG submission 188042) | Ecteinascidia turbinata endosymbiont from Florida, USA - Sample 2 (SPAdes) (version 2) | ecosystem: Host-associated > Tunicates > Ascidians > Unclassified | place: Key West, Florida... | reverse complement strand
TCGCCAGAAAGTTTTCAATAAGGGGGCTTTGCAGTTCTGCGGAGGGGCTTTGCGTTTGTGCGGGGGGGATTTGCGTTCGTACAGGAGTGGCTTGACATTCAAGTTTAACAAAAATCCACTAATTTATAGTGTTTCATATTTCAGTTTAAGGGGGGCTCGAGGCTTTGTTTGGGGCCTTAGCCCACCAAAGCCCCCCGTGGCAACGGGACCGGTCCACTCCTTTAAGTTACGATAGTTAATGCGTTTTTCGTCATGTGACTGTAGACCTCAGACATCTATTGCAGGTGATGCAGCGAGACAGTGACTGCTAATAACGGTAAGACACGTTGTTTTACACTGTGTGAGAAGCAGGAATGAATCTGTAGCAGTGCTTCCGCTTCCACAAGTTTAAAATCTAACATAATGTGAGATTGTGAGTGTGACCAGTGAATAGCTTAATCAAGATGCGCTTACTGCATGCAGGTTTCTTTTCACACAGTGTAAAATTACGTGGCTTGTTAGAAATACTTCCATGAAAGGCTTGTGGGAATACGTCTTAATCGATAAGGCTTAATTCTGACTTCTGAGCGAGTAATAAGTGCAAAGCTACAGTATATTTGCTGTGGCGAGTTTTCATATTTCATCTGCTCAATTTTTCCGCCTGCGTAGTGTTCTGATTTTAGTAAGTTCTTGTTGTCCGATAGACGTGTTAAGATACAGGTCTGTTTCTCATTGTTTAAAACATGCAGTTTTGCGAGTGTCTTACTCACTTGTTTTTTCACCGCTAATATTCATCTGGTCGTGGATTGTTCTTTAATTTTGATTTATTTGTAGAAAGTGTTCGCAAAATAGGTATCAGGCACTTTATAAAAGAAGAAGCATTTCTGATAGCCGAAGTGTAGAAAACAATTCGGACAAAAGCTTTCAGAAGTGAGTCACTTACTTTTTTCAGCATATGTTAATGACATTGGTACAAACATTAAATCTTCAATTTCTCTATTTGCTGATGATACTATACTTTTATGTTCTTCTAAAAACTCCAGTGCTTTACGTACTACGTTATCTAATGACCTACGTCAGTTGGAGATGTGGTCCGATTTGTGGAGTGTTACTTTTAATGCTGCAAAAACCGAAGTTCTTACCATTGCAAATAATCCATCTATTCATCCTCCACTACGATTCTGCAACCAAGCACTAAATGAAACTGCTTCTCACAAGCATCTAGGACTTATTTTTCATCGGTCTCTGACTTGGCATTTACACATCTCATCCCTGCATCACAGAGCAATGTCAATTAACGCGTTGAAAAAGATTAAGAACTTTCTTCCCAGGTATTCACTTCTTGTACTCTATCTTGTATATGTTTTGCTCATTCTTGATCATGGCGATATTATTTTTGATAACTGTACGACTACTGATTCTAATCTCCTTGAAAGCGTTCAAACTGCTGCAGCTAAACTTATCCTTGGTTGCCTCAGGACCACATCTCACGAGATTATTCTGAAAGAATTAGGTCTTACCCCGTTGTTTGTCCTTCGTCAGTTTCACATTCTAAAGCCTTCCGTGCCATCCTTTTTGGACCATGTCCATCGTTTCTGTCCGCCCTTGCTCCAAAGTTTTTTAAAAATCTTTCCGAGTACTCTTCACGCTTCCATACGAACGTTCAGCTACCCTCCTGTAAAACACATTCCCTACATAATTCTTTTTACATAAAGGCTCAAGACTCTGGAATTCTCTACCCACTTATCTTCATAATTTAAGTTCACGCCAATTCTGCTCCAAAGTATCCGATTTATTCCTCACCAAAAAAACTAATGCTTGGCATTTACACGGTTGCAATACTAACGCAACTGCTATCTTGTGTATGCTTCGTTTAGGACATAGTAAATTGAGCATAGATGACCATTACAATCAGAACTGTCAATGTGGTGCTATTAAGACTGAAATTCACATGCTTCTTGAGTGTCTTTCCACCTCTGCGTCACGCCAAATGTTAACCACAAATGTCTCTAAGATTCTTGTTGAGGAAAATGTGTTTTCCCGCTCTGAGTTTGCTGCACTGAATCGAGCTGAACTGGTCGAAATACTTCTTTTTGGACATCCTAAGCTGTCTAAAAATCCGTCCTTAGGCTTGTTTAAACAAACGTGTCTGTTCCTATCCAAAAATCCACCCTTTCAATATAACCTCACCGTTTAACACGTTTTCTGTTTGTGCTGTTTAATTTGTGTGTATGTGCGTCATTTTTCGTTTGTGTTAATGTTTGCGTTGCCAATGATCTCCTCAGGCTTTGGCCTGCCATCATTGGCTGTTTGTTAATAATAATAAAGTGAGTTCTATTCAAATAATACATACTAAAGTGAGAGAATCGCAAACGTAGTTGTTGATAGTTCAAGTCCATCACAGACTCAGTTGTGTGAAATTCACAATGATAACGACATTTATGCGCCAATTCAGAAAAAGCTGTAACGCATGGCAGAAAGTAGGCTACACCTTAATGCAGTTTTTTTTAAAGAAAAATGTTAGGTACCCGGTATAGAGATATAGGGACCCAATTTCTCTGATTTTAGGGACCCGATTTTAAATTCTAGGGACCCGAATCGGGTCCGCGAACGGAGATGCGAACGGAGCGCGTGTTTTCATGGAGCATTTTCTTTGTGGTGTAGACAGTGATGTAGTCAAGAGCGAGACCAACACCTGGTTAAAACTTCGAGACCGAGAATGAAACTTCATCAAAAATCCCGAGACTCGAGACTTCAAAATTTGTGCATTTTGCCGAATGTTTTTTGAAATGTCGTCATTGGTTCTAAGTTTAATTTTTTCAAATTTCTGGCATTTTTTCGACCTGTTTTGGTTGTTTCTTACTTGCAAATACAACAAAGAAAAAATCGTTGAATTATAGAAATTTTACTTTACCAGTTTTTGACAATATTCAAGGTCTCGAGACCTGTAGCCTTCGAGACCGAGACGAGACCTGAAACCTTCTAGTAGGCCGAGACTCGCAAAAATGGGTCTTGAGACGAGTCTCGAGACTCCATCGCTGAGTGTAGAAACAGTAAAGAGTTTTGTGAACGTCCATTTGCATTGCAACGTGAGCAACCTGAAAAAGATAAGCAAAATGTTGACGTTGCCCCCCACCTGGAAAAATTTCTGCGGACACGCATGGTTACTTTCACCCATTCAACAAGGTTTGACGTATAGATAATTCAGGCGAAGCTTACCATGTACGAAATTAAAAACTGAACAAAACGTATTATGACGATACAACTTGTCTTGAAAAGGCAAGTTTACTTTTAACTGCACAATTGTTTAAATATGGAACAAATCTACACATCGTTCTGTTCATTTACACTGTTTAATCTTGATTCTTGAATGTTCAATGTAATCAATAGTTCAAAAATAAACAATTTAAAAAGTATTCAATAATTTTCAAGGACACCGGAAAATATTCAAGGACAACAAGATGTTTTTCAAGAATCAAGGACAAAACCAGTTTTAATAGCAACTTCAAGGACAGTCCTTGGCACTCAAGGACAGTCCTTGGCACTCAAGGACGTCTGGCAACTTTACGTTACAGTGACTTAACAATTACGCTCATAGGTGTAGGAGCAGGCCAATTTTGGGGGGTGCGAAAGATTTTTGCTTGAATTTCCCCAAACTTGCCCTAAAAGTTTGCGGGCAACACTTTGGGTGAGTGTTTCCTCCCACACAGATCAACTACCTACAAAAAAGGTCTTCATGTGATCAGGCCCGTAACCAGCTTGGGACACCAGGAGGGGCGAAGAGTTTCCCGAGGGTGGCCAAGATTTTTTTAACTATGTCCAATATTTTAAAAATATGTCGAATACATTTTTCCAGAGGGGCAAAAGATTTTCTAGGGAGGATTCGCCCCCTGCGCCCCCCTGGTTACGGGCCTGCATGTAATTGTCCCCACTTCAGACACCAGTTTTTCAAAATCAAACAACGTTGGGCGGCACTTTTATCCGTATTTTCAGGTAGTTTGCCCAGAATTTCAGGTATTTTGCGAACATTTTCATAGATTTTATCCAGATTTTCACAGATTTTGCCCGGATTTTCAACGAATTAAAACTTTTGGGGGTGCGCTTGTACCCCCGCCGCCTACACCACTGATTACCTTTACATCTATCACAACGAAGCAAGAAAAAAGATTACGCGTCATTCTTCAGAAAGTTGGCTAAACATACCAACACAGCATGCTAATATTCGTGTATGGCAGTGGTTCTCAAACTTTTCTGCACGTTGACCCCCAATTACAGTATACAATTTTCTGTAGACCCGTGACCTAACCCAACAGTTACTAATAGAAGGATAGTATGTGTCAAAACAAATTTGAGTACTTTTTACTTGAAACGCATGATAAAATAATACACAATCCGAAAATATGCTTCGAACTATAGATGTAAGCATAACATAAAACAGCAATTGTTCTCCATCCTACTGCGTAGCCTGCTGCTGTACTGCCAGTCAGTGATGCCACTGGGCTCAATCGTTTCAACATCAAATTTTTCAGGCTTCAACATCACATGTCAGGCATCAACATCAAAAAGACATAAGACTGTTATTGAAATTTGCTTTATAACATGGTTCCTATATTGCATATCCACCACCGCTTCATGAAACCATCTGTTTGGCTAATTATTTCCACTTCAAGTTCTCAGTATCCGATTTTCTGCATTGGTTGGTTAGCAGTAATCACAGAGCTAAAAATTCTTTCGACCGCAGACTCTTTTGTAGATGTATTTCAAAGTCCATCGATGGATTTCGCAAGATCAATTAATTAATTTGCAACTGAAAATGCTAGATCATGCTCAAAAATAAATCCGTTCAACTTCAGCTCTGCAGAGGCAACTTATAAAGCACAATCCAACCTCGTATGTCAGAAACTTTAAATTTAAACTGAGTCAATTTCATCAAGTGATTCGAAGAGCGCATAGCTTTAACACGTGATTTGATGTGTTTGTGTCATAAACGATCACTCCTTCTGGGAGATTTGAACGATGTACTGCACTGATTCATGTCACCACTGATATTTGTCATGATCATCAGTTTTCATTAGGCAGCTTATTAGGTAAGATCTTCAAACCACGACTCGTTAAGTTGAACTTAAAGGCCGGTAACAATGCTACTTTCATCATAGAAACTGCAGCTACTTTTAAATTGAAAAGGAACTAAAACCTGGTAGTGTTAAAATGCCTCAGAGGTCTGCATTTATAGCACAAGCATTTTGTCTAACGCACTTGAAATCTCTATTTCATAAGGTTAAAAAGTAAAAAGCAAAATACAAAATTGATTTGGATCCAAGCAAATAAATAAGCTCGGCATCACTAAAATGAGAATATGTGATGTTGACAGTATGAGTCGCCTTAACATATTACGAACAAAGTTAAGGCGGCCAACGTTCTTGTCGACCTGCGCTAATAAAACAGGGTCGAGGTGGCCTGCACTTAGCTGAAGGTTAGAGTGCAGACCACCTCGACTTTTTCCAAATCAGGGGTGACGAGAATATAGTCTAGGGTGCGTTTACTGTGGTGATATTGCATTGTCAACAGAATAGGTGCAAAACTAAAATGAAAGCTGAAATGGAAGGAAATGCAGAACACGTGAGATGCATGGACAGGCTCTACCATCAGTGTATGTAAATGGTCCCAATGCCTACAAAATCGCATTTTTCATGATCACTAGTTGACATTGGGACTGTTATGCTGTTAGACCCACTGCTATGTCATTAAGGCAAACATGCTTACCAATACCAGTAAGCAGCAATATTTTTGGTACAGCTGGCTTTCCACACTTACCATGGAGCATGCTACAGTATAAGGCTAAATCGATCATTTGGAGCTAACTTCTTTGAACATTTTGTGATCTTGAGTTCGACATAGCCTACGCTATGCAAGCATTTTTATTATATGCAGACTGCATTTTTATATGCATTTCTTCCCTTTCGTTTCATTAGAGTTTCTTAGCTTATCTCATCACTTCTGATGATTTTAGCTCGAATTTCATTGATGCGTTGCACCAGATCTTGTTTACTGGCCAAGCCGCTAAATGGTTTATTTAATTGTAAGCAACTGCAAATTCTTTTTCCAAACTGTATGTCATGATAAAAAGAAATCTTACCAATGAATCATTCTATTTTTTCTAGTACAGTAGCACGCATAGAGCAACCAAGGAATTTGAACGTTCAGCCGTAAACATAAAAATGCAGAGAGCAGTACAGCAACATGCAGAGAAAAAGCAATTCACATAATCAATGTGCCCAACAATCAGTGGCATTGGTAATGTTAAAGCAAAACAGTTTGCAATTTGATAAGCAGTGACAATGATTCATGCCAATGCGATGAAACCATTTTAAAAATTGACTTTCCAGCAGAGGATACTTAGCATTCTAACAAAAGCTGCACAAATAAACTTAGGCCAGCGAATTAATTTTCTGCCATCGTAAATTATATATCATATCTGCCAATTTAGCAAACATGATTCTCTTCACCGTGGCTTTGACTAAGTTCGTTAAACTAGCACACTGCCTTCAAAATAGGCTTGAATTTCTGTTGTGTAGTACGTCTCCGTTCAATCTCGAAAATACGTACAACTGTTAATGATACAATCATTGATCACAATTGCTTCCCGGACAATAAACTTTCCCATTTCGAACAGCAAGCAGTAGCTAACACAATCAAATGACAACCTTAGACGGCCGGTAAACTTGCAAACTACTATCTTTGAAAAATGGTCAAAAATGATAAAACTTTTGCTTACATTATTAAAATTGTTTTCAACATCAAATTTGTAGCGTAAACATCAAACATCAAAAAAATTTCTGAAAACATCAAATCTGATGTTATAACATCAAAAGTGGGATCTCTGCTGCCAGTCTAACAACTGTCGAACTGCGACACACGCACTACAATATTGTTTGTGACGTAACAAACAGAACAGTTTTCATAATATCATCACAATGGATGATTTAATTAAAAAATTCGAATCGAATGTACCAGGGGTGGCCAAACCGCGGCTCTTTGGGCTTTCCGAAAAGTTGTATTTTTATTTCTACATATTGCAAAGTGTAGAAATATTGCAAAGTGGTACTGTGGTCAGTGACGGATTTACGCATAGGCCATGGCCTAGGGACCCGCGCTTTTGGGGCCCCGCGCAACTCCTTCCTATGACGACTCATTATTAACTTAAAATTAACGAAACTGTGAGGAGTCATAACTTCACAATTTACTTTGAAACGAGCGAAAATGCAAACGTCTAGTCTAGACTATCAGTACACTAACAACACAATAATATTGTTTGCTACGCAATACAAGAATTAGAATATTGCGGTGTCTGGCGGTCTTGCGTTGTTGCGAGCTTTTTGTCAGTGGAAAATTGAACATCAAATAACGAAGTACTGTGTCAAAAGTTTGATACTGAGGAACTTGGCTGGGCGCGAGAGAGATGCAGGCTGTCTGAATGAAGGTGGTTACAAGCAGTAGCGTTGCCAGCCCCAAATTTTTTTGGGAGGGCCAAATACTATGACTTAAAGCGAGCAACGGTATTTTATTTGGACATTGCCTGTCAAAGCACAAAATGACAAGATATGTTAGGAATTTACGGGGAATGGTTCCACTGCCCCCCTGGCTACGCCTGTGGTTACAAGAAAAGAATGAAAAATAAAGAACAGTACTTGCTTGATCTTCAATCTTCCAGACAAAAAGCTCGCAACAACGCAAGACAGCCAGGCACTGCAGAACACCAACGAAAAGCAATATTGTCACTTGTCAGTACTGGATGCTACTTTTGGTTGTTATCAACTAGTTACCAGATTGCCCGCAAACAGAGATTGTTTGTTGAAACTCTATACGCCTATGTTAGGTAAATCACCTAGAACAGTTTCTCGTGAGTTTTATTTGGAAAAACGTGTCTACGTTGGGCTTACTTCACATGGTTAGCTGAGAGTGTTGCGACATTACTTTGCTGTGCAAAGCTTGTTTTCATGCTGTTTACCATCGTCTAAGAGGATTGAAACGCTGTACTTTGTATTGCTTGGAAAATGACAACTTAAAAAGGCATAAGTAAACCCTGTGTCCACTGAATGTATTGTGTTTGTTTGTTCCATAAAATATGTGGTGACTATAACAAAGGAGTTTACGTACAACTCATCAGATCAACAACTAGAAAATATTTCTGAGGGCAGTAACATGGTCCTGTACGAAAATGTATACATATGAAAAATAAACCTACAAAAAACGTTAGAAATCTCGGAAATTTGACGAAGAGAACTTCTGAAGTGCAGGAAAGAGCCATAGATTCCAAGAAAAGATTGCATTGCTATTTGTTCCAGAGAAGAATATAAGAAAAGCTTGAATTTCTGTTGAAGATCTAAGGCAGTCGTAGAGCCAAAGTCGGCACAACAAAAGATAGATCTTCGAGGGATCCCTACACGTAAGAGGGGCATACCTTCACGCTTTTCAGACAAATGGCCAAATAGGTCACACCTGCGTGGGACCCCAAAAACTAAGATGGCCTAGCGCCCCACGCTACCTAAATCCGTCCCTGACTGTGGTGACTAGCGTGCCGTACAGTATTACTTTTGCAAGCCGTTACAAAAAATTATGATGTCACAGAAGCGTAGATTGCAAAAAATTCTTGTTTTTAGATTTTTATGTTGCGGTTCTTTGTAGCTTGGGTTTTACGATTTGCGGCTCATACATGGAGCAGGTTTGGCCATCCCTGGAATGTCCTTTTAAACTACTGTAGCTGAGACTTGATCAGCCCTCTTAATTCTGTTTGATTCGTTGAAAAAGGCCGTTTGCATTTCTTGCCCGATTAACAATAATTTTAAATTGGAGGCTTCATATCTCCAGTAGACCCCAGCAGTTTTTCATTGACCCCCTGGCCATTCAGTGACTCCCATTCGACCCTTGACTATTTATCGACTCTTTGGATGGTTCATTTGACCCTTGGGGGTCGATGTCGACCACTTTGAGAACCACTGGTGTAGGGTTAGGGTTATGCTGTTATGCTGGCTGACTGAATTCCTAACCTGGAATTTTTGGTTGATTGACCGGGACGCCGTGTTGTGGTTAAAAATAACCCCAACATGTTAACCTATGAAAGGCGATAATGTATGGGAAGAAAAATACTCCTCTGACGCTTTGACAAGAATAACTGTTTGGATGTACAACCAAAAGAACAAGGAGTGGCAAAGACCACTTCATGCTCAACTGAGTTCATTAGTGTTTTGCTTAATTGTACTTGTTGTGAAGAGTTGTGTTATTTGTTGAGTGTCGTAAAATATGTAATTATGCTGTAAACGTTATGTAATGCGTATGAAGACCTTAACTATCATATGGAATGCATCGCGTCGAGGCGTTGAGTCGATGCATTGCGTCGATGCATTGCGTCGATGCATTGCATCGATGCGTTGCATCTATGCATTGCATCGATGCGTTGCATTGGTGCATTGAGTCGATGCATTGCATCCTAACCACGAGTATAAAAGCAACATTTTGGTAAATTAATTTTCTCAGAATGATTCTGGCAGTTGTGTTTTGGTAGCCGAAGAGCGAACTTGGGGATGCCTGGTGATCTCGTGATCCAGGAGCGCCTTGTAGCTCTGACATCAGCCGACTTTCTAGGCACGAAAGTTTGGGCACTTAAAGTATTTGTCTCGATGTAGTCAGGGATGTATACTGTTATTATAGTCAGATGCTGTTGAATGATGCTCCGTAAAAACTGTAAGTAATGAAGTTCTGTTAGATCTTTACTTAACTTTGTACTTTGTAAATATTTTGGCATGCTAGATGTAACTAAGAAATAGCGTCCTGTCAAAATTTCCTAGATCTTTGTACTTTGACAAATTTATGTCATTTTTAAACTCAAAAAGGAAACAGAGTTCTGCCCAAATTTTTCATGATTTTGTACTTAGGAAAATCCTGGCATATGGGGGGTCCTATTGTTATGTCATGTGTTGGTGAAATGTTCATTCATAAGTGTCGTTTGTTCGATGTCCTGAGTGTAATAAACTTGTATCCCCGCTTACATGGGTACAACGGTCCTGTCACCAGCAGCTAGGGTTGGTGATATTGGCTGTTTACTTTCTTGTAGATAGTCTCCAGGGGACCTGCCTCGAGGACCCTGTCTAGAATAAAAGTATAAGATAAACGTTAACTTAATTAAAGCGTTTAGCACAACTTGTTTTACACCGAGTTTCTCGTGGACAAGGGCACTGAGCTAGGTTATTGAGTCCAGCGGGATTCGTCGGCCGTAAAAGCCGGGAGAAAGTTGTTTAAACCGGGACTGTCCCGGCTAAAACTGGAAGTATGGTAAAAGCCTACTTATTTCTGCTCTGTGCATGTGCAACAGTTGTCGCAATGGAGAAGTTGTAAAGTCGGTTGGCCGCGGACCCTATGTTGTTTATTAATTGGGCCACATGTTCGAAAAGGTTGATAACGCCTGCTTTACTCATGACAGAGAAGTGGTTCTTAACCTGGGGTAAATGTACTCCTGGGGGTAAAGTTCATCTTCCAAGTGGATTGCTATGCACTGAAGATGATAACAGTTGTTATCGAAACGTTTGCAAGATGTCAGTTGTATCGTTTGCTTTGGCCGTAGTATTTATTACAAGTGGATAAATTTACTGAACCATAAATTGCAGCAAAAGGAAATTTTGCGTCAAAAGTAAAATCATTCTAAACTGTAAGAGTTTGTTAATTTCGTATTTTTAATAAATGAGCACCACTGAGTGCATTGGGGGTAAATCTAGTAATCATGTTTGATGAAAGGGTAAGATATGTAACAAAGTTTAAAGAACCACTGTTCCAGGGGATCAAACAAAAAAGCTAAGAGAAGTGATGACGACATAGCTACTTCCCAAATGCAAACATTTATGTACGTTAATATTTCATGTGGTATCCCCATCTTTCTATAAAAAAGGTACATGTACTGCAGATGGCAGGCTATAATAATAAATTTAATAATATGATCTCAATGATGCAAAGAATTTTTCATTGTTCACTTCACATTTCAGTAGTGGTTTAATTCTCTTAGCATATATGAAAGGCTTCAAACGTTAACTTTGTCTGCACTTACGCCAGGCCCTCTTAAGATGCGGGACCTATTTTGATATAACATGTGAAGCAGGCCCGTAACCAGCTTATGACACCAGGAGGAGCGAAGAGTTTTCTCAGAGGGGACCAAATTTTTTGAACTGTGCCTATTAGTTTTAAATTATGTCCAACACATTTTTCTAGGGGGGCTAAGCCCTCCTGGTTACGGGCTTGATGTCAAATAGGCTTAAAACCGGCTCTGGTTGAGAATCGCTGGCTTGCAGCCACCATCATGACCTGCAAACTTGGCCAAGCTGTTGGATAGGGCTTCTTCCAATTACGCGTGCATAGTGTTATTCTTGCCTTCTTTCGTTACCGAAACCCTGCATTACCAAACACTGCCAGGTGGCAGATTTGCCTTTTTCAATGGTCGGCAGTGATTACAATGTCTTAAGTTTGCCGATAATCGCTCTGAACAACTTCATTCAGTACAGCCATTGCCAAGTTGTAGAATTGTTTCGTCCCTTACAATAAAAACCTTCACCACAATCATACCTAAACATATACTTCGCCCTTGCGTTAGGTTTTCAGACTAAGCTTCATCGTCTCTAATTTATCAAAATGAGAGCAACGCCTTTTGTAAGCTTTTCTTGTTGAATAACTTTGTCTGTGACTACAAATGTAAAGTGTAGGTTGAACAAAGGAGACTTCCATGAAACCCACGCTAAGGCCCGTCGCCAGGATATAGCAGCAGGGGGGCTAAAAACCAGAAGGGGGGCCAACATTTTAAAAATACTGTATTAGATGTATGCAGCAACCATGGGGCCAAACGTGAAATGAGGGGAACATATTTCAAATGGGGGGCCGGACACCACTGGTCCCCCGCTGGCGACGGCCCTGCCCACTTTTCCTGTCGGCTGGCTCTGATTCACTCTACATGCAGTTCAAGCCTACAATCTGAACTCTAAATAACACACAAACACACCAACTGCACCATCTTGCTTCATGAACGTCATCTTTCGACACGTCATACAGAAAAGCATCAGATTTACTGAAACTAACCAACTCAACCTTTGCAGAGTTCTTCACTTCACCCGCCAATATTTTAATGTTGATAAGCCCACCTAACGATTAGGCTACAGATTGTGGCACTTGTTCAAAATTTCCACTGGACACTGAAAAGTAACATGAGACGTGCCAAGAAATGTTCGTCGGTAATGCCTAGGTGTAAGGTGATGTAATGATGTGCCGTTGCGGCGTTGCTAAGGATTGAACGATAGGAGTAAAGGGACTAAGCTAGCCTTGACTATTTAACGTGATTTCACGCAGGACGTTTTTATCAAACATTGAGTGGAGGGGCAATAAAAATTCGAACTACAGGACCAGTAATATTTGCTAGTCTGCGGTCGAATGTCATCATTGCCCTTTGTTCGAAAAACTTTTTACTGGGATGCTGGGGTGACATCGCTTTGGCTGGAGAGGAAGGTGTAGGGCTGGAGAACAACTGGACCCCAATTAAGTATGTTAAAAAAGCCCTGATTTCAAAACAAACACTAGGGTAATTTAGCACACTGGATTTGACACAGACTTTGCAAGCATTTAATCAATTTCCTCACTCCACAGCCACCTTTACTAGTTTTTAACCGGCGCTTCGAAACGCAAAAAGTGTAGAGTTAGAAGTTTTAAAACTGTAATAAATTTATTTAAAAATAGTAAAGAAGAGTTAGAACTTTTAAATTACTTTCAAAAATTAAATTTTAAACAACAAATTGCCACCCCAGGCCCCTCGCTATGCCACTGGTTATAGGGCAATTCTATTGTACAACCAAACAGAGCATTTCGTTTTGTTCAAGGGAATTAACGGACTCTGACGTTATATTCATAGGGGATTCAGCAGAGTATGACCTAGTGTGACAAAAGTGGAACACAAGATAAAAAGTTTACGCGAAAAGCGGGGCGTCATTAATGGAGGCCTCATACTGTAATCCGTAACCTTGCAACTCTTATCACAAGTTTGTAAACTTTCGTGCAGGGCCCGAACTTGCCGAGCAATTTCTTTGAACGCGTAAGATGTACTGTACAATAATGTAAAAATCCTGTATTTTGATAGGCTATGAAAATATGTAACCTGGAATTAATAAAAAGCGCCGTTTCATTTGGTTGTAACTTCAGGAAATGAATGCTTTGTGCTTCCAGCAGTCTTTTCAAAATTTTCGAAGGACGCATCTACATGATTAAAGCTCATGAAGCTTACAGCAACATTTTCAATCACGTTATTTGGTTTCAGCTGGCTTCAGACCCGTCATTTTACAGTGAAAGACAAAATTGTTTTATAAAATGTAGTTTAATGAAGCTTATGAATCTCAGGCGATAAATGCACATGTACTTATCAAAATCAAAAGGTTGATTCAATCGCATCTACTTCCACATTCGCCATCATATAAACACACAGTTTTAGCGTTCTCGAGGCAAAATAGCACGTAGATACTTTAAGAGAACACAGCGGGCGATTACGCTTGAAAACAATGCTTACAATGTAGCAATTACATTGGCACTAGAAACAAATTGCGTCACAGCTACGAGTAAAATAATTTCGTAGGCGTTAAGTCTTGACCGCACGCCGATAGCGTCCAGCTTTGTTCAGCAGAGGGTCTAAGGCTAAATAAAACAAGGATCCTGTGTATGCTGCATTGCACAAGAGCATGGCAACTGTACAGTTATCACTTATTTTCGTTTTTTGCTTTTTCCTTTTCCTTTTCCTTTGCCTTTGCCTTTTTTTCCTTTCTTCTTTTTCTTATCTTTCGGTGGCTCTGGAGGAAGTTCGAAAGTCAAATGGTCGGTCTCTCCGGGTAGTGAAATCGCGCTGTCATTCCTTTTTGCCACGTCCAGTCGAGATGCAAGCCCGCTGAAGTTTAGGCTGCTACCAAGACCAACACCCGTCTGCATTCCTGTAGCTGAAACAAAACGGCAAAGTTTGAAATAAACAAAAAACAACAGTAAAAAAATTTCTAGGTAGTGAAAACTCGAAAATGTCCCAGAACTGAATAAAAATGATGCGAAGAGATGTTGTCAGCATTTCTCATAGTATACAGGATTGAAGGCTCAATTAACAAAACAAAGCTGAAAGACCCTTATCTAATGAAGCAGCAAAGCATTACGAACTCGACTTCTTTTAGCAAATTACTGTCTGAATTTCATCTTAAACAGTGTATTTTTGTATGTGAAGTAAAGCATTACTTAATCTTGCTTTACATTAACTTCTTTTAGAGTCACCGAATTTACCATTCCTAATTCAAGTTTTCCAGAAAGTTTCAAAAACTTTTTGTGATTGATAAACACAAAAATTGCAAATCAGGAATAGATAGTGTTGCATAGCAACGACCAGACTGCAAAACGAATTTTGTGACGATGCTATGAGTGCTTCAACCAGTGGCGATCCATAGGGAAGTTGGGGGCTACTGCACTCCCAAACGTCTTTGTATCCCCTTTATATAAATGCGCTCGTTTTTGTTGCTTATAATAGCAGAAACCGAGATTAGAAGACACTCTCTGAAGTCTAAAGAGTGCTTTATACTTCGTTGAATAGCAGAATTTACGAGCCTGGTAAAAACCTTGTTATCCTGTATTGCTGAACAGTATCATCAATTGTATTCTTGTATTCTGTCGTGATAATAATGCTCTTCCGTCATTTCTTGTGGGCGTGAGGACTGCCAAGACTTGCTCAGGTAATCACAAACGCAGTCCCTTTATTTGCTAGCACGGTTCTCAATTTGCAGCGTGTCTGTGGAAAAATGGCGTGTTTTTGTTCCAAATTTACCCTGCCTGATGGCAGCACGGAGAGGCAAGGCAGAGTGAAAATGGAAATGCAATATCAAAACCTCATAGCGTGTATAACGCTAGAGCGACAGTGACTGGAAAACGTATGGTTTTGCTCTTTTTTTGAAATTGCAACCCACAGGCAGTTTATACCGGTGTCAAGCGAAATTTCTGACCTACAGTATTATTGTTTGTCAGTTATTTTACTTCTTCAAATAAAGGAAAAAATTTGGCGATTACTTTTTTGATGTGTGTTGCGTAAATTAAAACTTCTTACATAGATGTGGGATACCCACAACAAGCTACAGTACGGGAATAACCATAACCACTGAAAAATATTGGACTTAATCTTAGACCTCAATTATTTTTCTTTTTCTAACCCTAACCCAAATCCTAAACCGACACACTTACCTAAACACCAAACCCTAAGCCCTAATCATCAGTTTTCTCAGGGTATATGATTTGTAGAATATTACTCCGTGCATGCGCACAAGGCATGAAGTCAGAAATTTCGCTTGACATCGGCCAAGTAGACAAATTTCAACTGGTTCGTTCGAAACGCTGACTGTGGCATTAGCGCTGGAATTTCAATGTAGATCATTGTGCAACACAAGTCATTCTGTTGTAGTTTACATTTACTGTACGTTGGGACTAAGATAGCGAAATGGTAAACTGCATGTGGTTAGTAAAGACCGCAGCCGATTGCCATTTAGCTCACCTAGGTCACACCAGATAAACAATAAATAGATGTAAAGTTTAAAAGTTTGGTTGATAGAGGGATATCTAGGAGTTCTATATATATCCGTGGGTTTGTAAATTTTGTGGTAGTGCTTTTGTATGCAAAAGCGAGAAAAAATGTTTATAAATAAACACGTCAGAAGAAAAAGGGTTTGCATTATGTATATAAGGCAAGTTATGGGAAATAGGCTGTCGGTAACTTGCTTCTGTTGAATAGCGTTATAACTTTTTTCATAATATGGGCTTGTGGGCTTGATCTATTGTCTTCACATCAGCTGTGTAAAGCTACGAAACAGTAGTAAATACTTGCTTGAAATTCTACGTTTATTAGCAGCGGTAAATACAGGCTTTTTAAAGCGTTTTAGGGACCCGATTTGGGTCCCTAGAATCATAGAAATCGCGTCCCTACAAATCCAAACCGGGTTCCTAACATTTTCCTTAAAAAAAACCTGGTAAATGTATTTTAGGGCAATACGCTTTTAGGCGAAGTGTGAAGGTATCATGCCATTCTGAGATTGTTTATCATTGCATGGACAACCAGCAGACCTGCCAGAAGTGGGAGTAATGTCACAGCTACAGTGCTTCTCAACTTGTATGAACTCCCGACGCACTAATCCTATGCATAAATGCAAACGACGCATGCATAAAAACAGTCATTGATTGTTACTTAATTTAGCGCATTACGTACAATGTACGTAGATCACCGCGTGCACTTATATTCTACTTTCGGCCAGCTGGGCCTGCATGCCTCATTTTCTCAAAAACTATAACACAAAAATAATTTCGTTAAGATTTTGGTACCAATAGTGAAGGTGACTGGATGTGAGTTTGCGACGCCCTTGTAATTTAAAAAAACGACGCACCATTCAGTGGCGTAGCCAGACAAAAATTTTTGGGGAGGCAAAATGTTTGATTTTAGGCTAGCAACAGTATTTTGTTTAAGATACCGCCTCTCAAGCACCAGATGACTAGATATTTGAAAAATTTGGAGGGGCATGGCCCCGTGGGCTTTTTTGGTATTACACTTTTTTGGTAGTATACATCATAAACATTTACCTATATTATAACTAAATTTCAAAAGGTCTCAGGCTGATCTCAAATAATGCACATAACACACAGTTGCTTTGCGAATTTCACAATTATACATCAAAGTTAACATTAATAGTAGGCTATAGTAATCCTCACTAGCAAAGCAAATTTAACACTTCTTTAGACCTAATGCATTAATAGAAGGATACGAAGAATTTCGGTACTCGTTTTGTTATGGATTCTAACAGTATTTCAAAATTTTACTTGATTTACTGCTGCGATGCCAATTCAGGGTTGCGAAGTGGCAAGGAATCGGAGGCTTTTTGGTGGAGTCGGATTCCTAACGACACTAGGTGTGGGAGTCGATGTTTTGTCCGACTGCGGAAGTCCAATTTGATCGCTTTTACATCGCACTCCTAAGTTGGGAATTTCTGTTGAATCGGTACAATTTCTTATAAAACTTTTGGCTTTCCTCTCAGTTACATCAATGTGTTTGTATAAATACATCATACCCTCAGTTGGCATAAGTGAAGCTACTACTGAAAAACTGAAACTGCCCCAGAACATCTCTCTGGCTTCCTTTACTAGCTCATTGCAATGGGCAGGACTTAATTGCCCACGATTCCTGATCGTAATAAATCGGCTGTGTTTCCTGGAACAAAAAATTACTTTTATCTGAAAACAGCACTTTTACCGGTTTTCTACAGTCCAATATTAAGGCTATTTTTTGCACATTCTTAGCTTTTCTACCAGCCTCCGGTGGGCGGCGTCACACTGTACTTGAACTACTGTAAACGCAGCATGCACCAAATCCTTCTGTAAACCAAAACTCGTCTTAGCATACCTTTTCCAATGGCTGTTTGGGTATAATTTCAGTGTTACGAAAGCGTAACAATGCATCTCTGCTTCCTAGGTGTGACATCTGTCATTAAAATTCACAGAAATTCCAGCATGTACAACTCTCAACCAGAAGTGGATATTAGACTTTAGGGCCCGAGTCAAAATAGCAGAAAGCTGCCCCAAAACATTGTGCAATTTTTGATGTGTTATTTGCACAATATATGGCCTTGAAAAAGGGACCATTTCCCTTATGTTTGTTCACGTTACATCAAAAAAGGGCCCCTATATTTTACACATGCTACACAAAAATTTTACTTGCTGAAAGCAATTTAGATTTTTATTTTGTCCGGAAATTTGCTTCTGCGTGAAAGTCCATTTCACATTGTAAATTGTTTGAAGTTATCTGATTTTACATTGTTCTTTGTCTACACAATAAAGTTGTTAAAGGGCCCCCTTTGGCACATATTTTTGCTTTATTTTGAAAAACATATGACTTTCTCCAGAGCTTGCGGCTCCAGAGTGGTTCATCAGTTTTTAAACAAAAAAATTCAAAAACTAAGTGCGAAAGCCTCCAAGGTGGGCCCCGTGACATCTTTGAAAAATGGGGACCCCAGAGACGACAGCCTTGTTCGCCTTCCCTGAAATCCACCCCTGCTATCACCTATATACAAAAGAAAGAACTGGCTTCATTCTATAACACTGTTGAGCTGATGAAAGTCCTGTGTAACGTCATAAAAGTATTTTTCGATCATTCCGTCATGTTACACATTACATAGTGCGTTGGGCTAACAATGAAACAGCATCAATTGAGATAATCTCAACCACACATCAAAAAAAAGGCGATATATTGTATATCAACTAAAACCATAACTTTAACCAATTAATTTGCACAAGATTGTATGAATAAAGTTATACCAATAAAAACTTTGAGAATAATTGCCCTTTTCCATTTTGAACATTGAGGTTCATGGGCCCCCTAGACTCTTGTGGACCCCGAAGCGGTGCATCTGCTGCACCCCCCTCTCGTGGGGTCTGAGCAGAAATGCAACTTTAACTTTATTACGAATGGTTGGGTCAGGCTCGCCACCCACCAGATGTGGGTGGGCCCACCCAGGCCTGTCGCCAGGATATAGCAGCAGGGGGGCCAAAAACCAGAAGAGGGGGGACACATTTTTAAAATATAGTATTGGATGTGTGCAGCAACCGGTGGGCCAAACGTGAAATGGGGGGGCACCGATTTCAAATGGGGGGCTGGGCACCACTGGCCCTCCTGCTGGCGACGACCCTGGGCCCAGCTACTTTTGCTAGGACTACCTAAACAACACCTAATAACTTTGAGGCTCTTGTGAATTTCGAATTTCCCTTGCAACGTTAGAGCTTGGCTGTGAAACCCCAGCAACGGTTAAAGCAGTGG
>Ga0210059_1006411_pt1 | contig 18868 bp, 9 predicted proteins | sample Ectturendosymbi2_FD_188042 | JGI IMG/M metagenome (GOLD analysis project Ga0210059, IMG submission 188042) | Ecteinascidia turbinata endosymbiont from Florida, USA - Sample 2 (SPAdes) (version 2) | ecosystem: Host-associated > Tunicates > Ascidians > Unclassified | place: Key West, Florida... | reverse complement strand
ATCTGGTGATATGGACGGTGCAGCGAAAATTGACCCCATGCAGCAATAAGATGTTGAAACCTGAAGCGTACCAAATATGGCACATTGGTCGTTAGAGGGTTAAGCCGCGCCAGCGCCGCATACCGTGTGGACGTTCATCCAATGATGAATCTTTGCAAAATAAAAAGAGTTTTCAGAGGTTATTGTCTTAGATAACAGCAGTTGTTTTTCTTGTTCATCCTACAGCTTTTACCTGCGTTTTAGCGATGCCTCTGGGCGAAGATTCGTAGGCAGAATATTACTATTAGTTTTCCTGCAGGTGGCGTGCTGTCGTCACTGCTCTGATGCACTGGCATGCGAATTGCTAATCCAGAACTCTGGACAGCTAACTGGTAGGCATCTAACTAGGAAAATGCTTTCAGGTCTGCAAGTTTAAAGGTTTCTTAACTACCCATACTTCTGTATAATGTGAACATTGTATTAGTATACTATATAATGCTGCTTTAACTGTATGGCAAAACTGCTCTGAATATATGTCATCTCTCTATTGACAATTAATGCAAAATTCAGAGTGAATGAGGTTTAAATTAACACACCGTGACCTTGCCATGCTGACTAGATATGCGATAGTTGGTGAAACATATAGTGCATCACATAAACAATGCTCAGTTGCAACAGGTACGGAACACATATAAAGTTTGTAAACTGTATAAAACTTTGACACAATGCAAGCAGCACGAAATGTACAGGGTAACACAAAAAAACGGTCATCACCAAAAATCGAATAACTTCCAAAATTTTATTTAGATTGACACAAAACTTCAGCTACATTAGGTCAAGCCTGTGTAGCAGACATCTCCAAAGTTTCAAGTCTGTACTACAAAATCTCTGTTTCACTGGCGCTCAAAAAACGTGCTCCAAATGAGCTCCCCGGCGCTGCAGGCACATTTGGATCCGGCGGGAAAAGTTCTCGATGTCACTCCCGAATTCGTCCCTTGGGATCGCTCTTATTGCTGCTGTGATTGCTGCCTTCAGGCCAGGGATAGTCTTAGGAGTTGTTGCCATACACCCTGTCCTTAAGGTATCCCCACAGATAAAAATCTGGGGGGTTCAAGTCCGGTGAATGCGGCAACCACTGCGGGTCACACCTGCGGCTGATCAGTCGGTCAGGTAAACGCTGCTGTTGCCATGCCAATGATTCGCTTGAGGAGTGGGGGGTGGCACCATCCTGTTGGAACCACTGAAGGACCCTGACGACCCCTCTCCGTCGACCAAGTGCTGTCCAGAACTTGCCTGTATGTTGCTGGAAACAGTGCTTTAAAGGGATTTTTGCTTGTGTGTCAGTCAGTAACAAAATATATCTTATTTTGATAAATTGTGACAGAAACTGAAAAAGCTTCCTATGACTTTGCACACAGTAGCAAAGAGTAGCGTGACAATTTAAAAGAATTAAAAACATTTTGTAGCTTTACAGGTAGTGTCTGTTTTTCTTCAGAGGCAAATGATTTAGGCCTATATATATGGTGTCTGTGCTGGGCTATCAATTTTCCTATAGTTGAAGACCATTGGTTGATGTGGCCACATGACCAATAGGATATGCAAAGAGATAACGGATTGGGGTTTAGGAATACGGTAAAAGGATTTAGAGGTTCAGGGTCAGGTTTCAGGGATAGGGTTCATGAAAGGTTTAGCCTACATTTCATGCAACTCAGACAAGAAGATGCTAACAATTTGCCAGCACTAAAGACATGACAAAACTCGTCCATTGGACTGACGTCACAGTCAACTAAGCAGGTCACATGTTTCGAACTTGTCATGAAACGTGACCACTGCAACTGATCAAGTTCGGCTAAAGGCAAAAAAGCTCTAGCAGTGCTGTTAATGAGGCAAAATAGACACTATGCGGCAAAATGTACAAAACAAATTTATTGGCAAATCTTACACCCAGAGAAAAATGTTATGATAAGCACAGTGCTTCAGGTGAGGGAGTGCAAATCGCCATTGCTGTTAGGGGGTAAAACTTTGGGATTGCAGTGTAGCACGAATGCGGACAGAGTAATGTACTGTACAACAAATGCGGACGCGGTGCGGACAGCGGACAGAACCTGCTGATACGGTGCGGACAGCGGGCACAAATTTTCTGTCCGCGCCATCTCTAATCCAGACCTTAAATGGCAATCAGCAAGGTTGGAATTCAAGGTTGTAATTATAGTCAAGACCTTCAAAACAAATCCACATCAGTTGTTTTCCTGTTTATGAAAATCAGCTCTACTGATAGAGAAGGTAGGTATGTGTTTCAGGAAATTTGTAAAACATGCTGAATAAACTTTGTTGCTGGCAGAGACTGTTTGGTGTTCAAGAAGTAAAAAGGAAAGTTGTGTCAATTTATAGGAGAATGGTAAATGCTCAACCCATTCAGTTGCTCTGATTCAATAAAATTATTGCATACAACATGACCTGGAGTAAATTCTGTATCGCTCATCACTTAACTAATATTTCATATTGATTGCAAAGTTGAGTAGAAAGCCATTCTTTAGTGACTCTTTGCTCTCCGCTGTTCCACAACAGTCGCAGTAGTCCGGGGCATTGAGCTGCTTGACCAGTTACATATTTCTCATCACTGTCTTCGTTTTCCGATAACGTACGCAGTGACATCACATACGACGAGGAAAGACGCGCAACCACACCCAGGAAAATGGCTTGTAGCTCTTCTCCAGTAAGGCTGAAATGTTCCGCGTAACCTCGGAGAACTTGAGCGGCAATCGGTAGAGGTTTGGTCTGCGAGCTTACAGCTTTCGTCATCATGTATGCCATGCAGACCGACAAATCCAGAGCAGGGTAACCGTAATGGGCGTATTCAAAATCAATCGTACCAATTGACTGTAGCAGCTCCTGTTTTGTTAAATCGTGCGAAGACGCAAGCCGGTCCCGGTCAACGATGATAATGTTCATGTCGCTGTAGTCACCGTGCACAAAACCTACGCATACATTCGTATTATTTCACAAGGCTAAAGCAATAATATTGCAAGTCACGCATGAGATTCACGAGTATGATTTTTGCGTGCGCTTGTTATTAAAGACACACGTTGCATTCTAATCGCTCCTCTTCCCTTGAGCACACCAAATTCAGCTTTAATGCTTTTTCTATTAAGCGTTGAAAATGTATTCCTGCTTTGTAGCGAAATGTATAGAAGTAGAGCCTAATACTTTCGGTTTTAAAGGATATTCACTGTCAGGGATGGAGGAACCGGGGGCCGCATGGGCCTAGGCCCCCCAACTTTTTCTGTCTGGGGCAAGGGCCCCAACTTTTATGTGCTCATAGGGTGTAGTGTAGATAGATAGGGTGTAGTGTAGATAGGGGTCGTTGACGGCTTAATAAGCATTGCATACTCGTATATTTGCTTAAACATGCTGACAAAAGTTAATGACGTCATATTTCAATGCTTGTGGCACCACAGGTGCCAATTAAAACTACAAAAATTTTCCATAGTTTTTCGACGTGCACTTGTGCTCCCCACTTTGAAAAAGGATCCTGCACCACTGTACTCTATTAGAACATCCTAATGCTTTTCAATGTATGCTGCAAGCTGGGGTTTGGTACATCTAACTGGACGTTTATGTTCCATTTTATCATGTAGTATTTTTCAAGATGTGAGTTACGAAACACTGCAATTTGCAAGAACGCAAAAACTACGTTTCCAGATTTTATTTGTAAGCTCTTGTCAAGTGCTAACATTTTGACAAAACCGTTCATGCTATACTTATAATTTGGGATTTCGGAACAGAATGCTGTTTCAGGAGAAAGCAAACCCAGACTAAGAGACAAAGTTTGGTATGATCTACACTGGAAGCATTTGACAGTTAACTGACATTGCAAGAGTCTTTTTTGTTTTCTGTTCGGATAATAAAAAGAGCAATATTAGAAACAGAATGACTATCAAATTTACACGTCGTTTGGAAAATCACATATATCCGTGCGATACATGTAGCAAAACGTAGAAAACAAATAACAACACATAAAAAGTACATGAAACAAAACTTACCTTTACGTAGGCTCGTTAATTTAGGTATTAGCTTTGTTTTGAAGTCGTCAATAAAGACTGAAATAATATTCCTCAGCTCAACGTCTCCAACAAGGTGAAGATAACGTGAGATTAATGGAAAATTTTCAGGGTACCACACATTAAAGTCACTTCGTCTAAATCCTGTATGCTGCTGCCGAATGTTCTACAAAAAGATCACTTTATGCATGTATCCTAAACTGATGCAGAAATTTATAACAAGCAAATACTTTTGGGTAAGCAGCCGGTGCCAAAAACTGCACAAAAAGACTATGAAAAAGGCAGTGCACGTAACTGGTTTCAGATTTATCTTTTTATCTTCATGTGTTTGAGCAGCATCCCCAACCATGCCAGGGACCAGAAGGGTCGCCAGAAAGTTTTCTATAGGGGGCTTACGTTTGTGCAGGGAGGCTTGACATTCTGAAATTTGATAAAAACTCCACCGATTTTTAGTGTTTCACACGGTTTGGGGTGCTTGGAGCTTTGCATACTGCCAGGGACTCATCCAGGTTTCACTGTTCAGCGAAACATCTTGTGTTGTATTTTTAACATTTCATCAAAGCTATTTTGACGTTCTTTCATCTCTACAGAACTGATTGTGGCGAAACAACAAGTGTTTTTTAAAACCCACACATAGGCGCACAAGGTCAAGATTTATCCCAACTCAAACGATTTATCAAAAATTTTCTGGAGAGTGAAAATTTGGTGTGAAATGCTACGGCCAGGACGAAAACCGCCCTGGGTATCCTCCAGTGTAGGTTCAATCGTTTCGCGAAAATCTTTTTTCAAGACACTTGACATACACTTTTCCGGAGAGACTAATGGTAGAGATGTATCGTCAGTGGAGTGCATTCTCTACTGTATCCCTTCTTGTGTGTGGGGTGATAACCGAAGTTTGTTTATTCTTTCGTTGCCCTCAAAAGAACCCCAGGCCGCACAAGACAGCTAGGGAGACTTTGGTACTTGACCGAACCAAAATTTTGAAACACTTTCAGCCGTTGGGCCCATTTCTGGTTCTTGTAATGGGAGCCAGGATCCAGGAAGAACAGAAGAGATCATAAGACGGTTCACTTGATTACAGAAATCTTATCTGCCCGTTTATTGGTTCCTATGCAACAGATGTTGAAAACCAAACCAGACTTTTTTAATCAAAGCATTTAGAGTTAACAAAAATTTTTAAAATCTTTGTGATGTAAATGAAACAAGCTTAAAAAGTTGTGCAAAGCTAGCAAACTGCAAGAGCATCTGACACAGCTCACCACCAGACACTCCTGAATAATTCCACCGAACTTTCCAACGTTTCGAGCGATAAAGAAAAGCTCTGATGCATTGAGTGAGGAATTGAAAATTGTTTCCCCAGGAATGAATATAGCTAGTTGGACTGGAACTTTCAACATTTGTCCGTTTTCGGTAACTATATCAAAATAAAAGTAATGTTTAATAGAAGCTGTGGCGCAGGCAGTTATCCTAGTCGTGGAAGTTTTTTTGGCTGAAAAAGTCGGGATTTTGATTTTACTGCAATAGTCATTAATTTCAAACATCTTGATACTTTCACAAACAAGTGATATTTCCGTTGAATTTTGCGCTGAACAAATTAATCACGTAAGCACAAACACTGTCAGGCACAAACTGAAATGTAAGTTCACATAAGTTATTGGTCGGTAAAATGCTTTGAACAAACCTAATTCTGCCTTAAAGTGCTTCCTGCCATCCAGAGTTTTAACAGGACACGGTACTTTCATGGCGTTGCTTTGCATATGTTCCATAAGCAAATCCGCTATTTTTTCTGAAGAAAGGAAAAACAATTACATAAAAGTGAGGATTTGATCAGATTTCGCAAATGTGCAATGAAACCATAGGCGTTGACAATATGTACTGACGTGTACAATGGGTATTCTGAACTTCTGTTTAGAAGTCTGGTGCGGCGTGAAAGAGAGTTACGTAGTTTGCGCAGCAGGGCCGACGCGGGCTGACAAAATATATGGGCGGGACGCATTTCTTGAAGATCAAACGCTATGGTCAAACGTTACTCTACTGACTGTACAAAAACAAAAATGTCTTCAGACTTTTAAAACTACTGAAAAACTGAATCGTAGTAGGTGGAGCTAACAACAGGGATTTCTGCAAGGAGCGGGTGGATCGGTTGAGGTTTACCTGGTACCCAGACGCTTACCCAATTGTATTTGATATTTTTTTGGTTTTCATCAATTTTTTCTTCTTTAGTTGTCATAAGTTGTTGTTCATAAAATGTTTTTTAAAAACATTTAACTTTTCTGGAAGCCCCAAAAGTTGGTTTTGCCGCATTATATTTGTTTGCCTCAAAAAAAGTTTGAGGCATGCACATGAGCATGATTTTTTTGCGTGATTCATAATCCCATCCCCTAGCATTAAGATGAACAGATTTCTGCTTTGGGATTTTTAGAGATGTTGACAATGGGAATTCTCGGGGATTTCCAAGTGTTGATTCAATGGTAATTAGCAACAAATCGCAAAGGTTGAAGAACGAGCATCATAGAGCTTTGGCACTCTTTTTCAGTTCGTGATGTGTGCATCCCACTAACATTTAGCAGTGTTGTGAAGTGTGCCTATTTCCATCTGTAGAACACTTGCTGAATTTTTATTTAACACATGTAATGCTAATGCATCGGAATATAAGATATGCTTGTAAAGCGTAAATGCAAGTGCCAAGTTTCACATGTTTATTTTGTATGACGTCCAAATATAACATTTCACATACCGGACAGGTATCATCAGCTCTGCGATTTTATTATGAAGTAAAATGTCTTCAAAACAATGAATAATGTAGGCTACTCAAGCAATTCATCAAGATTTCTCTCATTTGATTAAAAATGATTGTTAAAACTAAACCCATGGTAGTCAAACCGTTGCTTTTTTGGAATTCGTGTTCGGCTTTTTGGCTTACAGGAAAGTGTTGGGAGTAATTAGTGTTTATCACAGCGGTGGGGAAAATTTTATTATCACGGGCCGCCTGAAATGTGGAATATCGCTGACGGACCGCAAACGAAAATTCAAACTTCAAGAAAATTAAGAACAGAAAACTATGAGGAGCGTCGAGAGACTTCTCTTGACAACTGTCTAAATATCTGCTTATCATGGAGTTGCGTTTTGGCGCGATGTTGTTGCAGGTAATACATTTTCTGATACAGGCCATGTTGAACGTTCACACGGGCCGCAGGTTCTCCACCCCTGGTTTATCATAACAATTAACGCCTTCAAACCTGTTTATCCGAATGTGATCGCTTGTTTTTATTCAATACTGGCTTTAAGCATCGCCCTAGCCAGATTAGCCATGTCTTAGTTGCCTTCTTGCAAATAGACGAAATGAGGATTCTGAGGCCCGCAGATGGAAATTTTGCCCACCGCAAATCACCTTCCTCGCCAACTCAAACAAGTTACTTCTTGAACGCTAACAAAAATTGTCCACTCCTGATAAGCACCGTTTACCGTTTCCTCCATTACCGCTATATCACAATTTGCACTCTTCATGCTGTTAAGCGTGAGAATTGACAAAAACCTAAGCATGCCTTACCTAGCTCTTCAAAATGCTGTTGCGCTTGGAGCCTCAAAACAAATCTTTGACCACTGGTATCCACGACTCTGAAATTTTTGTCAAGATATCCGTCCAGTTGTTGTACATGTTCGACAGAAATTCCGTACTCTTTCATCAGTATCTCACAGACTTGTAAGACTGTTACGTTTAGCTTGGTCATTTTTCCTACCTTGCAAAATTTCCCACAGCTTGTTCATTTTTCGGTATGAGCGATGAAATTTAAACATAATTCAACGTTTGACGGTTTCAATTCTACTTCGATGCATGTTAGAAACCAACAACATAAAAACCCTACGTTTATACAAAATCGTGTTGGACATTTCTGAAATTCTTGTTGTTGTTGCCAGAAAGATACTAATGAATGAAGCCTGAGACTTCCAACATCAAAGCACGCCACGGTGCAACATGCCCAACAGGAAGTTGGCGCTCTGTGTTTACATGCGTAATTAACATGACAGATCACTCTAGCATATTGCAGTGTGGTTGATTTATGCGCCCAGATGTTCCAGTGCTTTCTGCTGCACCTCCCGTGCTTTTCATCGTTCAAACGTTGTGCGCTTCATTGATTAGATTACAACGTTTGCTTGCGATGAAAGCAGCTGCTGGAGCGTCCACGTGACTTTGCATGCATCAGAGATTGTTGCTTGGGTTATTTTTAATACGGTTTTGCAATATTTGCACATTTCCTCTCCAATTAGAAAATACAACAATAAAAGTTTAAGATTTGCGATTCATATTTCCGCATGACGCTTTTGATAAACAGGTTAAACGCTGTAGCCAGCGGCTCTCAACAAATCCCCCGTTTCTTTTTGTCTCTGAAATTCTTCACAACTCAAATGTATCATTCCCACCATTCTCAGCCTACATACCGCGCAGACATGGGCATGCACAGAAATTTTTTCAGGGGGGGCAACGTCAACATTTTGCTAATCCTTGTCAGGTTGCTGACGATGCAATGCAAACGTAAGTTCACGAAACGCTTCACCTTTTCTCCACGCCTACGCCACAAAGAAAATGCCCCATGTTACGACAACAGTCACAAAAGGCGCTTCGTTGGTAGCCATAGCCAGGTATATTACGATAATTTTCACAATAGGCCATGGGTGGCCAACCTTTTGCAAGACATGCGCCAAGTTTTTTCAAACGCGAGTACCAATGCGTCATACCATCGGCTATTTCTTGCGACGATGTTACTATATTTCACATCATTCGTGATTTGCCTGGTAATATTGTTGAATGCAAATGGAATATCCACTAAAGCAGCAATAAGCGTCACGTTTACTTACTCTTTAATGCGACTTCTGAGTTTGTTATGGTTTCAATAATTTTGTAATGTTTGGAGTAAAATCTTTTACTGAGAGCAGAAGCGAATTGTTTTAAATTGAATCAGTCAGTCAGGCGAGACATCGTTTTGCTTTCAATCAATGTCATGGACGAAAATTGTTGTTCGCATGCCTACGTCGTTCCAAACAGCATATATAGCTCTGAGCGAATTTTTAGTTCTGGGAAATTTTTACAACGTAAGGATCGCCACAAATTAATCACGTCAGAAGCACCAGAGAGTAAAGAAAGCTGAATAAATTTGTATTCAATACTGAATTTCTTTTGAAGTCAGTGAGATCCATTTGTATATGTTACTTAGCACTGGTAAGTTAGCAGTGTTCAGCGAATTCAGTCTTTTTCTTTAGCAAAATCACTCCTTTAACTACGGAAACTGATCAATATCCTAATTTTCTGACTGCGAGATTAACAGTTTTATATTCATCTTCAATGCAATGATATTTACTAAGGTTTTATTATTTATATGGTGTTTTGTTGATGGCGCTCTATAACTACAGTGGTTTTGTAGCGCTACGACTGAGTTTGTAAAATGTCTCGTTTTATTTCACTCGGTTTGTTTTGTGTTCTGGATATGTTCCCTGCAGCTCTTCTGCACACCGTGCACCTGGCACAAATGCTACAGTACCAATTTATAAGGTTTTAGTTAGACCCGACCGACCTACCAGCACCGCAGCGGACGCACTTACCACTAGGCCTCGGGCTGATGTCCTTATTAAAGACAAGAAACAATCGTTCTTGCCCTGCAGTATCATTTTCAAATGATTGAGATGGTTAGCAACATCAACTAGGAATGAGATCAAATAGCAAGTTTTATCACAGAAAAGAAGTATTTCCTTAGGTAACGCGTTTTTATTTCCAGAAAATCATGAACAGCTTGTTCTAAGTTGATAATAGGCAACTCATAAGGGATTTGTACCAAACAAATCGATAAAATGTTGAAGAGGTTACTGTTTTACTTGATTTCGATCACAGGGTTGCAATGCGCCACTTGAAATCACCCTTGACCCAAATTTGGCGCATGTACCGTTGGTTGGCCATCCCCGCAATAAGCTATCGGCAAATTTTCAAAGCAGGGAACTTCTTTTCAGAAGTATTGCCATGGTCTTTAACCAAACCACAAATGATGACTTTATTCTATGTAGCAAGACTTATCAGCGGCACTTAGAAACAAGAACTGCAAACTTCTGGGATCTCGTCCAAAGCGATTAATCATCACTTCAACAAAACCTTACTTGTCTTGGCTGATTTCTCACGGGGAACGCTCACACATAAATCGGACAAGTAAACTATGTTGACACGACAGGGCTATCGGACAATTTACTAAAACTAGAATACCGTGCAAGCTTTAAAAAATTGAGCAATGAATTATCAAGTCGCCACAGCAAATGTAGCTTTGCACTCAGTACTCACTAGTCAGAAATAAGCCTTAATGATCAAGACGTATTTCACAAGCCTGCATGGACGTTTTCTAGCAAGCCACGTAGTTGTGTTCTGTGAAAAGCAGTGACGTAACTGACAGGAGGTCAGAGGGGGGAATCACCCCCCCTGGAAAGCTAAATATAAAAACTGGGCCCCCATGTAGCTTATATTTCGGTTATATTATTCTTTTGGTATTCATGATTTTTGCGTTTTTCTGTGTATTTTCCGGTTATATAGGGTTTTAGTATAGCAATCCACATCCGGATTCATCATTTCTCAAGTTTTTTATTGAGTGTTGGCTAGTGGGCACCCTACAGTGGTAAGTGGGCCCTTTCAGCTACGCTTCCCCCCTAACTCAATCCTCTACAGTAACACCACTGGTGGAAACAGGCCTGCACAAGAGTACAGTACTTTAAGCTATTCGGTTATTTCAGGCACATTGTTCACACTCAGTCTCACAATGGCTTTTTCAAACTTGTGGAAGAATTGCTGCAGCTTCACCTACTTTTTTCACACCGTTTAAAACTGTTCCTTCCGCAATCAGCAGTCACCGCTACCTCCCAAGATGTCCTCGTTTAACAGTCACATGGGGCAAAACGCCTTCTCTTCTACCATTATTTAAAGCGAACCTTTGAAGATTTGTTGCCATGTTACTGTTACGCATTAAAGATCAACGATAAAACAATCCGCTTGCCAGTTTCGCACCCTGCCTCTGCAGGAAAAAGAGCGGACATGAGTGAACTGCAGGTTCATCATTGCATAGAACCAGAATAGTGAACCTGTCTCTTGTGTAGTGTGAGTATCATACCGACAAATAAACTGTCAATACAAGAATTAAATCAAGTAATCGGAATTAAGCTACCGACTCCATTTTTTTTAGAATTTTTTGGTTTTCAGTCCAAATTTCCAGGGGGGAAAAATGCCCGTTTTGACCCCCTCGGGGACGCCCATGCACACAGATGCCTTTTTATTTGCGTGGGTAATGAAAAATGGAATATAATCTGGCAGAAAAGTTCGCACCCCCACGAATATCATTTCTGTATTAAATTGTATTGTTTTTCGTAACTACATGGCGATTTCGCAGCCAAGCAAGACGCATTCAAAATATGTAAAAGGGTTAAGAAATTGTTATTTTCTTAGCAGTGGCACAGCGAAAGATCTTGCGATCACCTAAAGTCTAACTCAGTGATTTTCAACGTGGTCGAAATGAACCATCGGTGGACCACCTGGAATTTCTAGTGGTCTACAAATTAATCCGTAAATCCTTGATAAAATGTTCCTGAAAATTGTAACTTTACTGTACAATAAATCAAGACCAGTTCAGAAGGTTGAGAACCTGGTCTCTGGTCTAGATGCACCATCACCTGGTCTCACACCTTCATTTTAGAATCGCTGCTTGTAACGGACAAGCTTAGCACTTTAGGCATTATTAACACTGCTTTGCCAATCACTCGGAAGTCCTGACCTTTCAATGCTGTGATTTGCAGCATTCAGTAAACTGCATCTTAACATTATGCACTGTGTCTGCCGCGAGGGCTTACTCAAGCGAGCCAGTCAAGCGAATCGCACCTTGAGGATTATCGTGATTTGCTCTTGGTTTCCCTGGGGCAAAGGCGCAGACTGATGATATCGTGGACCTGCTCGTTTAATGACAAAAATGGTTCAACTTGATATTTCTGAGATTTCTGAGTGATTCTTTCAAGTTCCAATGCACAAACGTAGTATAAATCAGTGATTTAAGAAACAAACGTAGTTGCCTTTCCAACCACTTTCTCACTCATATAAAATGAGACTCAAAAATAGCGTGTAGTCTTCAGATTTTCCGTGGCTCGACATCGAACACTTTCTTGCTTTCAGACATTTTTTAACTACGTTTTTCCTGTTTTAAGCACAAGGCATTTTGACAAAAAGCAATGATGTTTAGAAACGCGAGAAATATTTAAAGTATTTTACTTGCTTTGAAAATGACATTTCATTTTTCGACAAATTAAAACAACGAATGCAAGAGTTGCCTTTTTTCTTAATGTAGGTTTAACAGCTATAATTTTACGAACTCAAGTAAAAATTATATAACATCAAACACGTCCATTTTTTGAAAAACCGTGCAATAAAACACAAGAGTGCAATATTCTTTTCACCTCCTGTGATTAAAACTGCACAAATGTTTTTTGTCAAATCATGAGAAAACAATGAGCCGTTTTTTTGCTATTGCAATGAAATCTCTTAGCTAAACAGAATTTTTCAAAGACACCACCACAACTGAGTCAATGAGAGCGCAAAAAACAGATGTGCGCTTATCCGTCAAAAAGCCTTCTGCGTTGATAAAGACTTGACGAGCTCCATCAGCAATGCAGTCGTCGTTGGTGACTCATGCTGTAAACCAGAGGTCGGCAACCTTTCAACCTTTCCCGATCACTGGCCAAAAACAAACTCTGCAAGGTATGGCGGGCCGTACTTATTTTCCATCAACAACTGCGCTCCTCTGGTGTTGTTAAATCTTGGGAAATTACGGAATTTTAATCAGATTAACTCCTGAATGTCACAGTTCATAACGAAAGCACAAAATGTGACAAACAGTACATTTATAGCATCAGTGCTGTTTCTCGTAAGTACTTCCTCGTAAGTATTCAATACAAGAATTTGCAAGGAGGGCAGATTCATAAAATATAATGCCACTAGGCGGGCCATACAATTACTACAATTTGGTAAAGCGGCTACGGACCGGATCCGGCCCGCGGGCCCTAGGTTGCCGGCCCTTGCTGTAAACGATGCACGACAGTCCGTGATTGATCCTGATTCAAGCTGCTCAGAACTTAAAGCTATTTTGAAATTGCAACTACCACATTTAAGCCTCGTACGAGACGACCAAAGGTTTGTGTGGAGTCCGTGAAAAAGCATTGGGCCGTTCATGGTAGGGAAAGGATATCTACCTTTTTGCTATTTTCGGTTAAGCTGTTGTCAAATTTGACAAAGGGAACGCTTTTTTGTTACCCATGACTTTCCATTGCTACTGCGCTCTAATGCACTCTAACATTGATGATTTAATAACAGTAAGGTGATACCAAAGTGAAAGTCTATCATTGTTACGGACAGTGGATCCAAGAATTCGCGAGTCTGAGGAAAACAATTTGAAGGGGGCATTTTAACAGACATTTAAGCACTTAGGCCACTGGAAAAATCACAGCTAATACGAAATTTGTGTAAATCGCATGATATGCATATTGCATATTCCACTATTTGAAACGACTCGTAAATACAGTAATAATAACCTATATTTGTAAATGCTGCTAATGACAGAGTGCTACTGGTACATTTTTTCTGCCCATCACAAAAATGTCATAACCTTCGCACTTCAGATTCTTATATTCTGACTTAACAAAGGCCGCATCTGTACCACACACAGGCAAAGGCACATAATTTGTAGTACCAGCTACAAATTCATGTGTGATATTTGATCTTCATGGTTAACTGATTTTTTAATAAATACGCGGCACAAGGTTAATTTCTCAACACATTTTTGCTCATATTACACCCATCCTTTTAAAATAACGATTCCCATATCTCCTGATGACTATAGATAGACCAATATCCATTCTTCGAGACCTCTCCAAAGTATTTAAAAAATTAGTTTACAGCCGATTGTACTTTTTTCAAGGAACTGGATTCTACGCCCACAGCAATATGGTTTCACAATAAGCATTCTACTGAATTAGCAATTACTGCCATCTAATATGACGTGATGTACAATAAATATAACGAACTAACAACATGTACACTGCTGCTAGAATTGAGCAAAGCTGTTGGTTAGAGGAGGAGTTAAAGGAGGCGTTAGAGGAGCTTTTACAACATCATATTTCATTCTTATGCTTCCCACTTGGAAAACCGGGTTCAGTGCACTAAAACACCCGATATTAAATCTTCTTTCTTACACGTAACATGTGGTTTTCCGTAGAGATCCGTCCTTGCACCTTTACTGTTTCTGGTATATACTGTATATTAATGAGTCTCCAACTTTAACTGACCAGTGGGTTCGTGTTAACAAAGTATGTATCATTTATCCAAAAGTAATTTGATGCTCGTGAATAACCAACAACGAAAATTTATTATTTAAATTAATAATCGACCAATATCACAACAAAGTAACTTCAAAAATTTTTACATTATACTTTATGGTAAACCTCAAATAGAAAATTTGGTAACATCACTTTCTAAATCATGCAGAATTGTGTTCAAATTAAAGCACTACGCCAAGATTTCATTGCTGATATCTTCTTATTTTGCTTTTTCTCATTCTTATCTATCATACTCAATACTTAATTCGTGAAGAGCCACCAAAAATACTTAACTTCCTCTAATTAGATTGCATAATAAAGCTGTAAAAGCCTCCAATTATAACAAAAATAAAATGAATATTCTCTATTCTATGCATCGACTGCAATTTTTAAAATTACTGATTATTCAAATTATATCAGTTGCCAAATTTACCTACACTATTAATAACTGTGAACTGCCTGAACACTTTGACAATCACATTTTTGGGATTGTATCAGTTCACAATTATTACAGCAAGGATTGCTTCTTCGCAAAAAATACCATTCACTTAGGTCCTGGAATGAAAATATCTCTGGGTTATCTTTCTTTAATGTGTATTGGTTCCAAACTTTTGTCTGAAATTTCTGAATATTCGAAATCTCTTTAATATTTTTCATTTGAAAAGTAATACAAAAATGTTTTGTTCTCATGTCAATATGCTGTTGATTCCTCAATTTTTGTTTGTTTCATTTTTTGTAATATTTAATGTAGTTCCTCTTCTTTATATAGCACTTTTCACCCTTTCAAATGCTCACTATACTCTTTCTGTGCATAGGCATGCTTTTCACTCTCTGTGTTTTTTGTTCTTCTTTGATGTTGTTCTTTGATACGAAATTCTGTCTTATGTCAAAATTATTGCATTTTGTCATTTCAGTTTTTCTCTTCTCTTGCAATGCCTTCTGTTTAGTATTAATTTATAGTAACAATAGGTCTGGCTGAATAGTTGACCCATAAGGTCTTTGGCCAACCCTTTGTGTCTCAACTATTTAGTTCACGCCAATTTGCAAAATTCCTGAAACCTCAATTGTTTTTTGCCATTATATTTTTTGTTAACACGCAATTAACTTTTCTGCACTTTGGTGTTTCTTTTGTGGCATTTACGTGACTTCGTGGTTTCAGTCACAAAAATACATGATTTAAACTTACTACATGCTAGTATGTTACAAAATGCAATTTATGTTTGTAACTGTTTACATTTGAGTTTCACAAGCTTGGAATTACCTGTTCAGCAGAAATTCCACCGTTTTTAAGCCAATGATGAACTGAACTTAAACAATATCAGCGGAATTTCAGTATACGTAGGTGATGATTCCCTGTTTCGGCGTAAGCAAGTCACCCGTACTCAGTAGCGTAACTGACGGGGGCAGGGGGGCGAGCCGCCCCCTCCTGGCAACCTAAATGTGAAAACTGGGCCCCCTTAGCTTACATTTTGATACTTAGTATTTTTTTGGTTTTCAGAAGGTTGTTGTTTTTTGCGTTTTTCGGGGTGTTTTCGTGTTGATATAAGCATCCACGACATCCGGATTCACTATTATTTCTTACCTTTTTCTAGTGCCCCCTGTGTTAGCCAGTGAGCCCCTTCAACTAAGTTTTGTCCCCCTGACTGAAACCTTTGTTAGGCCACTACCCATACTGCATGCAAATCACCTGTACTACATGGACTTTGTGACTGTCGGATATAAGCGCTAAGAGTAAATGGCACTTTGTGATAAGTAAGTTGAAATTGCAAAACCAAAAGTTTTTTGAATAAAAGAGCTTTTCAATCCAACAACCGGTGACTGAAATCTTTACAAAAACAAGTAGCCTATACTTCGGCATTTTTGAGGTTGCCCTGAGTTGTCATTTCGAGTTTTCTTGTGCTAACATTTTTTCCACGTAAATGAGATCTTCGCTCTTTCTGAATTGGTAATGTCACAACTCCCAATCCGAGCAAACTTTTGCCAATCTTTCCTTTCCCAATTGGTTTGTCAAATGCAATAATGCTCTCAGAACGGTTTCGGCGTTGAACCGGTTCGACACCCTACCAACATATTGATGTAGAGGTACGCGGGAGAGTTGGCCTGATATTTTTGCTTACTGTGAGTGTTTCAATGATAACAGAATTTAGAAACGTATGAAACTTGGAAGTCTTGCAAATCCGTAACAATAACTCCACTGGAAAGCTCTCGTCGTCTCCAAGATAGGAAACTATTTTTATCTTAATGAGACTTACTGTGGTTACGACCACTCTTCAAAAACGAATCATTTATGCAGACTTAGAAACTGCTAAGCGTACCCAGACGCTGTTTTTGGGATCGCGCTTTCCGACATGGGGGTCAGCAGGGTGTAAATTGGGCGTTTGTTCATTTGGAAAAAAATAAACACAATGTTAAAGCTATATCAAATACTGTACGTATTTTTTATAACTTAGTGCGTCGGTTTTACTTAAGTCAACAACATAAAGTGTTTACTGCAATATAGGCCTACAGCAAACGATTTGGTAAACATCCACATATATGGTTCCACACATTTTTGAAATGTCTAGACGTCAAGCCTCTTTCGGCAATCTACCTCCATGAACGACTGCGTTTGCAAATCCAGGTGATATCAAAGCTTGTAACATACTTCCCTGCTGATTATGCTTTCAGAAAGACTCTGGCCATCTTCTAGGTCAGGGGCCTCAATTAGGTCAGGGGCCGCAAGTCGTGGATAGGTCAGGGGCCTCAATCCACGACTTGCTCTTTAGTTAATCATTGCTATATCCAGGGACGCCGGAACAGCGGTAGGGCAGGGGGGAAGTGGAAGAGTTGAGGGCAATGGAAACTGGTAAAAAATAAAAAAATCTTTACCATTTATGCTTGTTTTTGCGCAACAACAATATTGACCTCAAAAATAATAGCAGAAATTATCGAAAACCATTCCGAATTTTTTTATCGAATAGCTGCAACAAATTTATTTCAAGTCGATCTCGATAAACCATAAAATTACTTAAGATTCTGTAATGAAAAGGCACATCTGCCCCCGTTTCCCCTATTTTGAATTGGCAAGGAGCAATATCCCCGTCATTTCGACGCTGTCCGGCGTTCCTGAAATTACCTATGACCCTGTTATGTAAGGGCGCCCACGCTCCCGTTGCCGCCCATCTCAAGGGGCAAAGGGTCAATGCTCCCGTTCTGCAACCCCATTCTGGCATCCCTGGCTATATCGTCCATTTGCTTTCTGATTTTCAGGTTCAGAATTGCTGTTCAAGAACATGTTTCAGTGCCACCGTCTCATCATTGAAAAGCACGCAATTGAAGACGTTGATTGTAAAACTTAAGGACTTTCCATTCGAAATCTTATTGTGTGAAGAATGCACGGACGGAACCTTGCGTGTGAGACGACGGATTGTTGCTATTTTAAGCACAGACACCAACAAGTTTTTTGCATTATTAAATGCTACAAAGCTGATAAGAAAACCACGTTACAGTACCGCCAAAAGGTAAACATTTTTATGTGTTTCGTGCCACGTCGGGTTTAGGGCAGTATTACATTTTGTGTTCGACCGGCTGTTACGATCAGATTTGCGCATCACACACGAGATGATTGGAGGATATTTGTGAAAAGCATGCACAGGTCTCGCTATTGAAACAAATGCAGTGTTCATAAAAAATTGGATCACATCTAACAGGCTTTGATCCAGCACGGAAAAATGATCAAGGTTCGATCAGATTCACACTACAGTAAACACAGGCCTAACCTTTTCCGCATAACACCTCCAGCTGCATGAGAACGGTCGATCCAACGTGTTGGGTTTTTGATTGGTAGGCTATAGTCTTAATGTGGTCTTCACGTCAATCAAAATTAATCTCTGACCTTTTGCCCCTATCTCGGAAAGTGCTTTAATTGTTCTTTAAAATATACCTAAAAATTACGATTTTTGCAATAAACCCCAGTTGCGTGAGAACGGTCGATTCAACGAGTTGTGCTGGCTTAATCAGTGTCAGGGCGTTGTTTTGATGGGTATATTCTTAGCGTGGTCTTCATGTCAGTCAAAATTAACCTTTAATCTTTTGCCACTATCGTCGGAAAGTGCTTTAATTGTTCTTTGAAAAAAAGCTAAAATATTGCCATTTTTGCAATAAACCCCAGTTGCGTGAGAATGGTAATGGTAATGGTTTATTGTTTCATATGACTCAGCCAATAAGCAGAAGCACCATAAAAGCCATCGCATGCAGTTAACCAACCATTAGTGAACATTAGAGCAAATGAGAATACAATGGCACAATAGCTGATCAGTGTAAACAAAGAGGGGCGCTGTGTCACATAGGATTGGCGAAAGACCGTGGCGGTCATCTGGTCAACCAACCCCGTTTATCACTTTTTGTCAAGTGATTGAGAAACAACAGTCGCAGATCAAATAGGCATAATGAAAAGCAAACAGAAA